>Ga0265294_10001586_pt1 | contig 30636 bp, 25 predicted proteins | sample MunlanPumphouse3_FD_192504 | JGI IMG/M metagenome (GOLD analysis project Ga0265294, IMG submission 192504) | Groundwater microbial communities from a municipal landfill in Southern Ontario, Canada - Pumphouse #3 | ecosystem: Environmental > Aquatic > Deep subsurface > Groundwater | place...
TTTTCATTTGCTCCCTTATCCCAAGCTAATTTTGCCAAAATATGAGTTTTAGCAAGTTCATTTTCTAATCTTGTTCTAATCTCTATAGCCTTATCCTGATACTCGTAAACATAGTTCATTAGTTTTTCTTCACTGTCTCTATGACATGTTTGGCAAGTTGAAGCTATATTTTTGAGAGGACTCATAACTTGGTGATTAGAATATTTAATTCCTCCTTCAGAAACATAAGGCATGTGACAATCTGCACAAGACAACCCTCTTTGAGCATGTGGTCCAAGAGAGAACAGCTCATAGTCGGGATGTTGAGCTTTTAACATAGGTGCCCTACTTAGTGCATGGGTCCAATCACTAAAGTTTGAATTATCATAGTATTGTTCAATAGCTTCAACACTTATTCCTTTATCCCAAGGAAAAGTTAGGTAGTTACCATCTTTTGTGAAATAGTATTCAACATGACATTGAGCACAAGCCAATGTCCTCATTTCTTGAGGGGTTGATTGTTTTATATCTTTATTTTGACGAGTGAAAGCTTCAATAAGAGCAGGACGTGTTATTGTAAGTGCCATAGTTTTAGGGTCGTGACAATCAGCACAACCAATTGGATTAACTATTTCTTTTCCTAATGCCCCCCATTTTTGTTTATAGAAGTTTTCGATTCCTATCTCATTCATCATTCTTGGTACATCTGGACTCTTACATGTCCAGCAAGTTGCTGGTTGAGGACCATCTGAAGAATTTGTTGGAGTGGCTGTTCTGAGTGTATGATGAATATCTTCAATTGCATAAGAATGCCCTCTTGGTGCTGTATAATCTTTTGAAAAAGCATATCCAGCCCAAAGTACCACCATTTCTGGTCTTTGTTCTAAAACATCCTGTTTTATATTCCCATGATGCTTACTTTGAAAATCCATATTTTTGGTTTTAAGCCATGTATCATATTCCCTCGGATAGTTAATCCCCCACTCAGAAGAATGAGGGTTGATCCCTTTAATTTCAACCTTCTTATTGCTATAAAGCGTTGCAATTTCAGCTCGTCTTTCTGTTATTGAGGCTGCCAATAATCCTAAAAGGAAAACAATGATTAACACAACAACAAATATAGCCCATCCAATTATTGGTCTTCTTTTAATTGCTTCGGATATTTTCTTCATAATATAATTATTTTAATTCTTTTTTTAACCATTGAGGAATTGGTGATTTTGGAAGAGGTGCTAAGGAGTGTGGAGATGAGGATATATTACTTATTTTGGTGTGAGGAACATTTGTATGACAATCCCAACAAGCTTTTGCCATTCCTTTTTTTGCTTCCAAATAGGAATGATGCCCTGTTGAAACAATTGCGGTGTTGAGATGTTCATGACATCGTATGCAATTATTCATAATAACATTATAACTTTCTTCTCTTGGGCGAATTACCTGAGGTTCTGCGTGAAATGTGAATACAGCAGAATGATATAAGCCATCCTTTGCCTTAAAGAAATATTTATTAAATACGTTATTATGAGGCACATGACAATCATTACAATTTGCGTATGTTCTGTGTGAACTTTTGCTCCAGGTATCGTAATAAGGAGCCATTATATGACAATTAATACATGTTTCAGGTTTGTCTGAAAGATAAGAATGGAATCGTGACATGTAAATAGCATAAGAAGAAAGGCCAGTAATCACCCCCCCAATAATGAATATTGGAAGTATAGACCATAAAGGGAAATAACTTAATATTTTCTTCATAAAATTGCTTTATATTTGCCAATTACTACTTCTAAGAAATAAAACTATATTTAAATTTAGTAATTTATCTGGCAAATATAAAGCAAAAAATATCTATTTTCCAAATTTTCTATAAAAATTATATGTTTTCTTCGGTACAAACTTTTGCAAATAGAAATTCTCTATTCATTTTTGCAATATTTGAACACTTAATTTCTTTTGGACATTCTGCTTCACATGCATAAGTATTAGTGCAATTTCCAAAGCCTAATTCATCCATCTTTGCAACCATTTTTTGAACTCTAATAGAACTTTCTGGTTTCCCTTGAGGGAGTAGTGATAATTGAGTAACCTTTGCCGAAACAAATAACATTGCGGATGCATTTTTACATGCAGCAACACAAGCACCACATCCAATACACGAGGCCGAATCCATAGCTTGATCGGCTTTGTATTTTGGGATTGGAATTGCATTTCCATCTGGAATACCTCCAGTTGTTACTGAAACATATCCTCCTTCTTGAATAATTTTATCTAATGCAGTTCTATCAACAACCAAATCTCTTATGATTGGAAAAGGTTTTGCTCTCCAAGGTTCAATAACAATTGTTTCTTTGTCTTTAAACTTCCTCATATGAAGCTGGCAAGTTGTTATTGCTTGATCAGGTCCGTGAGGATGTCCATTAATATATAATCCACACATTCCACATATTCCTTCCCTGCAGTCATTATCAAAACAAACAGGATGAGATAATTTATTAACTAAACTTTCGTTTAAAATGTCCAACATTTCTAAGAAAGAACAGTCGGGCGAAATATCATTTATTTTATATGTCTCGAAGCGTCCTTTAGCATTAGCATTTTCTTGACGCCATATTTTTAATGTAAAATCCATCTTACTTGTAATTTCTTTGTTGAACTTTAATAAACTCGTAATTTAATTCTTCTTTATGCATTATTGGATCTTGTCCCTCTCCTTTATACTCCCATACTCCAACAAATTTAAAGTTTTCATCATCTCTCTTTGCTTCACCTTCTTCGGTGACAAATTCTTCTCTATAATGTCCTCCGCAGCTTTCTTCTCTTTGGAGTGCATCTTTAGCCATAACTTCTGCAAGTTCTATATGGTCAGCTAAGCGTATTGCTTTTTCAAGTTCAGGATTCATTGAAGTAGTATCACCTACAACTCTAACATTTGACCAAAACTTCTTTCTTAGATCCGATAATAAAGGAATTGCTTTTTTTAGGTTCTCGGCATTTCTTCCCATACCTACATATTCCCACATTATATGTCCAAGTTCTCTTTGTAGGGAATCAACAGTTTTTTCTCCCTTGATTGATATTATCTTCTCAATTTTTTCTTTAACTGCTTTTTCTGCATTTTCAAACTCTTGGCTCTCGACTGAAATTCTTGGTTGGTGAATTTTGTCTGAAAGGAAGTTTTGCATTGTATAAGGAAGTACAAAATAACCATCAGCCAAACCTTGCATAAGCGCAGATGCCCCTAGGCGATTTGCTCCATGGTCTGAGAAATTAGCTTCTCCTGTTGCAAAAAGTCCTGATATTGTTGTTTGAAGCTCATAGTCAACCCAAAGGCCGCCCATTGTATAGTGAACAGCTGGATAAATCATCATTGGGTTTTCGTAAGGGTCAACATCAACAATCTTTTCATACATTTGGAAAAGGTTTCCATAACGCTCATGAATCTTATCTCTTCCTAATCGCTCGATTGCTGTTTTGAAATCTAAGTAAACTGCAAAACCAGCTCCAACTCCATATCCTGCATCGCATCTTTCTTTTGCAGCTCTGGAAGCTATATCTCTTGGAACAAGATTGCCAAAGGCAGGATATCTTCTTTCTAAATAATAATCTCTATCTTGTTCTGCAATTTCAGTTGGTTTAAGCCTTCCTTCTCTAATTGCTTGGGCATCTTCAATTTTCTTTGGAACCCATATCCTCCCATCATTTCTAAGAGATTCGGACATTAAAGTTAGTTTTGATTGATATTCTCCGTGAACGGGAATACATGTTGGATGAATCTGAACATAACAAGGATTAGCAAAGTATGCTCCTCTCTTATAACACTGAATTGCTGCAGAACCATTACAATTCATTGCATTAGTTGAAAGAAAATATACATTTCCATATCCTCCAGTTGCAATTACCACTGCATGTGCACTCCAACGTTCTATTTCTCCATTCTGAAGGTTTCTTGTTATGATTCCTCTTGCTTGATTATCAACTAACACAAGATCCATCATCTCCCTTCTTTCATACATTTTTACCGTTCCTGCTTTTATTTCTTTAGAAAGGGCTGAGTATGCTCCTAATAATAGCTGCTGGCCTGTTTGTCCTTTTGCGTAAAATGTTCTGCTTACTTGTGCTCCTCCAAAGGAACGATTGTCTAACATTCCTGAATAATCTCTTGCAAAAGGAACTCCTTGTGCAACACATTGATCAATTATACTGTTGGATACTTCTGCTAATCGATATACATTTGCTTCTCTTGCCCGATAGTCACCTCCTTTAATTGTATCATAGAATAAACGTTCTACACTATCACCATCGTTTTGATAATTTTTAGCTGCATTTATTCCTCCTTGTGCTGCTATTGAATGTGCTCTCCTTGGGGAATCTGAAATACAAAATATTTTAACATTGAAACCAAGTGCTCCTAATGATGCTGCGGCTGATGAACCCGCAAGGCCTGTGCCGACTACTATTACATCAAGCTTTCGTTTGTTGGCAGGGTTAACTAATTTTTGGCTTGCTTTATATTTTGTCCACTTTTCCGATAGCTCTCCTTCTGGTGTTTTGGAATTAAGTGTTGTCATATCTTTTAAATTTTTTAAATTCTTTGTTTATTTGTTTGGTAATTATTTTACCTCTACTTAATATACATTATCCAAATTGGAATTAATGCAAATCCAATTGGAATTAATATTGCATATGAATTGGCAACTAATTCTATTGCATAATTATATTTATTATGATTTAAACCAAAGGTTTGAGCTATGGACTTAATTGCGTGAGAAAGATGCAATCCTAAAATAACAAATACAAATATATAGATTATTGAATAGAGTCTGTTCGAAAATAAATCCTGGCTCATTACATAGAAATCAGGTTCGTATTCCTCAAAGTCTTCACCACAATATAGTTTTACTTCTTCTTTGCTTAGGTTAACTAAATTCTTTTGCGACATATCCATTTTTTCCTGACTAACCTGAGATATTGCTTGGTATTGAGCCATTAGTTGGGCTTGTTCCTTCTCGTTTAGCTCTCCTTTTTGAAGTTTTAGTGCTTTTTGTTGGAAATGTTTATCTATCTTTTCAATCTCTGCAGTGTATTTTCCTTCAATCAAATCTAATTTAACAAAATAGAAGTTGATAAAATGAAGGACTAAGAAACATGCAATCACAACACCGGTAATAATCATATATTTTGAACCAGTTTTTGTTTTTGTTTTTGACTTTACCTTATATTTTACAGGTCTGGCTAAGAAATTTTCAATTGTTAGTAATATAGCAATTATGATGTGTAATAATACACTTGCCATTAAAACAATTTCAAATACTTTAACAATGTAATTTGTTCCCATGAAATGACTTGCATTTCTGTACCACTCTCCACCATCTTCTCTTAATAAGCATAGGTTTATTCCTAAATGCACAGGCAAAAACAACAAGAGGAATAATCCAAAAGCTGCAAGTGCCATCTTTTTTGTGATGGAGGCAAACTGTATTAATTTCATAGACTTTTGAGTTTTATGTTTTTATGAATAATTTTTTCTAAATCAAAATTGAATGCAAAGTTAGGAAGAATATTTAAATTAACAAGTTTAAAAAATGAAACAAATCTATATATTAGTTTTTTATTTTTATCTATTTGCGTATATTTGCACTTTATTATTAGAAAAAGATATGCAACAATATAATCAAGGGGAACTTCTTAGGAATGTGAATTTTCCTGAAGATATAAAGAAATTGTCTAAAAATCAATTATCTAAACTTTGTAATGAGGTTAGGGAATATATTATTGAAGTTTTAGCAGAAAATCCTGGTCATCTTGGGTCTTCTTTAGGTACTGTTGAACTGACGGTTGCTTTACATTATGTTTATGATGTTCCTAAAGACTCTCTTGTTTGGGATGTTGGGCATCAAGCTTATTCTCATAAAGTTTTAACTGGAAGAAAAGATGAATTTCCAACTATTCGTAAATTTAATGGATTGAGCGGATTCCCAAAAATTTCCGAAAGTAAATATGATTGCTTTGGCACTGGACATTCCTCTACTTCCATTTCTGCAATTTTAGGCATGGCAATGGCTGATAAATTAAAAGGAAATACTAAAAATCATCATATTGCAGTAATTGGAGATGGTTCTATGACAGGTGGAATGGCTTTTGAAGCCCTAAACCATGCAGGAACAACTGATGTTGATATGCTTGTTATTCTCAACGATAATGGCATTTCAATAGATAAAAAAGTTGGTGCCTTAGGCGAATACTTTACTCTCATAACAACTTCCCCAACCTACAATAGAATTAAGAATAAGTTGTGGAATATGTTGGGAGGGAACACAAACTCCTATCGTAAGCCAAAAAGCATAGTCAGACGTTTCTTGTTTGTTGTTAAATCAATGTTTTCTGGCAAGAGTAATTTCTTTGAAGCTCTTAAGATAAGATATTTTGGACCAATTAATGGAAATGACGTGCTTTCATTAGTAAAAACTCTAGAAGACATAAAAAAAATCAAGGGACCTAAGCTTCTCCATATAATTACAAAAAAAGGCAAAGGACTTAAGGAAGCAGAGGATAATCCTATAACTTATCATGCTCCCGGAGTATTTAATCCCAAAACAGGGGAAAGAGAACAATGTGACGTAGGAGAGGATTGCGCCACGAAATTTCAAGATGTGTTTGGAGAAACCTTAGTTGAACTTGGCAAAATGAATAATAAAATTGTTGGTATAACTCCAGCAATGCTTTCTGGATGTTCAATGAATATGTTTATGAATGTTTTTCCAGACAGATGTTTTGATGTTGGTATTGCAGAACAACATGCCGTAACATTTGCCGCCGGAATGGCAACCAATGGACTTATTCCTTTTTGTAATATATATTCTTCTTTTATCCAAAGGGCATTTGACCAAATTATACACGATGTCGCACTACAAAACCTACCCGTTATTTTCTGTTTAGATCGTGCAGGTTTGGTTGGAGAAGATGGTGCAACTCACCATGGTGTTTTTGATTTAAGCTATCTTCGCTCCATTCCAAATCTAACAATATTTGCTCCTTTGAATGAGATAGAACTAAGAAATATTATGTACACAGCCCAAAAAGGATTATCCTCTCCGCTGGTTATTCGCTATCCAAGAGGGAAAGGATTTTTGAAAAATTGGAGAAATGATTTTGAAACCATTGAAATTGGCAAGGGAGAAAAAATAAGAGGAGGGGATAAGATTGCTATACTTGCTTTAGGAGCAATTGGTGTTAATGCAATAATTGCAGCAAATGAATTAAAGGAAGAAGGAATTGAAGTTGCAATTTATAATATGCGTTTCTTAAAACCATTAGATGCAGCACTTGTTGAAGAAGCATTTTCAATGTATCATAACATTATCACAATTGAAGATGGAGTTGAAATTGGAGGATTTGGCTCCGCTATTTCAGAATACGCAATTGATAAGGGATACAAAAATAATATTATAAGAATGGGGATTAAAGATAAGTTTATAGAACATGGCTCCGTTAAAGAACTACAAAAGTTATCCGAAATTGATTCCCAAAGTCTAATTCAAAAGGTAAAAGAAATTATATTTCCGTAGAACTTGATTCTATTTCCGTGGAACTTGATTCTACTGCCGTAGAACTTGATTCTAATTTCCTATAATCAAATACTAATTTTGTTGGGATCGCAAATACTATATTATCAAAAAAAATTAGTATTTTTGTTGATTAAAATTTTTTTTATGGTTAAGAGATCTTTTTTGCCTAAGCAGGTTCTTTATTTGTTATGGTCTTATTTGATTGCTATTTGTTTTTTCTTTCTATTTAGAATTGCTATCTTGCCCTTTCATAATGAATCCATAACTGAGATTTTAAGTCAAGATGGAGGGTATATTCTTTTATTTAAGGCCTTCTTTATGGGTTTTAGGTTTGATACTCTAATTTCTTGTTTTGTGATTTCTCCAATTCTTATCAGTTTTATTTTTGCTTACTACTTTAATATAAAAAATAGAATATTCTATAAGATTAATCACTATTTTCTTGTTGTTCTTTTCTCCATTTGCTTTGCAATTTCGAGTGTTGATATCCCTTATTTTAAATATTTTTTCAATCGTTTTAATGTTCAAGCTCTATTGTGGATGGATAGTCCTGGCTTTGTTTTTAAGATGATTGTTGAGGAAGTTTCTTATATTTTCTTCTTTTTTTTGTTTGTTGGTGTTATTATCATCTACTCTTGGCTTATGAGAAAAGTTTATAATCGTTTTCTAATTTTAAGCAAATCAACTTCCAATAAGTCAAGATTAAATGCTAAGGCATATTTTATTAATTCTTTGTTTTTCCTTTTTGTAATTGGGTTATGTTTTTTGGGAATGAGGGGTAGAATTGAAATTAAATCTCCGATGAAAGTAGGGACTGCATATTTTTCAAACAATCCTCTTATTAATCAAATGGGACTTAATCCCACCTACACTTTTATGAAAAGTGTTGAAGAAAAATTTAAGCAAGACAATAAACCACTCAATTTAATGGATAAGAAAGAGGCGAGGGTTTTTGTGGAAAATGAGTTTAGGATGATGAAAGAGAATGGGAAGAAAAGAGATGTTGTGCTTGATAAAAACACTAATGTCGTTCTTGTTATTATGGAAGCAATGGGTGCAACTAATATTGGTCATTTTGGAAATCAAAAAGGGCTAACTCCTAATTTGGATAGTTTATTAATCAATTCTATATCCTACGAAAATGTATACACAGCAGGAATTCACACATATAATGGAGTCTATTCAACTCTATTTGGTCAGCCCGCTCTTATGCATAAGCATTCTATGAATTCAACCATTATCCCAAAAATGGAGGGAGGTCTGCCCAACATTCTTAAGGAAAATGGCTATAAAACAATATATTTTACAACACATGATGATCAGTTTGATAATATTGGCGGTTTCCTTTTGGCTAATGGTATAGAAAAAATCATTTCTGTTAAGGATTATCCAAAAAATGAGGTCAAAAGTACTTTGGGAGTGCCTGACCATGTGATGTTAAATCGTGCAATTGAAGAAATAACAAAACTTGGGAGCAATAACCCTTTCTTTGCAACTATTCTAACTGCATCAAATCATGGACCATATATATACCCTGAAAATATTTCACTTGTTGCAAAATCGAAAGATATAAAAGACAAAATGATAGAGTATTCCGATTGGGCAATTGGAGAGTTTATTGAAAAGGCAAAGCAGGAAACTTGGTTTGATAATACAGTTTTTGTTTTTATTGCTGACCATGGAACATATAAGGGTAAAACTAATTATGAGCTCCCTCTATCTTATCACCATACTCCTTTGCTTATTCATTCCCCGTCAAAACTAAAACCAAAGAAGGTTGAAAATATTGGGCTCCAAATAGATGTTCCTGCATTAATTTCTTCCTATTTAGGAATAGAAAACAATAAAACTCTTGGTATTGACTTTGAAATCAATTCAAGAAAATATGGATTTTTTTCAGCAGATGATAAGCTGGGAGTGATTGATAATGAGTATTTTTATATTTGGAATAAGAATGGAAATGAATACTTATATAAATACAAGACTTCCGATCAAACAAATTATATAAATCAAAATAGAGCAAAAGCAAATCAAATGCAGAAATATGGTTTTTCTATGCTTATGAATTAGAAAGGATATCCGATTCCAAAGTTCATATTAATGTCACTAAATTTTGTTTGAGGTATCACCCATCTTTCGTTTATTGGTTTTGAAGGGTTCCACACCTTAATTGCAAAGTCAAAACGAATAATAAGGAATTGAAGATTTAGTCTTATTCCAAAACCAGCACCCGTTGCCAACTCCTTTAAAACCCTGTTAAATTGAAATTGTCCTCCTTGCATATCCTTTTGGTCATATAGTGTCCAAACATTTCCAATGTCAATAAAGGTAGCCCCTTCAATAGGACCTAAAATAGAAAAACGATATTCAAAATTAGCTCCTAATTGTATGTCTCCAGAACGATCATACCTTAGTTGTGACTGGTCGATAATAGAAGACCCCGGTCCAAGCTCTCTCAACTCCCAAGCTCTATGATTATTGTTGCCACCAGAGAAGAAGCTTTTTTCGTAGGGAAGACCAGAAGAATTGCCATAAGGAATACCAATCCCACCAAAGGTACGAAAAACCAGCACCTTATTTTCAGAAAAATAATGATATTTTTTGAAGTCAATATCAGTTCTTACATATTGAGCATAAGGAATGCCAAAAATTGTATATTGATTTAAATCGTTCTTTGGGGATTGTGATAAATTATTTGTTAGATAAATAAGGTTCCCAGCTACTTCTATGTTGAAACGGAAATAAGAGAAGTCTTTTTTCTTACTAAGCTCTTGACCATTGTACATATAACTATATCTCGAGTTAGTAACCAAATGGTCGGAATATTGATATCTAATTCTTTTGTCCAAAGTTTTAATATAGTCAACATAGTATTGACTTGTAACGTTCATTTTAACAAGATTTATTTCAACTGGAATTATAGCATGGTTGTATTTTGTAAGGTAGTTCCAGCTATAACCGAAGTTTAGATTAAAAATTGAACGTTCAAAATAGTTTCTTTTCTGAAAATTGTACCCAGCTTTAATTGTTGTGTGAGGAAGGAATTGCATTGAGTAGAAATTTGTTCCAAAAGGTATAAGGAAGCGAGGAAATTCAATTCCGAAATCAAATCCTGCCTCAAAGGCATTAACCAATGACCATTTATTTATTGTGTCTATCTTATTGCTAAATATATCGCTTTTTATTTCAAAAGCAGTCTTCCCATTAAAAGAAAAGATTTCAGCACCCTTAAAGATGTTTTTATGTTGAATTCCTGCATTAAGCTCCATTCCAAAATTGGAGTTATTATTTGCAATAAGAGAATTATTTACTGCAGAGAAATTAGCTTCCAGTGATGTAGAAACAAGGATTGGCTTTGTTAAAGAAAGTTTAACAAAACAATCTAATAATGAGGTGTCTAAAATCACTCCCTTGTTGTCTGATAAGATTGAGGAATATGATATGTCAATAAATTTAAAGTTCTTCAGCTGATTAAGTGCATTATATGTTCTTTCAGCATAGACAGGAGAAAATAGACTATCCCTCTGAAACATCACGCCCCTTAGTATTGGTTTAATTTTCATTGGAGCCAATGAAGAGGAGATAACATAATACTTATTTAATCCAAACTTATCTTTTGGACGATGGAATATAATACTTGTATCTATTTTTAAATCTGAATTTAAACCTTGCTGATTTGTTAAGTCTGGATATATGTATATGTTCCTTATCTTATATCTTTTGAAAGATGAAGCATTTGTGAGTAAATCAACCAAACTATCCCCATTTTCAAATTGTTCAGACTTTTTCCTTTGAATATGAAGATTGATTTTTGCCGATAAGTTATTATTGTTTGTGTCAATATTATAAATAATATAATCTTTTGTGAAATCGTAGAAACCTCTATTATTTAATTCATTTGCAAGTCTTTCCCTTTCTAAAATAAAAAGATCTTCATCGTAGAAAATTCCTTTCTTTATGGGAGAATTATACATAATCTCTTTAACTGTTGGCAAAATGTATTTGTCGTCTGAACTAACAAAAAATGTATCTACCGTATATCTATTTCCAATACTAACGAAATAAAAAACCATTGCCTTTCTTTTGTGAAAAACTATACTGTCATCAACATCTCCTTCAAAGCATCCCTTATTTTTTAAAAAACTTTTCATTTCTTGAGTTGAACGATAGGCTAAATCCCTATCAAACTCAACTGGTGCTTGCCCCAATTTTCTAAAAAGATTACGAGAAATAAAGCTAACTGTTGAATCTTCCCCCTTGGGAGAAATTGAATAAACATACATTCCAATTTTCAAACCTAAAATAGAACTGTTGGGGTCTTGTTTGATTAAATTTGTGAAATCAGTTTTAGATAAGGTTTTAGAATCAACAAATACTTTATTTTTTGAAAGTAAATAACCCTCTTTTGATATATGTTTATATGGGCTACAACCAACAAAAAGAATTGTAGTAATAAGTAAAAATATCTTTATATTTAAGATTTTCTTATAGGTCATCCTACTATTTTAAAATTTTTTTATTTCAGACAAAATTATTTGACAAGCCCCTTTGTTTTCTGAAATATATTTTAGACAAATATCAGAACTTTTTTTGTAATAATTGCTATTTGACAATAAATTATCAATTAATTTAGCAAGTTTATAGCTATCTCTAATGCAAAATGCCCCTTCTTTTTCAACTAAATCGGAAGCTTCTTTAAATTTTTTATAGTTAGGTCCAAATAAAATAGGTTTCCCAAATGCTGACGCCTCCAAAATATTATGTATTCCATCTCCAAATCCTCCCCCAATATAAGCAATTGTAGTATATTTATATATTGAGGATAGAATACCAATACAATCTATAATCAAAATATTATTTTCATTATTACTATTTGAATAATCAAATTTAGAAATTTCTGAATATAAAACAGCCTTAGGAAAAAGACTTTTAATTTGTTTTATATGATTATTGTCAACTTGATGAGGTGCAATAATTAATTTGAATTTTGTTGTTATTTCCTCCATTGCTCCTTTCATTAATTGCTCATCCTTACTCCAACTACTTCCCATAAGAACAATTTTGTCTTGTTGGCAGAATTCTTTTATTTTTTCATAATCCTTAGCCTCATTTGCAATTTGGGAAACTCTATCGAATCGTGTGTCACCTGTTATTTTGCAGTTTTCAATCCCAATTGAGTTTAATAATTCTTTTGTTTGGTGGTTTTGAACAAAGAAAAAGTCAAAATGCTTTAGTTGTTTCCTATACCAAGAGCTCAAAGGGGAAAAGAAATATTGATTAGGGCGAAGAATAAGTGATACTTGGAATATCTTTACTCCCTTTTTTTTTGCACCTCTAATGAAATTATACCAAAACTCATATTTAATAAAAAACACATAATCGGGATGGGAAAGTTCAAGAAAACGACGAACATTTTTATTTCTATCGCTTGGAAGATAAATTACAACATCTGCTTTATCGTAGTTTTTTCTTATTTCGTAGCCAGAGGAAGAGAAGAAGGTTAATAGAATTTTAAATTTAGGGTTTTCTTTCCTGAAATCTTCAATAAGTGGTCTGCCTTGCTCAAATTCTCCAAGTGAGGCAGCATGAAACCAAGCTACCTTATCCTCTTTTGATATTTTTTCTTCAAGCTTTTTAAAACTTTGTTTTCGTCCCTCAACAATTAGCTTTGCCTTTTTATTGAAAGGAGAAACAAAAAAGATTAATGCAGTATAAAGATAAATAAAAAATGAATAAATATAATTCATGCTTAAAAATAATAAACCTTGTCTGCATCACGACCAAAGAAGGGGAACATCCAACCAAATTTCAATGTCCACATTCTATCTTGGAAAATCTTATCAGCAGAGTAGTTGTAGTTAATTTGATAGTCCCTTGTTAATTTTGTCCAAGCTTGATTAAATTCTAATCCAACATAAAAATTAGTAAAACTTTTCTTACTCATATGAATATATCCCAAAAATCCTGAAACCATAACTCCTCTCATTTGTCTATCATATAAATAAGCATAATCCCCTTCCAATTGTTGAGCAACTTCTAAAGTAGATTGATATATAATTTGATGTTGAAGTGCCCCAACTCCAAGTGTTAGCATTATTCCTGAATTTGGTCTTTTCTTTGAGAGAGAAAATATCTTTCCTGTTTTGGCAACCAAACTAAGATTTCTATTATAAGCTACAACTCCTGCATCTGAACCTTCCTTTGAAATAACAAAAGGATCTCCTTCTTTTGTCATAATGCCTTCGAGAATTTGATTCTTTCCCTTTGCATTATCGCTGCCAAATCCAAATCCAAACTCCATCATCCATAACCAATTCTCCTTTGTCTTCCATCCAATATTGACATTCAAATTCATAAAACTCTCGTATTTCTTTGCCATATCTCCATCAGGAAACGTCCATCCAACAACAGCAGTGCAAAAAGGAGTGGATATTGATTTGTCTTGTCCAACAATTTTCTCTCCAGTTTCTTGAGCTAATATTGAGCCAATTGAACCAAAAAAAAGTGCTATTACAATAAGTTGTTTCATAGTATTTGATTAATATTCTTATTCTTTAATAAATTTTGTAACCTTCGTTCCTACATTAATAAAATAGATCCCTCTATTTAGATTAGATATATCAATAATTGTTTTTTTATCAATAACATTCCCATCAAGAAGTTCAACTCCTAACGAACTTTTTATTGAGAAATTAGTTTTTAAATCAGGCTTAGAGGTAAGTGAAATTGTAAGTAAATCATTTGCAGGATTTGGGTAAACACTATATTCTATTCTATTGTTTATTTCTTCTAAACTATTTTCATTTTTTGCTAAAAGAACGTTTTGAATGGTTAGCCCTGAGCCACTAATATTAATATTAGGAATTGTTTTTGGAAGGTATCCATCAGAGGAAAAACTAATTGTATAGGTTCCATCTAAAATTGGACGGTAATAATATCCAGAACTTGTTTTTGAATAAATTTCTGAATTAAACCCATCATGGTTTTCTACCCAAACTTTTGCTCTTAGGGGTTGATTTGTAATGCTATCTCTAATATATCCCTCTAATCCTTTTTGACAATTTTCAATATAAGAGATTAGACCAGGACTTAAATAATCCCAATAGTTAGTTAATTCTGAGGTAGAGAGTTTTTTTTGTAAGGAAACCTCAAATGTAATCTCTCTCGAATGCTTAAAATATGTATGATAATCTTGTCTGCCACCATATACAACATACCAATTTCCCCCATTAATATATCCACTGGTGACAACATCAGTAAAAAAAACAGCAGGAGCATAAAAAGGAATAGAATCTACAAAGTTTTCACAAACATCAATAAACCAATCAACATCTGAATGTGAAATGTTGGAAGAAGTTGAACAATCATACGGATAGTTTAATACTTCAGCTCCAGAGTGTAGATTTGCAGAAATTGAAAATTCATTACTATCGGCATAATTCATAAATGCTAACGTTTCTTTTTGCCATTGCTCTGAGTCAGAATGTTGCCCCGCAATAGGGTCAGGAAAATTACGGTTCAAATCTATATTGTTGGCATTATATCTTTTTGAAAAACCTACTGTTGAATTTCCTCCTGCATATGTCCCATCAGGATTAGCAAGAGGATTAATAAATATTTGTGTGTTGTTAATTATGTCAGTTGCCCTTTGGTTTATTCCATAATTTGACAAAAGCCAATTGCTTAAGCGAAGTAATAGAACATACCCGGCAAGTTCATCGCCGTGCATAGTTGATGAATAACAAAACTTAGGCTTGTCAATTTCTTGATAAGGATTTGAGGATATTTTTAGTGCAAGAATTAATCTATTATTCACAGAAAATCCAATTGTATCCAATTTGCAAATTGAGGGATAGGATAATGCAAATCTTCTCATCAGAGAATCATAAACCTGATAAGTTGGATAACGATCCCAATTGCTCATTTGAGCCATTGTTGCTGCCATTGTTAAGGCCTTTGTTGAATTATCTTCTTCAAATATTTTATGCTTTAAATTTAGTGCTAAGAAATTATCATACTGCTTTTGATTTACGTATCCAAGCCAAAAATCTCCTTTCGGATAATCTAAGCTAATTGTCTTTGCCAATATATTAAGGTCTTTAATATTATTCTTTGGAATAAGAATTTTAGCCTCACCCCAAACCTTTATTTCATTTCTCACTTTCTCAACAATATTCTCCTGAGAATAAGCAAGATTAATAAAAAAAACGGCAAAAAGAAATATAAATAACCTTTTCATACTTAAAAATTATAACTTACAAAAGTACATATTTATTTTCATTATTTAGAAAGCAATGAAAAAATCTTAGGAAGATATATGAGAAATATAAAATAGTTTATATATTTGCCAATGCAAAAAAAGCCAATTTACAATAGTATAAACCAAAAAGACGAGTAATGAAATTAATCAAACTGCTATTAATTAGTTTGTTGTTAATTAGTTCAACAACAATTGCACAAAACACAAACAAATCAGATGAAGTTATGAAAAACATATTAGAACGAAAAAGTGTTAGAACATATGCCAATAAGAAAGTTGAGAAAGAAGATATAGAAACCCTACTTAGAGCAGCAATGGCAGCCCCCTCAGCAGTTAATGCACAACCTTGGGTATTTATTGCAATAGACGACAGACAAATATTAGATAATCTTGCAAGTCAACTCCCTAATGCAAAAATGTTATCTCAAGCACAAGCAGCAATAATTGTTTGTGGTAATATGGAAAAAGCCCTCCAGGGAGAAGGAAGAGAATATTGGGTTCAGGATTGTAGTGCTGCAACACAAAATATTTTATTAGCAGCAGAAAGTATGGGACTTGGAGCAGTATGGACAGGAGTTTATCCAAAGAAAGAAAGGGTTAATATAATACAAACAGAAATGTTATTACCTTCTCATATCGTTCCTCTATGTGTTATCCCAATAGGTTGGCAAACAGGGAAGGAAAAACCAAAACAAAAATACACCGAAGAAAACATTCGTTGGAATAAATGGGAAGATAAATAAGCCTTATTATTTATATTCTATGTGAATTAAGTTATTTTACTTTCCAATAATTATCTTTCCACTTATTGTTTTTCCATTAAGAGAAACATTATAATTATATGCTCCTGAATTTAGATTGGAAACATTAATTCTATTTTCTTTCTTAGAATTTAGTTTTGATTTCTTAACTAATTTTCCTTGCATATCGAATAACTCAATTTCACTCTTTGTGAAGTTTTTACAATCAATATCAATATATAGAATTTCCTTTGCAGGATTAGGATAAACTTTTATTGTTTCCTTTTCTTTGGTTTCAATATCCAAAATACTTGCTAATCCATTTGGCATAAACTTTACTAAACTATTCCCGAATAAAAGGATAACTCCCCCATCTGATGTCGCTTTTAATCCAAGTATATTGCTATAACCATTGTAAATTCTGTAAACAAAGTTAGTATCTCCTATTATATTATAATTGACTATACCGAATCCTAAATTTTGACCATAATATTCCATCCAATGCTTATGCATAGAAAAACAAGAATAAATTGAATCAGTAGTGATAAAGTCAACGTTGTTAGCTCCAGAATACATTCTATTTGTTAAATGCCAAATGCTATCGTAGATTGGATCACAATAAGAAAGAATTGGATAACCAATTTTAGTGTTCTTATTCATTAAGTAAAAAGAATTAAAAAATGAAGAAAATGAATAATCTGGAAAATTATAACTTATATTGGATATATGAGAAAAAGTAAATATGGAGTCATTTAGTTTCTTCATATTATATGCGTCGTAACCTCCAATACTATCTTCAATCTCTAAAGTATTAGTATTAACATAGTATAAATAATTTTCATTTGATAACCAACTCTCTTGTTTTGATAGTAAGAAGTGTTGATTATCAAAATTTGCAATATCAACTTCATTAATAACTCTATAATGGATCTTGGTTTGAGCAACATTTCCAAGAGAATCAATTCTAATTAATTTCATTGCAATTATAGGATCACTTGAGCTAATATATTCTGGTGACGTATTTAATAATGCAAATATTCTATCTTTATTCTCAAGTATTATTTCTTTCCAATAACGCCATTGTAAAGTATCATCACTCTCATTCATAATCCGTTTTGAAAAGAGAATATTACCCAAGGTGTCTTCACAATAAGTGTCTAAATACTCAATGTAATAGTAATTAAGATCATAATCAACACTATCTTTAATCTTAACTCCGTATAATTTATTGTTAGATTTAGAAGTCCTATAAATTTTATTTGGACTATCACTTGAATACAATATATTTAAATCTTTATCTATATGTATAATGGGATTATTAGTGTCACGAGTGCTGAACCAAAGATCATCTCCATCCAGATTATCTAAAAGATTATACCATTTGTACCGATCAAACTCAAGTATCTTGGTTTTACTATCTCTATAAACTTCGTGTAAAACTTGTGATTTTAAACCAAAACTAATAATAGAAAATAGGATAAAGAATAGAGATAATTTTTTCATATATTTTAGAATTATGGGTTAACAATAATATAATAAAGATAAAACAAATGTCAATTACATTTTAGTTATATGTTTCAAATCAATAAACGCTATTCAGGAAGATTGGCTTCTGGATTCTGTTTCTTTGCTTTTTTACTTCCTTCATAGAGATCATATTTACAAAATTTACATTCAAGATTAGAATTATACACAGTTATTCTACGAGAAGGTCTTAAGCCAACATATTTGAAAGCTTCGAAGTCGGAACTTATTAACCAGGCTGTATTGCCTGAGTATTTGTTTTTAAATACTCTTCCTATGGTTTCATATAAATCAAATATATCATCTACTTCCAATCTTTCACCATAAGGAGGGTTTGAGATAATTAGAGTTTTGCCCTCTGGAAGGTCTTGGTCTTGAATATCGTTACGGAATATTTGAATGTCTTTATGTAATTTTGCATTATTAATGTTTTCTTGAGCAGTTTTAATTGCTTGTCCAGAAATATCTGATCCCCAAATTTCGTAATCAAAATCTCCCATCTCTCTATCTGCTTTTTCTCTTACTCGTTTCCAGTCAGGCATAGAGAAATCCGACCACTTAGTAAAGGCGAAATCTCTTCTATAATATTGTGCTGGAATATTGTATGCAAACATAGCCGCTTCAATCAAAAGAGTTCCCGAACCACACATTGGGTCGAAGAAGTTGCAATCTTTTTCCCATCCTGAAAGTTGGATTAATCCTGCAGCCACAACCTCATTCATTGGAGCCGACTCAACAGCCACTCTGTAGTTTCTTTTATAAAGGCTTTCTCCAGAACTATTAAGAGATATTGTTACTTGATTTTCATGTATATGAAGGTTAAGAATTATATCTGGATTATCCCTTGTCATTGTAGGACGTTGAGAAAACATCTTTCTTAGTTTATCACAAATTGCATCTTTTGTTTTTTGTGAAGCATAAAGTGAATGAGTGAAAATTGTGCTATACACTACTGGTTCAATGAAAAGAGTTCCATCCGAATTTATGAGCTTTTCCCATTTGTATTTATAAACATTATCGTATAACTCTTGCTCGTTATTTGCCTCAAATGAATATAGTGGTTTAAGTATTGATACTGCTGTCCTTAAAAGATAATTTGCCTTATACAATAATATCATATCCCCATCAAACCCAACTGCACGATTTAGTTTTTCAATGTTTTTTGCTCCAAGGGCTTCTAATTCTTTAACTAAAACATCTTCCAACCCGAACATGGTCTTAGCTACCATTCTAAAATCTTTGTTTTCCATATTTTTCTTTTTAAAAAGGACATTAAAGCCCTCAAATCTCTATACTTCCTAACTATTTAATTTTCTCAACAAACTTAACAGCATCTACAATATATCTAATATGTGATGCTTCTCCTATTTTCCCTTCCTGGTCGAAGGCTTCTATTGTAAAGTATAATCTTTTACCCTCAATTTTTTGAAGGGTTGAATAGCATTTCACTTGTTTTCCTATTGGGGTTGCTTTAATATGTTTTACATTAATTTCTATTCCAACCGTTACAATCCCTTCCGTAAGAAAGCTTTGAATGCTCTTGTGAGCTGTTTTTTCCATTAGTGCTATCATTGCTGGAGTTGCAAAAACATCTATTAAGCCTGAGCCATAAGCCTTAGCAGTGTTTGTTTCATCAACCACAACCTCTGCTTCCCCTTTTTGTTGTTGAGGAATATTTATTTCCATATATCTTTAAAATCTATTTGTGCTTTATTATAATCTTCAGGAATTCCAATATCTATAAAATAACCTTTGGTGGTGTAGCCAAAGAATAGACCTTCTGAAACTTTCTGTTCTAAATAATCTTTTTCAAAAGAAAACTTATAAGGGAGGTTTAAACCTTTGAAGATATCTCTTTTGGCTATGTATACTCCTGCATTAATTAATCCTTGTTTAATTAATTTTTTTTCGCAGAAGGCAATTATTCTATCTTCTTTAACATCTACACTCCCATAACGCTCAAAGTCTTTCATATCTTTAAGAACAAAACTAAGAGTTGAATTATTGGCTTTGTGAAATTCATAAAACTTCTTTAGTTCAAAGTCAATAAAAGAATCTCCGTTAAGAATTAAGATATCTTTTTCATATGTTTTCTCAAGAGACAAAGCAATTCCTCCACCCGTTCCAAGTGGCATCTGTTCAATGGCGTAAGAAATTTTTAATCCTTCATAACTATCCCCGTATATTTCTTTAATCATCTCCCACCGATAGCCAACCGAAAGAACAATATGTTTTATGTCTTGTTGCTTTAGAAAACAAATAAGATAAGTTAGGAAAGGAATATTATTAATAGGAGCTAATGGTTTGGGAATATCGGCAACAACACTCTTAAGCCTTGTTCCTTGTCCTCCTGCCAATATTATTGCTTCTTGAATTTTCATTAGATTAATTCTTCCAGGTTTTTAATCCTGACTTAGTGAATTCAAATCGTCTTACAGAGCCTCCAAACTTACTTAAACTTTCAATAACATCATATCTTGTGTTATTTGGGCAGTAGAAGAAAATATAACCTCCACCTCCTGCTCCTGAAATCTTACCTCCAATTGCTCCTGCCTTTAGTGCAGATAAATAAACATCTTCAAACAGTTGGGTTGTAATTCCTTTTGCCATTTGCTTTTTGAAGTCCCAACCAATGTTGAGTATATGTCCTATTTCATCCAAATTTCTCCTTAGCAAAGCTTCTTTCATCATTATTGCTTGCTCCTTTAGCTTGTGCATTGCTTCCAGACTTTGCTCATTTTTGTGTTTAACGTTTTCTTGTTGCAATTGAATAATGTCAGAAGAATTACGAGAGGTTTCAGTATAGTAAAGAACAATGTTTCTTGATAGTTCATTAAGTGTGTCTTCCCTAATTCTCAAAGGATTTACAATAACTTTCCCTTCTGAGAAGAATTCCATAAAATTAAATCCTCCAAATGTTGCTGCATATTGGTCTTGTTTCCCACCTGCAAGCTTCAGGTCTTCTCTTTCTATGCTATAAGCTAAGTTTGCAATATCATATTCTCCCAATGGCAAACTAAACCATTCACAAAATGCTCCGACAACTGCAACAACCAAGGTTGAAGATGTGCCTAAGCCAGAGCCAGCAGGGGCATCAACAAAAGTGTGAATATCAAAAGACAATGCTTCAAGTGAATATTCTTTAACAATACGGTTATAAATTGCTTTTAAAAGGTCTATTTCTCCGTCAATTGGGAGTTCTTTTTCGCTCTTATAGGTGTATCTTTCTTTTTTGTCTTCAAGAAAGAAATTAATTGTTTTGGTGTCGGTGGGGATAATATCGCAATAGGCATAAAGAGACGTTGTTGCATTAAGAATACAACCTCCATAAATATCAGAATATGGAGAGACATCCGTGCCTCCTCCTGCTAATCCAAGACGTAAAGGAGCTTTACTTCTAATTATCATAATCTATAATTGTTTATATATTTTTTCTATTGCTTGAGTCATGTTTTCCCAAGAATATTTCTTCTTCTCTTGCTTTATCCCTTCCGAAAAATCAGGTCTATTGATGCAGAAATCAATAATTGCATTTGCTATTGACTGTGCTTTTGGCTCCACAACATAACCCACTTTCTTATTTGGGATTATTTCTGCCAGGCCTCCAACATTTGTTACTAACATTGGTTTTTCGAAATGATATCCTATTTGCGTTACTCCACTTTGTGTTGCACTCTTATAGGGTTGTACAACCAAGTCTGTGGCACAAAAATAGTTCTTAACCTCCGAATCAGGAATAAATCTTGCATCAAAACGAATCCTCTCCTCAAGTGATAACTCCTTAACTCTGTCATAATAACGCTTTGAATCGTCATAAAATTCTCCCGCAACAAGTAGTTTGACAGGAAATTCTTTTAATCTCTCATCACTCATTGCCTCAATTAATATATCCAATCCCTTATATCCTCTTATTAACCCAAAAAACAAAAGATTAATATCATCAGGGTTTAGGTTTAGAGTTTTCTGGGCATCTTCCTTTTTTATTGATTCTCCAAAATTGTCAAAAAGTGGGTGAGGGCACAAAACCCTTGGCTTCATAACATTAAACTTTGTAATTTCATCGAAAACCGACTTGCTCATAGCCACAAATCCATCCATATTCCTCACAAACATATTGGTTAGGGTGGTGTCGAAGCGACGCTTTTCATGCGGAATGATATTATCAACAATTGTAATAACCTTTGTGTGGTGGTTTGATTTGATGATTTTGGACATTATAGAGAAACATGGAGAAAAGAAAGGAAGCCAATACTTAATTATAACAATATCTGGCCTCTGCTTCTTTATACTTCTGCCTGTCTTTATCCAATTGAATGGGTTTATTGAATTAACTGTCCTCTTTATCGGAAACTTATTAGGCTTTTCCCATGTTGCAAATTGAGTTTCTCCAGGAAAAAGAAATGAAGGATATTGAAGGGTAAATGTATTTATAGAAACTTCATTAGACTGTTTCTGGAACTCTTCCATCAATCTCTCATTATACAATGCAAGCCCCCCCCTGTATGGGTAAGCTGTCCCTATTAATGTTATCTTCATCTATATTTGGGTTTATAGTTTTCTTGCAACAAAGATATGATTTTCTATCGTCAAACAATCAGGATTTGCCAATTGATAGCGAATTATTTTTCCCCTCTCAAGAGTTTCTATAAACCTGTCCTCAATAATCTCTACCCCTTCTCTTTTAAGAATTGTTGCATAATCCATACCAAACTCACGAACATGGTCCTTTTGTCCAAAATGTTTCTCTCTCTCCAAAGGGTCGGTTATGGTTTTGTCCTGGTAGGTAGAGAGGCGTTTTGGATTGATTGGAGAGAGTAAAATTGCAAAGCCTCCCTTCTTCAAAATCCTATATATTTCACTTAATGCCTTATCCAAATTATCAACATGCTCCAAAATATGATTAGCCATAACAACATCATAACTCTCTGTTTCCAATGGCATATTCTCAACATTCAAATGAACATCTGCCCAAGGCGATTCCAAATCTGCTGTGGAGTACTGAATATTCTTCTGCCTGCGGAAATAATCCATAAAACATAACTCAGGAGCAATATGAAGAAACTTAAGATTGTCAGTAAAGAGATTAGTTTTTTCATTAAGATAAAGCCAAAGCAAACGATGACGCTCCAGGGCAAGACAGTTTGGACAAAGAGCATTTTCCCTCGAAACCACATATCCATAAGGCAAAAACTTCCTGTAATGTTTCCCGCACACAGGGCACTCAACATTGTTGCCAAGATAAAATAGCTTAGTTGTTTTTGTTGAAAGATGAACAATCCTTTGCAAATATTTGCGAGGAACATTTCTTAGAAAAAACTTAATTACCTTCTTCATATGGTTTATAGTATTTTTTTCTTGGTGTCTAAAACGACAAATTATGTGCAAAGGTAATAATTCTTTAAAAAACAATTGGCAAAGATAGCGAAAAGAAATATTGAATACTATAATCAAGCTTGCTCGACACTATCACCAGCCTTGCTCTATACTCTCAACAATCCTGCTCGATACCCCAACAACCCAATTAGCCCTTTCTGAAATCTTTCTTGAGATTTTGACAATCTAATAGAAAGTTGTATTTTTGGACTTTGATATTCAATAATAATTTTGTATAATCTAATAATAAAGAAGATGAAACCTCGAGTTAGTATTATAATGGGAAGCACCAGCGATTATTCAGTTATGGAAGCTGCTGCAATATTTTTAGATCAGATGGAAATTCCTTTTGAAATAAATGCACTCTCAGCCCACCGAACTCCCAAAGAAGTTGAAACATTTGCCACCCAGGCTCAAGAAAGAGGGATTGAAGTAATTATTGCCGCAGCAGGAATGGCAGCACATCTTCCAGGAGTTATTGCCGCAATGACACCACTTCCAGTTATAGGAGTTCCAATCAATGCATCCATGGATGGACTTGACGCCCTGCTTGCCATAGCTCAAATGCCTCCAGGAATTCCCGTTGCAACAGTTGCAATAAATGGAGCATTAAACGCAGCAATCCTTTCTCTTCAAATAATGGCAACTGGCGACAAAGACTTACAAGCAAAGATGCGAGCATACAAACAAAGTCTAAAAGAAAAAATAGTTAAAGCAAACGAAGACCTTTCAAAACTATCTTTTAAGTACAAAGTATAAAAGAAAGTACTAAGAAATGACAATAATAGGAATAACAGGCACACTTGGAGCTGGGAAGGGGACCATTGTTGAATTGCTAAGAGAAAAAGGGTTCTTGCATTTCTCAGCACGAGATTTTATAGTTCAGAAAATAGAAAAAGAAGGCTTGGAGGTAAATAGAGACTCCATGACGCTAATTGGCAACCGCCTAAGAGAAGAACATAGCCCATCCTATATTATAGAAAGCTTATATTCCCAAGCCAAAGAAAGTGGAAAGAACAGTATAATTGAAAGCGTTCGTAACCCGATGGAGGTTGAATTTCTTCGCCAAAAGGAGGATTTTATACTAATTGCCGTTGATGCAGACATTAGAATACGATACCAAAGAATAGTTCAAAGGAAGAGTTCAACCGACAATGTAAGCTTCGAAACCTTCCAAAAAAACGAAGAAAGAGAGATGAGTTCAAATGATATAAATGCTCAAAACCTTATTTCATGCATCCAAAAGGCGGACATCCTTGTTGATAACAGTGGAACAATAGAAGACCTAAAGTATAAGATAGAACAGATATGGAAGAAAATAGAAAAGAAATAGATAAGGATCCATTCCAGAGACCATCATGGGATGAATACTTTATGGAATTGGCAAATGCCGCTGCCAAAAGAGCCACCTGCGACAGGGGACGAAGTGGATGTGTGATAGTAAAAGACAAACAACTATTGGTAACAGGATATGTAGGTTCTCCAGTGGGGTTGCCGCATTGTGATGAAGTAGGGCACCTATTCAAAAAGACCTATCATGAAGACGGCACGATAACAAACCATTGCGTCAGAACAGTCCATGCCGAGCAGAACGCAATATGTCAAGCAGCCAAAAGAGGTATAGCCCTTGAAGGAGCCACCCTCTATTGTCGGATGACTCCATGCAGAACCTGTGCAATGTTAATAATTAACTGTGGAATAAAGAGAGTAGTGTGCCAGCAAAAGTATCATGCAGGAGAAGAATCGGAGCAAATGTTTAAAGAAGCGGGTATTCAGCTTGAATTTTTTAATGAAGAGGTTCTCAAATACAAGAATCAATAGCCTATAAGCTCAGCCAATCTTATTGTTTATTTATTAATATTTATAAAAATCTATACTTTAAATTTGCAAGATAAAGATTTTTTTATACTTTTGCTTTAGTTTTAAAGAGATATTCCAATAACTAAATATTAATATGAAGAAATTCTTACTTTTTTTTGTGCTGCTTTCAAGTTATGTAATTGTATCAGCACAACAAATTTCATTGAATAGTTTTTACAGATTAGAGGCGAAGGGTCAATTACCTAATGATTTGGTTAATATCTTACAAGGATTGAATTTTGATGGTTCAATCCCCAAATCTGATATTCAAAAATCATCAAATGATAATATTAAAGAACTTATACTAACGGGAAGGATAATATATGGCGACACCGTTACAAAGTATTTGGAGAAAGTATTAGATAACCTGTTGGTTAATGAGCCAAAGTTAAGAAAGGAGATAAAACTTTATACCATAAAATCCTCTGAGGCAAATGCCTTTATGAGTGGGGATGGTTTTTTGTTTGTTACCATAGGTTTTATTGCTCAATCTACCTCCGAAGCGGAGATAGCCTATGTTATTTCTCACGAACTTATACATTATGTAAATAAACATTCCTATAAAGAATCTGATGTAAAAGGAGATGCCTTCCAAACAATTGATGATTATTTAAAATATCATTCTCGTTCTCGAGAACAAGAGTTTGAGTGTGATAAATCAGGTTATGAACGTTTCTTCAAAAACTCTTCTTATGACTCAAAGGCAATTGATGGTATGTTTGATATTCTTCAATATTCTTATCTCCCTTTTGATGAGGTTAAGCTCAATAGGGAAATGTTTGAAAATGAATACTACAAATTTAACGATAGTTATTTTCTTCAAAATATTACACCAATTGCTTCTCGAGTAGATTATATTGATACCTTCTCAACACATCCAAACCTAAAGTCAAGAAGAGAGGAAATGGAGATTATTGTTTCATCCTCCGATGATTTGGGAACAAATAAGTTTATTCAGCCCCAAGGCTCTTTTGAATTTATAAGAACCATTTCCCGTTTTGAAACAATCAATCAACAAATAATAGCCGATAATTACATCAAGGCTTATTATAATACTCTATGCCTTATTAAATATTCTCCTGATAATAAATTCCTAAAAACGGCATTAAATGCTTCTCTTTATGGTATTGCCAAAGCTAAGGTAAGTGGCAATTATCAGGATATTGATTTAGGGACTCAAAAAACTGAAGGAGAGATGCAGTATGTTGTTAATCTTTTCAAGAAGATGAATAAAAAGGAATTGGCATTATTGAGTATAAGAAAATCGTGGGAGGCTATGAAATCCTATCCTAACGAAAATTACTTCAATCTACTTTTTAAGGATATGATTAAGTCTTTGGTTGAGGAAAGTGATTTAGGTTCTTTAAATAAGTTTTCTGACTATAGAATGGGAGAGGATATTATGGAAGATACAACAACGAATTATAATGAAAATCAAACAAAATACGATAGGGTTAAAAACAAAAGACATGTAGGTCATTTGAAGAGCTTTAAAACCGAAAACTATATGCTTGGTGATTTAAAGAAAGATGATGAATTTGTTAAGGCTTTCAACTCTTCTTTAAGCCAAATTGAAAATCAAAATGCCAGTGCTTTTATTTCTTCCTTAAGAGATAATACAAACAAATCACAAGAAAAGAAAAAGATTATTGTTCTTAATCCATTTGCAGAAAAAGCACTCCGCTCTGGAAAGCCTTCTTCAAATTCATCAAAAGAAACTCAAACAAAAAGACTTGAAAAAAGAATTATGAATGTAGCAAATGCTGCAAATTTAAGTCCAACAATTATTTCAAATTATCAAAAAAAACTCTCTTTGAACTACCAGCTTAATTCACGTTTAATAGATTATTCAAGAAGTATGAATAAGTTTTCCGAAATAACTTACGAAAGTAGAGACTCCGAAACCCTTGCGAAGGAATTAGGAACTCCAATTTTGAATTTGGTTTACTATGAAAAGAAATCTTTGGGCAATAAAAAGAATAAAACTTATAAGAGACTTCATACCTTTTTCTCCTTGATGACCTTGCCAACACTTCCTTTTAGCATATATCAATGGGTGTCGCGGGAACAAGCAGGGAAGTTGGTTTTCATTGCCTATGATTTAGAGAAAAACAAAACTATTTATTCAACAACAAAGCAATTTGAACATGAAAACACTTTTGATATGATAAATCAAGAACTATATGAGTGCTATGTTAAAACTAATAATCTTTCAAAAAACTAATATGATGAAGAAATTTAGACTATTATTATTTGTTCTTATTATTATTTGTTCTTCTAATGTTTTTGGTCAAGAAGGTTATTTGGGCAAAAGATACCATTTTGTTTTCGATACTCGTTTCTCCCCAACTATTATATCCCCACACTATACACATGGAACAAAGTTTTATGACTTTAGCTCTCATTTTTCTCCAGGATTGGAATATGTTATAAATAGAGATTGGGTAATCGGAGCAAGCTACCAGTTTCAGTTTTCTAAATACACTCCAGAGTATTCGAATTACGGAGTAATACCTCCTCCTAATTTTACTGCAAAAGAGTCAGATATAAATTTACATGGATTTGGTATTTATGCAAAATATTACACTAATCCAAAAGCTCCTCTTGGCTACTATTATAAGCTTGGATTTGATTATTTTACTTATAAGGCTAGCGGAGAGATAAAGTATGATTATGTTCCTCAACCATACATATTCTCCGAAAAAGACTGGGCTTTGGGACTAAGAATAGAATTTGGGAAAACATTTTTTATTTCAAACTATATTTCTTTAGGAACAGGTCTTTCTTTAGGAACATTAACAAATGGCTATAGATTTATGAGTATGGATAAACCAAATGAGCCAATACATCAAGCCTCAACTCGAATTCTTTCAAATTACTTAATTGGAGTTAATTTAACATTAGGAATTTTACCATTTTAATATTTTATAAAACAGAATTAGTATGAAAAGATTATTTATCATTTTTGCTATGCTCTTAAGCTATGGAGCTTTTTCTCAAGCCATTCAATGGGGACAAGATTATGAACCTGAAGATGATGGTTCAATTTATAATTATGTAGGCTCAATTGGTGAAACACAATATTATAGTTTTGGTTACCAAACAACTGCATTCGTTAGAAGATTTAACAGGGTAGGCTTAATGTCGGTTACTAAAAATAATGTTAAGACATATAATCCTGAATATTTTAAAATACCTCTTTTCTCGCTAATAAAAACTGTTCCAACAAGCAATGAAATTGCAATTATATATTCTGAAGAAAATAAAGATATTGATAAGAACCAAGTTAAATGCAAACTAATAGACAAGAACACTCTTTTAGAAAAATCGGAAAAGGTTTTATTGGCTTTCAACCATACAAGAAGAGATGACCCAAAAATCAATCTCTACATCTCAAAAGATAAATCAAAATATGTTATTACTTATATGAATGTAAATTCAAAGACTGATGAGGGTTATTACAGTATAAATGTATATGATAAAGACTTTAATAAAATATGGGATAAAAGATATTCAACAGAGAATGAAGGTACTGTTTATTTTATGGACGTTGCTGTAAATAATAATGGAGATGTCTTCCTTCTAACAAAAATTAAAACAAAGGAGGATAAGACATATCTTTCAAAACTAAATGATGAGGAAATTACTGAGTACTATATAAGTGATAAAATAACTCTCGAGGATTCAAAACTCCATCTAATTGATGACGATAATGTTTTTGTTGGCAATAACTCTGAAGGTAAGTTTAGTGGCTATACATTTAAGTTAAGCACAGAAGAGATAACCAATACAGCTTCATTCGAATACAAAAAAGAGAAAGGGACACTTTGGGTAATTAAGGATATATTGACCTTAGAGAATGGAAACATAGTTGCAATAGTTCAAGATGCATATCTGTACATATACGAAACAACAAAAACTCCACCAACCTACACCTATTTTAATAGAAGTTTCTATGCCCTATGTATAAATCCAAACCAGTCAAATTTGGTTTATAATCAACTTGTGTCAAAGGCAACACGCTATTTTAACCGTTGGCAAATAGAATATGGACAATTTGAAAGGCCTCTCTTCTTTACAAAAGGAAACGATTTCTACGCAATATACAACACAGACAAAGACGATAATGACCTTAGTGGAGAAGTATTTATTGAAACCAATATCACATTTCCAAAAGGCAAGAAAGTTGTAGTAACCAATTTAATGAAGATTTCGCCAGAGGGCAAACCAACCCTTAAAACACTATTCTCTAAAAAAGAATCGCAAGCATACTTCTCCGAAAACCTATCTTTTATGGATGAACAAGGGAACATTGTATTGGGAAGATTTAAAGGAGATATACTTAACTTTGGAACAATGAAAATAAATAATTAATCAATAAACAAAAAAAACATGAAAAAACAACTATTATTTTTAGCAATGCTATTTAGCATTTCAACCCTTTTCTCACAAGGCTACAGTAAGGGAGATTGGCAATTTGGACCAGTGCTTTCATTCGGTACAAATATGGATATTACAAAATTCGAGAATATGGCACTAACTGGTAATGCAGGATTATTTGCCAACTATGCATTATCAGACGTAACACTTGGAATTATAGAAGCAAAATATGAATTTCGTACTGACTTTGAAAACCATTTTCAATATATAAACATTCCAGCACTTATTTGTTTTCAGTTTAATAATCAATATTTAGGATTTGGAGCTCAATACTCCTATTGTGTATCACCCGCTAAGGATTATTTTAAAATTCCAGATGGAACACTTCACTACCCTTCAGCAATAATAGAATATAGTTACATTGCGCATTCAATTAGTAATGGACATACAGTAACCTATATTCCAGAAGGCTTTAGAGCAATTGTAAGAGTAGGATATGCCTTAACAAAAATTTCTTATGGTTTGGTTCCAAGTACATTTAGTGGAGGAATATACAAATACTCTCCATTCTTTCTTGAAACAACATTCCGATTTGATATAGGGAAATACTTTTCTAAAAACACCCATAAAGCTAAGAGAAGAAGAAGATAAATCAAAGATAGACTTAATATTTGTCTAATCTAATGCTTTCCTGTATGCCCAAATCCTCCTTCTCCTCTTTGGGTTTTAGATAGCTCATTGGTTTCTTCCCACTCTACTCTTTCGTGTTTTGCAATCACCATTTGAGCAATTCTTTCTCCGTCTTTTATTTCAAAATCTTGATTTGAAAGATTCACAAGTATAACTTTTATCTCTCCCCTATAGTCTGCATCAATTGTGCCAGGAGTATTAAGTACAGTTACTCCATTCTTTGCGGCAAGTCCACTTCTTGGTCTTACTTGTGCTTCATAGCCAA
>Ga0265294_10001587_pt1 | contig 30633 bp, 27 predicted proteins | sample MunlanPumphouse3_FD_192504 | JGI IMG/M metagenome (GOLD analysis project Ga0265294, IMG submission 192504) | Groundwater microbial communities from a municipal landfill in Southern Ontario, Canada - Pumphouse #3 | ecosystem: Environmental > Aquatic > Deep subsurface > Groundwater | place...
TCTCCTTTTTATTTCTATTATCTTTTTGAAATATTCCTTGCCCATGCTAAGCAGCTTTTTTACCCTTAAATCAGGGATACCATGTTTAGGTATACACACAATTTAATCAAACATAAAAAACAGATGAAATACTAGTAAGAACGAAAAGCTAAAGAGATAGAATTATTCGGTTTTATAAACTTTAATATTGGTCAATATAAAAAGTGTTTATTGGAAGTTTTTTTGGGATTTGAATGAGCACATAATGTTCAGTATATCCCTCAGAATAATTTTCTTTGTTGGTTTCTATTAAACAATTGTAGTGGATATTTTTCAGAGATTCTTTGTGTTTTTTTTGATTGGCTTTTAATGCTAGTTGCGCTTGTGTCATTCTTGCTTTTTTGATTATTTCTGGTACATGATTTGGTAGAGTTGCGGACGTTGTTCCTTCTCTAACAGAATAGGCAAAAAGATGAATATTAAGAAAAATATTTTGAGTAAGAATAGATAATAAAGCTAAAAAATCATCTTCAGTTTCACTTGGGTGACCGATGATTATGTCTGAAGTAACAGTTGTTTTTCTTTTTAAACTATTGATTTTATTAACAAGAGAAAGGTAATCAGCTAAGGTGTATTTTCTTTGCATTAAAGAAAGCAGATTGTCAGACGATCCTTGTAGCGGGAGATGTAAGTGAGGACAGAGTTTGTTTTCATTCTCTATGAGTGTAAGAAGTTCATCAGTAACTAAATTTGGTTCAATGGAACCCAGCCTAAGGCGAAAGTCGCCTTTTAGTTGCAGTAACTGTTTAACAAGACCAGTGAGTGTAACTCCATTGTGGTTGTATAGGCCAAGGTTTATACCAGTTAACACTATTTCTTTTATGCCTTGATTAATGTTTTCTTGTGCTTCTTTTAAAAGTTGCTCGGAGGAATAACTTATTAGGTTGTTTCTAACAAAGGGGATAATGCAATAGCTACAAAAATAATTACAACCGTTTTGAACTAGAAGATTTTTTCTTACTTTTGAGAGCTCATTCGTCAGTTTATTGTTACAGGAGGAAGAATAACGATGAAGGTAGTTTATTAAATTAATTTTTTTTATAACAACTCCTATTTCTGGTAAGTTACTAGTTTCGTTTTCAACAGAACATCCAGTAACAATTACTTCTGCTATAGGATTTTCGTTTTTTAGTTTTCTAATCATTTGTCTGCTTTTTCTGTCAGCAATATGCGTGACAGTACAAGTGTTTATTATGATTAAGTCAGCGCTAATAGGAGACTTAGTATAGATGTGACCATATTCGGTGAGTAGTTTTGTTACATCTTCACTTTCCGCTTGGTTCACTTTACAACCGAGAGTTTTTATATAAAAGTTCATAGCCATGATAATAACAGAAAGTTATTAACCGTAGAAGTTTATTAATTATTAGAGTTAGGCTAAACATTATTTTTTTTCGATGGAGCAAAAATAAATTTTTACGATAACTTTATATAAATGCGCGGGAGGGAACAATATGCCAATAAAAAATGAATATGAAGTTTTCCTAGATAGACTTGTAGAAGTAATAGTTTTAGGAATCTATTAGCTACATTCTGATAAGTTTGTAATAAAAAGGAGTTAACTAGTGTTTTGGAAGATAGTAAGTGATGGCAACTTTCAAGTTAGGTCTAGTGTAAAACAAACAAGGGTGTCAATGACTTTAAAGGCTTTTTTTGCAGCAGAAGAATGCAAAAGGTTAAGCCGTAAAACTTCTGAGCTACATAAACAGATTCCTATACGAGCCTTGGACGAAAAAATAATAAATTCCATCCAACAAATAACCATCCAAGATTTCCTTATATCTTTAAGCAGAGTAAGCATCAATCTTAATCGTGTGCTTTCAGGTGAAAGCCATTATGCTGTAATTTGGGGTAACCCACACACATCGCGTCGCTGGGTGTGGCATATGGTTGAAAAAGATATTAGCCACAAACCGTATGCGGTTAGTTATTTTGGATTAGATGGTCAAGAGGCTAAATACAATAGAAAAATTTTAGGAGTAAATACATATGTTATTACAGACGATGCCAGCTATAGTGGGACCCAGATAAAAGCAACAATACGGACATTGGCACGCTTGAATCCTCGAGCAAAGTTTATTGTTGCTATCCCATATGTTACGGACATAGCAGCTAGACGGATAAAATCAAAGGCGGGTTTACCTGATAGTGTTTCGATAGAGCTACTTTCTTGCAGAAAAATGCCAACACTACGACAAATACTGACAACTTCAGAGAGAACCTTTTTTTCTGATGAAAAAAATGGATTTGGTAGTGTTTATATAGATAAGAAAAAATATGAGTTATTAAATACAACAGCAACTGTGTTTCAGCATAAAATAGGTGATGTGTGGTCAGTTTATAGTGCTGTTTCAAAACGTTTTGATTCTTTAATTCCTCCTTATAAAAATGTTGATGCCCCATATTATAAAGCAGAAAAAGAAGAGTATTTATCATTTATTAATAGCTTCAAAAAGTGAAATCAGTTAAAACTATTAATAAGTATAACCCCAAAAATTAATATCTATAATGTTCTGGTTTATATGGACCTTCAACAGGAACACCAATATAGTCAGCTTGGTATTTTTTTAATTTTGTTAATTTAGCTCCAAGTTTACTTAAGTGTAACTCAGCAACCTCTTCGTCTAGTTTTTTGGAAAGACGATAAACTTTTTTTTCATAATTATCTTTGTTTTTCCAAAGATCTAGTTGTGCTAATGTTTGATTTGAGAAAGAAGTACTCATAACAAAAGAAGGATGGCCAGTTGCGCATCCTAGATTTACTAGTCTTCCTTCAGCAAGAATAAAGATGCTGTGCCCATCAGGGAAAGTATATTTATGTACAGGACATTCGATTCCTTTGATTTCATCCTTGATAATACCTGGATAATTTTCTAGCTCAGACATTTGGATTTCGTTATCAAAGTGACCAATGTTGCAAACGATAGCTTGGTCTTTCATTTTTTTCATGTGTTCAATTGTTATGATATCCTTATTACCAGTAGTGGTAACATACAAATCAGCAAACGGAAGAGCATCTTCAACCGTACACACTTTAAAGCCAGCCATACAAGCCTGAAGGGCACAGATTGGGTCAACTTCGCTAACCATTACTTGTGCTCTTTCATTTCTTAGTGCTTCAGCAGAACCTTTTCCAACGTCACCATAACCACAAATCATTGCTGTTTTACCTGATAATAAAACATCCATGGCTCTTTTTATTCCGTCTGTTAAGGAGTGTCGGCATCCGTACACGTTATCAAACTTGCTTTTTGTTACAGAATCATTGACGTTGATGGCTGGAACTAGTAGCGTGTTTTCTTCCATCATTTTATATAGACGATGAACACCGGTAGTTGTTTCTTCAGAAACACCTTTCCAGTCTTTTACAATATTGTGGAAATAGTTTTTGTCTTCTTTATTTGTTGCAATCAGTAGATTTTTTATTATTTGTTCTTCTGTGCTATCAGCTTTGCCCTTCACCCACGTAGAACCATTTTCAAGTTCGTAACCTTTGTGGATAAAAAGAGTAGCGTCTCCACCATCATCAACAATCAGCTCAGGGCCTTTCCCTCCAGGGAAAGTAACTGCTTGTTTGGTGCACCACCAATATTCTTCTAGAGTTTCGCCTTTCCAAGCGAACACAGGCACTCCAGCTTTGGCAATAGCTGCCGCTGCGTGATTCTGCGTAGAGAAAATGTTACAAGAACACCAACGTACGTCAGCGCCCAGCGAAACTAAAGTTTCAATAAGAACTGCTGTTTGAATTGTCATGTGTAAGGAACCCATTATACGGACATCTTTAAGTGGTTTTTCTTGAGCGTATTTTTCTCTGACAGCCATTAATCCTGGCATTTCTTTTTCTGCTATTTCTATTTCTTTTCTGCCAAAATTGGCAAGATTGATGTCTGCTACTTTATAGTCCATTAAGCGCTCCTTAATTTAATTTAAACTTATTATAGTATTTTACAAAGATAATGTTAAGGTTTCTCTTTAGCTTTTACTACAAGAGGCTTATTTCTACCTGAAGTTTTTTTGAAAAATCTCAGAATTGTTTCAGCTTCATTGTAGCCCACCGTGATGAAAGAAAAGTTTTCATATACGTCTACTTGATCTATTGTTGCTGGGTTTATTCTTGTATTTTCAACAATAAAGTTTATGAGCTTATCTTTTGTTGCTCTGTCTTTTTTGCCCATTGCTACAAAAAGCCTAGCCTTACCGTCCATGCTTATTTTGGCATTTCTGTCAGAAGATGCTTGAATGTTGCTATATACTGCCGGGTCAAGGTCCTTGTTAAAAGAATGATACAGTAGTTGTGCTAGCATCTCTGCTGGCTCATTTTCTTCTAGGAGTTTTTCAGCCCAATCCTTATAAAGACTATCAATCGTTTTAGTTTTTAAACTTGCTAACTCTTCAGAAATCTTTTTCTTTTTATTTTTTATTATATCTTTTACGTTTGGAACAGTTGATTTTTTTATGTCTGTTTTGGCAATTCGTTGAATAAACATTAGCTGACTATATTCGCTTGGAGTAATAAAGGTAATCGCTGTTCCTTGGTTGCCTGCTCTTCCCGTACGGCCAATTCTATGAACATAAGATTCAGGGTCTTGGGGTAGCGAATAGTTAATAACATGAGAAAGATTATTTACGTCTATTCCTCTAGCGGCGACGTCAGTTGCAACTAGTACGTTAATTTTTTTCTTTTTAAATTTACCAAGAGTCTTTTCTCTTTGCGATTGAGAGATATCACCATGAATCGCATCCGCATCATATCCACGGTCGAGAAGTCTTGCTGTAACATCATCAACATCATTCTTAGTTCTGCAAAAAATAAGACCATAAAAATCTTCTTCAATATCAATAATTCTAGTTAGTGCTTCAAATTTTTCAGAGCCACGTACTTCATAATAGATTTGTTCAGTTAGGTTAGTGGTTAGTTGTTGGTGTTTAACAGAAATAAACTCGTGACCAGCCATATATTTTTTAGCTAAATCTCTAATTCTCATTGGCATAGTAGCAGAGAACAGCAACGTTCTTTTGTTAGCATTAGTATGCTTCATGATCTCTTCTAGGTCTTCAATAAAGCCCATATTTAGCATTTCATCAGCCTCATCAATGATTAAGTGGTCAATGTTAGCAAGTTTTAGTGTTTTTCTTCCAATATGGTCAATGATTCTACCAGGCGTACCAACAACGATATGAACGCCTCTTTTTAGTCTTCTAAGTTGTTCGTCTATAGATTGACCTCCATAGATAGGGATAATCCTTAAGTCAGCAGTTCCCTTTAAAGAGTTGATTTCTTCAGCTACTTGAATTGCGAGTTCTCTGGTTGGTGTTAGAATTAGCGCCTGGACTTCTGTTTTTCTTTCATCGATTAAGTCGATAAGCGGTAGTCCAAAGGCTGCTGTTTTTCCTGTCCCTGTTTGTGCTTGAGCAATAATATTTGTGTCATTACGAAGCATAACTGGAATAGTAAGTTCTTGAATTGCTGATGGCTCTTCAAAACCTTTTTGTTTGATAGCCTTTAAAGCTTTCTGGGAGAGCCCAAGAAGCTCAAATTTATTAATTTCTGTCATAATTATTTCTCTTTTCGCTAGTTATATTTAAGCAGTAAAACTAAACAAGAATACACTAATACATAAAAAAAAGATACAAAATTAAATGGACAATTGGTTTTTTAAGTCCAAATATCTTTGGTTTATCTTAGTTTTTGATGTATTCAATAATGCATCGGGTCCAAATTCTTCAACCGTAAAAGATGCTGTGGCTGTTCCAAATAATAAAGCTTCTTTAAGCGCTTGCCAGGACATTGCCTTATCTTCTAGATAGCCAAGAAACCCACCTGCAAAAGAATCACCTGCCCCAGTAGGATCTTTAACGAGCTCTAAAGGAAATGCTCCTGAAGTAAATATTTCATTTTCTAGTTTTCCATAAATAGATGAGCCGTACTCACCTTTTTTTAACACAATATAAGATATTTTGGGGTATAGTTTTTGTATTTTTTTAACTGCACCAATTAAAGTATATTCGTTAGTCAACATTTTAATTTCAGTATCATTGATGAAGAGAATGTCTATTAGAGTTAATGTGCCTTCAAGCTCACTTTTCATGATATTTATCCAAAGATTCATTGTGTCTAACGCTTTTATTGTTGCCTTGCTTTGTTCTAGTGCTAGGCGTTGAGAAATTGGGTCATTGTTAGCACAGAAGCAGATGTTGGCTGTCTTAGCCTCAGAATTAAGTTCAGGAATAAAATTAGCAAGCACACCAACATTTGTTTCAATCGTTTCTGCAACATTAATGTTTTTTAAATAACTGCCAATCCAGTGAAAAGTTTTTTGGTTTTTATCAATCTGGATATTTTCTGTGTTAATTTTGTGATCATGCAGAATTGTGAAATAAGCATCAGGATAATCTCCGCCAACTTTGCTAATAAGGTATGGTTTTGTGAAATAACTAGCAGCAATGGATGAATAGAAGGCCGAACCACCGGGAATTTTTTCTCTTGTTCCTTCTGGTGTGTATAGTGTGTCAAAAGCTACTGAACCTAAAATACTTAAAGTCATTCTAAGGGTAATTGTACTACAAAGGTGCTTCCTTTGTCTTTCTCGCTTTCAACGTGAATATTGCCACCATGTAGTTCCATAAGTTTTTTGACAATACTTAAACCGATTCCGCTACCTTTTTCGTTAGCCGTGGGAATGCTTCCGATGTTGGCAAAAGGTTTAAAGATGTTTTGTAGTTTGTCTGGCGAAATGCCTACCCCAGTATCAATTATTTTGATATAGAAATATCCTTGATGGTCATCAGTTGCAATATTAACAATAGAGCCCTTGGGTGAGAACTTAATAGCATTGTTAATTAAATTGTTTAAGACTTGTTGTAACCGTAAGTCATCAGCAGGAATTATCATATTTTTATGTATATTATGGAAAATTAGCATACTCTTTTGACCTGCATGTACTTGGTGACATTGAACAATGTTTTCTATAAAAGGTCTTATATTTATAGGCGTCTTTGTGATTGTAAATTCCCCTCTATTCATTTTTTCTAGATCCAGCAGGTCTTCAACGAGATGTAAGGTGAATTTGGCGTGTTTATGGATTTTGCTAACAACATCTTTTTGGTTGGGTCGAAGGTCATCAGAAAGAAGCTTAAGAAAGATTTCTGATAACCCCATAATAGCTCCAAGCGGACTTTTTATGTCGTGGATAACTTCATATAAAAAATTATTTTCTTTTTCCAAAAAAACTTCCTTATTTTCATGATTTCTAAGATGCTACAATATAGATTGTAAAATAAATGAGACTAAATATAAAGAGATTGGAGTTTTGTGTTGGAGAAATTTTTATTGTTACAAGAAAGTATCCAGCTTGTGTCTCGTTCACCACGGAGGAAAGATATCTTAAGTAAAATTTTTCGCGAGGTTGAAGTTGTGGACTTTGATTTTGATGAAAAAATATCAGAAGGGTTGAATCTTTTGGAGATTCCCTCTTTTTTAGCAGCAAAAAAGATGAAACAGTTTTTAAACAGCGAAAAACCAAAAATGGACACAATAATAACTGCGGATACAATTGTTTTTTATCCAGAGACAGCAACAATATTAGGGAAACCAAAAAATTTAGTTGAGGCAGACAAAATGCTTAGATACCATTTTGGTCGAGAGCAATTGGTGGTAACTTCTGTTTGTTATTTTAATAGTAAGAAAAATATAAAAAAGATAATTACAGACGAGGCAATTGTTAAGTTCAAAGAATACCAAAAAATACCAGAAGAAATAATACACAAGTATTTACAGTTGTTGCCACCCATTGGGCCACTGGATAAAGCGGGGGCTTATGGTATACAGGAGGAAGAAGTTTTCAATTATATGATAGAAAGTGTCTCTGGAGATATCAATACAGTTATCGGGTTTCCCTTAGAAAAATTTGTTTCTATAATAATTAACAGTTCTTCGAGATAACTTTACTCCTATTTTTTGTAGTTCTTTTGTGATGGCAAGGTCTGTTTCTGCGATGTGTTTAGCAATGTATTTTTTTATAAAGAGAGCTGAATAATTAGAATGGTTTACCTTTCTTTGAAAAAGGGTTTTAAGTAAATATACTTTTTCATTGAGCAAAACATATTTACTGTTTACTAAGCGACTGACTGTGGATTGTGTGAGTCCTGTAATTTCTGCTATATCCTTTTGAGTGATAGGTTTTAGTAAACCACTTTGTTGGAAAGTGTTGGGGTTTTGTTTACGAAAAAAAACAGTAAGTATATTTTTTAGGCTATCTCTTCTTTCTTGAAGAATTTGCAGTACTTCTTTGTTTTCAACATTGTCAAAGTTTTCTAGTATATCAAGTTTAAAAATATTATTGGTGGTAGCGACAGAGGCGCTAGGGGTTATGGAAGGATTGCTCTTATTAGAAAATTGTTGTCTCGGTAAAGTATATTCAAGGTTATTTTTTATAAAAAGTAGAGATAAAGAGATTTCTTCAGCATTGAGACCAGTTTTGGCAGAAATACTCTGAAGATTATTGGAAATTAGTTCTTTTTCGAATTTGAGTATTTTGAGTGTGTTTGCTTTAAAAACTTCATCTTCAAAATCATATTTGATAGTCTGTATTTCGAGAAAATTTTTTATTGAAGTTGCGCCAACCCCTTCTGGTTCCAAGTCTTGAAAAACAACAAGCAGGTCATAAGCTTTTCTTCTGGATATATTGAACTCACGTTGTATCATTTCTCTAGTTTCTGCCCAGTTAGAAAATAGACCATTTTCATCCAAAAGTTCTACCATTCTTGATAAAATGCTTTGGTCCAGGTCAGAGAGATAAAGATTTTCAATTTGTTCCAGTAAAAATGCGTCCAAAGATTTCTCGTCTGTATACGTAAGGCTGGAGGGAAGATAGTTGTTTGAGTATATTGCTTGAATGCTTTTATAGGAACAAGAAAAAAGTTCCATTTTTTTGATTAGTGCAGGGGATACGGCAAGCTTTGTTTTTGGTTTTGAGCGAAGAGCTCTGCTAAGGCTAGCCATTTTGTTCGTAATCTTTAATTTTGCTATACAGCGTTGTTCTCGTTATACCCAGGTCTTTTGCTGTTCTTGCTATATTTTGTCCATTACGTTGTAAGACAAAAAGGATATGATTTTTTTCAATTTCTTTGAGCTCCATGGAGTTGGATTGGTTCTCTAGAGACAAATAGATATCGAGGTCATTCAAAGAGATATAGTTCTGTTTACATTTAAGGACAGCGCGAGTAATAACGTTATCAAGCTCCCTAATATTGCCCGGCCAAGGGTAAGCAATCATCAGTTTAAGCGCTTCTTCACTAAACCCCTGAATGTTTTTATGAAATTCCTTTGTTCTTAATTTTAGAAAGTACTGAGAAATAGGACAAATGTCCTCCGGCCTTTCTTTAAGCGGGGGCAAATTAACAGTGTATACATTTATTCTGTAATAAAGGTCTTCTCTGAATTTTTTTTGATCGACAAGAGATTTCAAGTCTTGATTGGTGCTACAAATTAATTTAAAGTCTATTTTTCTTTCTTGTGTGTCACCCAACCTAACAACACTTTTTTCTTGGAGAACTCTTAGTAATTTGGCTTGTAGTTTAGGACTTAGCTCATTTACTTCATCCAAGAAAAGGATTCCGTTATCGGCAAGCTCTATTTTGCCGGGTCTATCAGAAATTGCATCGGTAAACGACCCTTTTTTGTAGCCAAAAAGTTCGCTTTCGATTAAATCCTCGGGGATTGCAGCACAATTAAGCGCAATAAAGGGGCCATTTTTATAGCTACTGTTTTTGTATACAGCTCGTGCCATAAGTTCTTTTCCAGTGCCAGTGTCGCCTTGAATTAAAACAGATACATTATTATTTAAGACTGGCTCTATTTCTTCAATGAGCTTAGAGATAGTTTTGGATGCTCCAGCCATTTTTAGTATATTGTTGTTATCGCTATCAGTTAAACATAGAATTTTTTGCTCCATCAAAGCTTCTTTTTCGGACTGAAACTGAATAAAACGAATTAGGTTATGAAGCATTTTTTCAAACTTTATAAGGTCTTGGTTTTGTACCTGCGGAAACAATTTTTTTAGTGTATTGAGCAGAGACTCTAGATACTTCACCATGTCTGCACTAGAAATGTTTTTTTCTTGAAAATCGTTGAGGCTTTTCAGTACTTCAGAAATGGACAATAAATCATTTGCATTGATATCTGTGCTTATTTTCTGGCTGGCTTCTACTATGCTTTTTAAAAGTTGTTCAGATTGTTTGGGCAAAAACTTTTCTGCCAGATCTTCTCTGTCCTCTTTTCTTAGTTCTTCAAGCCAATGCTTTAAAAAATAGTTCCCTTTTTTAATAAGTGATCCAGGCATAATGTCCAATTATAACATTTACAAACGAAATTCAATATATGCAAGAAAGGGCATGCATGTTTTTGAATAAAAATACCGATAATAAGTATACGGATATACAAAAGGTATATTTAGAGGAAGGGAGTGATAATCATGGATGAAGAAGAAAGAATGGAAATCATGATGCATAAGGTAATATCCTCTAATTCTGCTGTTAGAGTCAGCACAAAGGTTGTGACTTTAGACTTTTGTGAATACGACCTTGATTTAGTTATGAGCATGAATTAATAACTAAACGATTGGTTTGTAGCTGACAGATAACCGCATACAGTATACTGTGGCCAAGAATACCCTTAACTTGCTAGATGAACAACCTCAATCTATAATACCTTTACCATGCAAATTTCTGATCTCAGAGAAGACATTATTATTTATCAAAAACAATATGACGTTATTGTTGTAGGTGCTGGTCACGCTGGGTGCGAGGCTGCACTTGCCTCCGCTAGAATTGGGGCACAAACGCTACTCCTTACTATTAACTTAGACAGGATTGCCTGGATGTCCTGTAATCCTTCCATTGGAGGGCCCGCCAAAAGTCAGCTAGTTCATGAGATTGATGCTCTCGGCGGACAGATGGCAATAAACACTGATAAAACATATCTTCAGATTAAGATGTTAAATACTTCCAAGGGGCCAGCAGTTCAAAGTTTGAGGGCTCAGAGTGATAAGTTTATGTACCATACTGAAATGAAAAGAACCTTAGAAGCGCAGGCTAATCTGGATGTCAAAGAAGCAATCGTTGGTGAGCTAGTTTTAAGCGGCGAAGAAGTGACTGGCGTTCTTACAGAGATGGATGTTTTATACAAAGGAAAAAAAGTTGTTTTATGTAATGGTACGTTCTTAAACGGTAAAATTCACATCGGGATGAAGTCAATGCCAGCAGGACGAGCTGGAGAGTTTGCTTCCATTGCCTTAGCAGAGAATTTGAAAACTTATTTTGACACAATTAGATTAAAGACAGGTACGCCAGCGAGGGTAGATGGAAAAACAATAGATTATTCTAAAACAGAGCCGCAGGAAGGTAATGATTATAAGAAAAGATTTTCTTTTACTAATAGTGAGATTTCAGATAAGCATTATCCTTGTTATCTGGTGCATACCAATAAGCAAACACACAAAATTATTCAAGATAATTTAGATAGGTCCCCACTATATCAAGGCAAGATAGATGGTATAGGAACTAGATATTGTCCCAGTATAGAAGACAAAATTGTCAAATTTGCTGATAAAGAAAAGCATCAAGCTTTTTTAGAGCCAGAAGGAGCCGATACAATCGAGATATACACGCAGGGGTTATCTACAAGTTTACCTCAGGATGTTCAATTGTCTTTGTTAAGAAGTATTCCGGCCTTAGAAAATGTTGAAATCATGCGACCAGCTTATGCGATTGAGTATGATGTCATTTGTTCTTATCAGCTGAAATATACTCTTGAAACAAAAACTATTAAGGGCTTGTACCTGGCTGGCCAAATCAATGGAACTTCTGGTTACGAAGAGGCAGCGGCCCAAGGTCTTATTGCGGGCATTAACGCTTCAAGCAGTGTGCTTGGGAAAAAAGAATTAGTTTTGTCCCGTGAGTCTTCCTATATTGGAACCTTAATTGATGATTTAATTAATAAAGAGATCAAGGAGCCTTATCGGATGTTTACTTCCAGAGCCGAGTATAGGCTTCTTTTGAGACAGGACAATGCAGACTTAAGATTAACAGAGATTGGCTATACTATTGGTTTGATAAGTGATGAAAGAATGAGCAAATTTTTAGTAAAGAAAATTGAAATAGAGAAAGCCCTTGTTGTTTTGAATGAGATTGAGGTTACACCCAGAAAAAAAAACGTAGAAATTCTAGAGAGATATGGAGAGAAAATTACAAAAAAAGAAACGCTTGCAGGGATTTTAAAAAAGAAGAACGTGTCTTTTTCTGTTTTATTTGAGATTTGTCCGGGCTTAGATTTACAGATATCTGACGAAGCAAAAGCAGTCGTTGAGGTTCAAGTAAAATATGATGATTATATTCAAAGAATGCTGAAGGCAATAGATATACAGCAAAAACTTTCGGATAAAGAAATACCAGAGAGTTTTAATTATGCTCTTATTAAAGGATTTAAAAAAGAAAGCATGGAAAAGTTAACCAAAATAAGGCCAATGAACGTTGGTCAGGCAGCAAGAATTGCTGGCGTTTCACCGTCAGATATAGCAATATTAGTAATTGCTTTGAATAAGTTCTGTTGAGGGCAACGGCAAGGCTACAGCGCTGTAATTATTTTCTTCATCTAAGTAACCAACATAAGAAAAGTTTTTGTATACACGGTGGACGAGCTGGCTTGTTTTCCCCTTAGAATCTGCTGACCTAGTGATTGCAGTCCAGTTATCTTTCATTAGCCTAAGCACAGTAGGCTTTTGTGTTTCCAGGTCAGCATAAGCAAGCAAAACTTGGTTGTTTACTATTTGTAGTTCAGCGAATCTTGCTTTACCCGGAGTAGAGTAGGGATTTCCAATATTTTTCCATTCTTTTCCATTAAATCTTTTTACGTTTACTTTGCAGGAGGATGAAGCGTCTTTGTAGGTAATGTATGAAATGTAAGGATTGTTGCCATCAGAAGACAAGGACAGATCACCAGCAAAATAATCAATCACAGAAAACTCACCAACAACGTCCCACTGATCTTTATTTAGTTTGTATACTAGAATTTTGTATTCATTTGAGGAATCAATAAGGGCAACGTAGACATCGTCTTTTATGGTCATAAGGGCTAGATCTAGAATTTGTTGGTTGTATCTGTTGATTGCGGGTAATATTGTCCAGACTTTGTTTTTCCAAGAAGCAGCAATTATTCCCCCAGAGGTCAGGTCAGAATATGCAAGAAATAATGTGTCACTTTTTGTATGGGTTTTTAAAACACCAACACGTGAAACGGGTAGTTCGTTTAGTGGAATATAATTCCAGCTTTCATTAAAAATTTTTCCAGAAACCGAAAAATTATTTTTTATATCAACATAAAAAACAACAGGTTGGTTATTAACAATTTCTATGTTTGGCCAATAAGCATGGTCGTCAGTAATTGGGTTTGTGCCAAGATATTCCCATTGCTTACCATTATAGATTTTTACCATTACTTTATAGTTCTGTTTAGCATCAGAATAGGTGGCATAAGCCTTATTGTTGTTTAGACAAATGTCTAGAAAGTCACAAACTGAGTTGCTGATATTAATAGAACTGATAATGGGGACATTTGGTGGTGGGATTATTCTTTTTTTTGGAATATAAACAGATTGACTGTATTGAGGAATTCCTTGCTCTATTTCATAGAATCCTAGGTTATTTGAAGAGATTGGTCGTTTGGATAAAGAGGAAACGCATCCTGCAACTAGGATTAAAAAGAATAACGAAAAGATAAAAAATATAAGCCAGTATTTTTTAAACATATGTTTCAATAATAACTTGAAAAGTTACAGGTTGGAAGTTAATGAGATAGTATATTTTTTAATAATTTTATCAGGGTAGTAGGATTCTTTCATTTTTTTGAGCTGAGGTTTTCCTAAATCTTGCTCAAAATTAATCCATTTTGCTGTGCTTACAAAGGCAGCTGTTTCTTTAAACAAAAATTGATATGCACCCTTGCAATGAATGTTTGCTTTAGCAAAGTGCAATATATAATTGTCTCTTAAGAGCTCTCCGAGCGTAAAAGCAATAGGCCTTCCTTGGCTGTATACAACTATTCCAGAGAGGTTTAAGGAGGCAAAATTGTTTATCCCAAGCAAGCAAGCGGCGTGGTCAGTATCGTCTTTGTTGTCAGTTGCGTCATTAGCCCACTCATCTAAGGTGGTTATTGCATCTTTCTGGGTATCAGAAGAAAAAGTCTTGACGGAGATTTCTTGGCAGGAGTTGTTAAATTGAGCAATAAGATTTCTTTTTTTACTCAATTTACGTCCAGGCAACAATTCAAGTTTTTCTTGTAAGTATACATAATCAAAATCTTTTTCATAAGAATTAATGACAAAGTCACTGTCCGCTTGGAATATTGCTAACCAAGATTCATCAATTGGATAAAGAGCATATCCAGTCTTCATCGCATTTTTGATTTCTTGAATATTGGAGCTTGATGGTTTAAATAGAGGCATCAGGTAGCGTAGGTTTGTGCTTTCTCCAAAGGCAAAAGGTAGCTCAGAAATAGTAGTATACTCAAAGTTATGGTCATGCTGGAAGCAGAACATGTTAGAAAAGCAATACTCGGATATATCAACGTGTATATTTTGAAAAAGTTCAGCTAGTGAGTTGTCTGTTAAATCAATCATTGTAAATCTATTATAACAGTAAAGTCGTTTGGTAAATAATCCTGAATAAAATGTATACTATTTTTATCAAACTTCAATTGCCTGAGCATTGTATCTATTTGCTTCGGCTCGTAATAACAATAAGCGTCTTCTTTATTTTGAGAGTTATTAGATAAAAGATTAAACACTATTTTGGTTCGGGCAAGATGCTTAAAAATAATTAACGATTCTCGTAGAAAACTATTGGAGTTGGATGTTTTAAGATTAAAGATGCCACTACTAAAAACAACATCAAAGGAGTTTTCTGGAAAAAGTTCCATAGCAGTATTATTGTTTAGTATATCTTCATGAATAAAAAGTGCTCTAGGATATTTCTGTTTAGCTTTTTCTATCATTTCACTCATAATATCAGTGCCAAGATAACTAACGGGGATATTGAATGATTTTAGAAACCCATACAAGTCTCCCAGTCCACAGCCAATATCAAGTAAGGTTTTATTTTTTAAATCTGCATTTTTTAGAAGAACTTCAAATCTTTTTGTTTGAGCTTCCTGCGTTTCCCATCCAAGAGCGCGATAATCATCATAATTAGATAGGTTTTTTGTGTAGTAATTTTTGACCGTATATTCCATATTTATAAAAAATAGTATAACATAAACAGTACGAATATTTTATTAAAAATAAAATAGACTAGCAGGTCAAAACGTATCAAAAAGATTGCGTAAATATAATTATTGGGAAACATACAAGGATGTTACGAGATATTATAACAAATGTTAACAGGAGAACCTTGTGGAAACTGCAGTAAACAGTAATAAGGCAGACAAAAAAAGAAACGAACACGTCGAAACCAGAACGTTTCTTGTTTTGCGCAAACAATTAAAAGTTTGGCTTAGTGATAGCTACGAAAGATATTCTAAATCAATTTTTTCCAACATCGCAGTTGCCAGTGAAATTAAACATGATGAACAAATTTCGTTATTTTCTCCTAAGATGATTGTTTTTTTAGACGAGCTTTTTTCTCAGACAGAGATATATTTGGAATTTCAAAAAATTATCAGAAATTCCAACAAGCATGATGAAAAAATTTGGGAGAAATTAACTGTTAGGCTTGGTGACATTTGTTTGTTTGCTGAGCGAGCTTATTTGTTCTTATTGTCAGTTATGGAAGATGCAAGCATAGATATATCTTTAGTTAAAAGAAGAATAATTTCTATAAGAAAGCAACGCATGTTTTCTTACGCGTTTGCCAGTAAAGCAAAAGCAGAAGAAGTAATGATGAATCAACTCATTTCAATAGACGTGGCTTTTAGCTTATACCATAGAACAAAAATACAAAGAAAAGAAATGATCTTGGCCGGAGGAGATGCTACGAGGTTTTTAAAAATAGTCAAAGTTTTGGCGGCATTAGAGTTTTCTTTTTTGGATGAGAAAGATATTTTTATGATTAAGTATAATCATGGATACAAAGATATCGCTCACCTTTTTTCTTTAGAAGCATTGAAGAGAGTTTTTATGACTCCAATGTTTCAGTATATTGGTTGCACTCAAAGCGAAGTTGAGAGTTCGTTTACAAATGAAGGGATAGATTTACAACGCTTAAAACCTTATTTGGATAGAGTTATTGATACGTTTAAGCCAGGAATTATTCCCAAAGCAATGAATGTTGTCTATAAGTGCGTTGGAGAAAACAAGGTTGTTTACCTTAGTTTCTTTGCTGCTTCTATTATAAGGATATACGCTGAAATTTTAAGAGAAGATAGCTTCGGAAGTGAACTGATATACGTTGTAAAAGACAAGAACCAACTAGATGCTTTTTCTAATTCGCTCCACTATATCTATACGCAAAGTGGGCTTGATGAAAAAAGATTGAAGATAACCTTTATTGAGACAACAAAGGCTGCAATTCCTTTGTCTGATTATCATAAAGGATTTGTCTTTGATGGTGAGGATATTGTTGTCTCTAGCCCAGGACATGGTCCCGCTTTTATTAAAGTTATGAATGATCATGTAAAGGCTCAGTCTTCAGGAGCCTGCGTTTCCTTAAGGACACTGGATAATAGCGGTGCGCATGTAATGAATTATGCGACCTTAGTTCAGAAGGCTGTTGTTTTTGAAAACGGTGTCAGAGATGAATTGGTTGATGCCTTGAATGGTAGCAAGAAAAAGATAGTTGGATTTTTTAGACAATTAGGTATATTTAGCGACATCGACTTGAAAGAAAAAATAGCTGAATATGTTAAAAAAAGATGGGACTTTAGTTTAGACAGTAAAAGTACTTATAAAGATATGGCGCTCACATTAGTGAACATGCCTATCAGTGTCATTTTAGTAATTTCTGGTTATGAATCAGAGGGTGGAGGGCTCTATGTTCTGGATACAGAAGAAATGGTTGTTGTTGATAATTATAAAAGTGAAGAACAACGAGGATCTAAGAAGTTTAATCCAATGATTTTTGCAACATATGTCAAAGAAGCCTTTCCAGAAGAGTTTGATAGAGAATGTTTATTTGTCACAACAAAAGGTGATGGAAATAAAACATATTATCAGGCAGAGAGTGCGTCGACGCATATAGCCACTTGTCCACATAGAACACTTAAAAGATTTTTAGATTTCAATCGTGAAGACAGGTCAGAAATTTTTATTCAGCAAAAGACAATAGAAGATTCAACCGAGGATAAGAATAAGGCTTTTACCGACCAACTTATTAAAGATATTGAGCTTATTTGTAGTGAGTTAAACCTCGAAGAACAAGAGTTTATAGTTTCAGTACATACTTTACAAAAACAGTTTTTAAATAAATTTTAGTTATTCATAATTTTTTTAATTGAGTGCGTAGTTTGAGCAAGATGTCTTTGTAGTAATTTTTGAGCACTCTTGATTTTTGTGTTACTTTTGATCAAGCAAAAGTAACAATAAGATAATAATGAGGCCTTATTGAAAAGCGCGTTGTAGTGCCTGTTTAATTTCATTTTTAGCATTGGTATCAAAAGCACCAAACCCTAAATTGTCATAGTTTTTATAATCATGATAAGTCCAGTGTAGACCTTTAGTTCGCAGGATACTTGCCATGTCATCTATCCAAGCAACTTGTTGTTCGGGAGCATTAGGGTATCCGTTTAGTGCTTTAGACGGGTCAGCAACGCCCCATTCGCCACAATAAAGAGGAACATGGTTGCTTATTCCCCACTCTCCATAGTAGCCTGTTATTCTTGTTGCACTGTATTGTTTGTCATATATGGTAGGTAGAGCCTCATAGAACTCAAATCCCGCGTAAAAATCCCCGATGGTATTGTTTTGTATTTTTACCTCTGCTTGTATTTGATATTCGTAGTTTTCGGAGAGGGTTAGGTATGTTGTGTGTTTATTTGTTTCGTGTTTCCATGTTGCATAAGTAGAAGGTGCCGAGGCTTTGAAATAGAGTGCTCCGTTTTTTAGCTCTGCAGTATATTGTGCTGGAGAGAGGTCTGTTGCAATAGACCAGTTTGCTGGATACGCAGAAGGCAAGGCATGATCATTATTTTTGTATTTAGTTGCATAATCAAAGTTGGAATTTGGCAGAACAATTTCCCAGACGTTGCCTGGTTGAGATGTTAGTCGGCAGTTTAATGTTATGTTGTCAATTTCGATTTCTCCATTTGTGCCACCACAAAAAAGACTAACACCAAACAAGGACAAGTCGTCAGCAAGCCTGCCGTCATTTCGGATATGTTGTTTTAGATTTACCCAAGAACCAGTATATGTTTGCCAGTTTCCGTTTGTGTTTTTTATTTTATTTTCATTTGACTCAAGTTCCCCCCAAATGCCTCGATAACCCCCATCAGGGCTTATCCCACGATAGCTTACAAGAGGATAACTAGCGCCCAGTTCAAAGAACGGGTCGTTATAAACAGTTTGATGGGTGAATTCAACAGGCTTATACCAATGAAACTGGTAGACAACATTATTATCAGTTACTTTTTTAAAAGCCTCAGCTAAGAAATGTCCGTCGCTAGAATTATCAAACTTATTTACAGGGTCAGAGATAAAGATAATATGTTCATCACCACTGTTTCGTAGTTCTTCAATAATGTTTTCGTAATGTGAATAAAGAGTTGTTTCTGTGAAAGTTGTTGAGCAAGAGGGTTCGTTGAGCAAGTCATAACCAGCAATCACATTATTGGTAACATATTTATTTGATATCTTTTTCCAAAACTCCTTTAGTGCATTAATATCAGGTTGGGACACAGAACCTTTATAAAAATCACCGCTTTCATTTATTCCAAAATAATGCAAACTTAAGATTGCTTTTAGGTTGGTAGCAGCAATAAGCGCGAGTTGTTCATCCATATAGGCAAAGAAAGCCTCAGTGTCGTCTAACCAGTGATATTGCAAATAGAATCGAACAACATTTGCACCGGATGATTTAATTTCTTGATATTCTGGTGCCGTAAGTTTAAATTTGGGGTCTATGCTAGAGACAGAAAGGTTAGTATACACACCATTAGTTAAGCAAAAACCTTTTAGATGAATAGTTTGGTTTAATGAGTCCTTGATAGTATTTCCTTCTACGCGCAGAAGACCTACAGGCAAAATTACACTGTTTAGCGTTTGATTTGAGACAGTTCCACAACCAATCATAAAAGCTCCTATTACAAAAATTCCACTTAAAGTTATTAATCTTATCATAGCCGACATTACTGAATTATATCGTATAATGTAGATGTTATGAAATATTTAGCAAGAAGATATGTTATTGGTATATTTGTTTTACTTTTTTTATCCTTTTTTGTTAGCTGTTGTATCTTTCAAACTAGCATAGGTAAGTACAGAGACAATGTCTTAAAAGCAGAGCTTGTTCAAGCTCAAGAGGTTCAAGTAAAGCAAAATCTTCAGACAGCGTTGCTATCAGCAAGTAGTGGTGTAGTCACTTACATGTTAATTTCTTTAATGGCCGTACATTTGTTAGTTGCCTTAGTTTTGATTATGGTTTTATATAAAATTAGTAGAAAAAATATAGAACCATTAGAAGAGCTATCAGAAGCAATGGATAATTTTTCATTTGTTTATAGCGAAGAATTCCCTCGTTTTAATTTTGAAGGCAGAAAAGAAATAGTTAATCTTGTCAGGTCCTTTAATCAGCTTAGACAGAAAGTATTAGAAACAGTTTCAGACATAAAGTTTGTCTCAAAGTATAAGCAAGACTTTATGACCAACGTCACACATGAACTTAAAACCCCCTTGACGAGTATTCTGGGATATATTGAAACATTAGATGCTGGAGCCATAGATGATCCAGAGCATAACAAAAAGTTCGTAGAAGCTATTAAAAGAAACGTAGAGAGGCTTTCTGCATTGGTAGCAGATATTCTAAGTTTATCAAAAATAGAAAACCGACAATCAGTAAAGCAAAAGATTAATGTTTTAGATGTTTTTCAGTTGGTGACTAAGGATTATGACCTTTATAACAGAAAAAATGTAACCATTGTAATTAGTTATAAAAAAGTCAGCATGTTAGCAGATTCTGATGAGCTTTACTCTGCGTTTTCAAATTATATAACTAATGCACTGAAATTTTCTCCTGATGGTGATATTAGGATAAAAATGCACAAGAAAGAAAACCAATTATTTTTTTCTGTGCGAGATTCTGGTCCAGGGATTGAGGCAGAACATATACCAAGAATTTTTGAAAGATTTTATCGTATTGATAAGGGTCGCTCGAGGAAAGATGGTGGAACCGGACTAGGACTTGCGATAGTAAAAAACGTTGTTGAAAAGTATGGGGGAAGCATAGGCGTTACTAGTTTCCCAGGAAAAGGTTCAGATTTTTATTTTTATTTGCCATTAGAGAACTATGAGGAATAATATACAATTATGTTAAACCCTCTATTTTTAGCTTCAAACTGGACAGCAAGGTATTTACACCATCGATTTGTGGGAGGTAATTAAATGGAAAAGGTAACCATCCTAGTTGTAGATGACGAGCAGGATATTGTTGATTTAATAAAGTTTAATCTAAAAAGAACAGGCTATGAGGTTTTAGAGGCTTATGATGGCGAAGAAGCTTTAGTCGTTGCCAAAAATAATCATGTCGACCTTATTTTACTTGATTGGATGTTGCCTAAAAAAGATGGGATAGATGTTTGCAGAGAGCTAAAAAGAGATAATTTTACAAAAAATATCCCCGTTATTATGGTTTCTGCCAAGAACGAGGAATTTGATGTTGTACTTGCTTTAGAAATAGGTGCGGATGATTACATTTCTAAGCCTTTTAGCGTTAGAGAATTATTAGCTAGAGTGAAGGTTGTTCTTAAAAGATACAAGGACATGCCTGTTTCAGAAGAAGAGGGACTTATTTCCGTTAACGGATTGGTGATAGACAAGAATAGACACGCTGCTTCTTTTGATGGCAAAAACCTTGGTCTAACAAAAACAGAGTTTGATCTTTTACTCTCCTTGGCAACACATAAAACAAAAGCGTATACAAGAGAGCAACTACTTCATAAAGTATGGGGGGCTGACTTTTATGGTGACAATAGGGTAGTGGACGTTCACATAAGAAGGCTTCGGTCAAAAATAGAAGAAGTTACTTCAATAGAATTTGTCAGAACAGTGCGCGGAGTAGGCTATAAATTTGCTGAATTTTAATTTTACTATCCGATAATGTATAATTGTTAGAAATAGCCTTTGCAAGAAAAGAGGGGTGAGGTTGTACAATAAGATTAGGTTCAGAAATTATTCAAAAACGAGAGGAGAGAAAAGATGAAAAAATTTATTATTGCGTTTTTAGTTGTATTTTCAGTAGGAGCTTTTGCTTCTGAAGTAAAGTTGCAAACCTTAGGTTCTTGGGGGTTTGATTTAAAGAGCAAAGATTCGCAACAGTTTGCCTTAGGAAAAACATATTCTGTGGCATCTTATAAGACAGGCGATTCAACTTTAACGGGTATTATTAGATGGGAAAAGATGGAAGCTAATAAGGGCGGATCGCAAGTGTTAGACTATTTATATCTTGATACGCCTATAGAATTAGGAACACTGAGAATTGGTATCCAAAGGTTAGGACTAGGAAACTACGGGATGGGTGTTCCGCAAACAACTCCGTTTCTAACGGCGACTTGTTTGAAGGCACCGGGTGTATCTTTATCAACACCAGTAATGGGTTTGCCAACTAAAGTTTTTTTAGCACAAAACGTATTTTTATTAGATGAAGCAAAAACTGGAGAAAATAATGGTGCGCTTGGAGTTTTAGTTGACACTAAAATGGGTTCAAGTGTGGGTGTTATTTATCAGAAAAGTATATCTGAGGATGTGGGTGGAGTTTCTTTATATGCCGACTATGTTGCATCATTAATGGGTGTAAACTTTCAGTTGCAAGCATTTTACGACTTAAGTGACGATGCTCAAACTGCTGCAGTTAATAATTTTTCTTCTTTCACAAAAGCAAGAAAGTTAGTCAATCTAGCAGTTGATACAAAAGTAGCTGGATTGGGAACCGTTTACGGGTTTTTCTTATCAAACTTAAATGTCGACAATAATGCAACTTTGATTTCTCAATATGCGGTTGGTGTTGAATATATGTTAAGCAAAGAAGTAAACCTTGTAGTTGAATTCGGTGAATTAGATAATACAACAAATGGAAAGACGCAAACATTAAAAGCAGCTTTTGAGTTCATGATTTAGTTTGTAGTTTTTAGGAGCCTTAAAAGGCCAGACATTATTGCTCGTTATTCCCCCTCTTGAGACTTGTGCGGAGCTTGTCGAAGTAGGAGGCTAGGGAGAGTGTTACAGCACACTTCCTAAGAAATAAATTGAACCAGTGATAATCAGATTATTTTTTGTTTCAGCAATAAAGTCTTTTGCTTTGTTTTTTGGAATAACTTTAAGGTTACTAATGTTTTTAGTTATTTCCAGGAGAGTAGCCAAAGGAACTGCCTTATAGAAATCAAATTCTGTAATATATAAAGTTTTGGCAACAGAGGCAAGCGTTTCTGCTATTAACAGAATATCCTCTCTGGGCTTCTGAGAAACAGAAAAGAGAATATCTGTTTTTAAATTATTCTTTTTTATATAGCTAACTATATTTGTTATGCCTTCTATGTTGTGCGCTGCATCAGCGATAATAAGTGGACTCTTTGATATTTGTTGCATTCGTCCAATTTGTCTTGTTGTATTAATTTTTATAGACGGAAAACCAAGCAGAGACAATGCCTTGTCTGCAAGAAGTTTGTTGTTAGACAGATATTCGCTAGCTGTTGGCTGAACAAAGAATATTGGGCAATTTAGTTCTTGAGCTTTCTTCTCAAAAAGCAGATTAATTTCAGGTTTTTGTTCAAAAGTAACGAGAGGAATGTGTGGCTTCATAATGCCAAGCTTTTCACCGGCAATTTTTAGTAATGTATTTCCCAGAATTGCTTGATGATCAAAGGAGATTGTTGTGATAACTGTTAGTATTGGCGAAACAACGTTTGTCGCATCTAGCCTTCCGCCTAGTCCAGTTTCTAAAACAACATAGTCAACCATTTCATCTCTAAAGTACATAAAGGCTATCAGGGTTAGTATTTCAAACTCGGTTAAAGAGATAGCGGTAATTTTAGATTTAATAATTTTCAGATACGAAGCAATCTCTCTGATGCTAATCGGAGTTCCGTTTATTTGAAAACGCTCGGTATAGGAAAATAGATGAGGGGAGGTGTAGACTCCTATTTTTTTGTTGTAGGACTCAAGCGATTGAGCAATAAAGTCTGCAGTTGTGCCTTTTCCATTTGTGCCAGCGATGTGAATATAGTTGATGCCAAGATGTGGATTGTCTAATAATTCTAAGGCGTTCACAATATGAGTCAGGTCATAATTTATGCCAGAGTTTTTTGCGAGTTCATAGAGCTGATCTTCTATGTTCACTTATAGTTCGGATAGTTTGGTTTCAATAAGTTTAAGTTTAGCGATACTTTCTGTTAACGAATTTTTTTGCTTTTCTATAACTTCTGCAGGAGCATTGTCAGTGAAGCCTTTGTTGTTTAGTTTAGTTTCTAGTCCATTAATTACAGCAGAGATTTTGTCAGCTTCTCTTTGTAGTTTTTCTTTTTCTTTATCAGTATCAATTAGTCCTGCGAGTGGGAGGTAGACTACTGTGTTTTCGGAAATAACAGCGTAAGCATGTTGCTCTTGTGGTGCTGTTTTCTTTGTTGAAAAAGTTGTTGTTTCTAGTCCAGCTAAAGTAGTTATATATGGTTCATATTCAGCAACTTTAGGTGTATTAGAGCAGACGATTAAATTTCCCTTTTTATTTCCTGCAATGTTTTTTTCTGCTTTGATGTTTCGAATTTCTTTTATTAAAATTTTTACTTCTTCGAAGACAGAGTCATCAAATGAAGATGTTTTAGGTTCAGGCCAAGCAGAAAGCATGATGGACTTATTTTCCAAATCAGAAAAGAGTGGATGAACTTTAAGTTGTTGCCATATTTCCTCTGTGATAAAGGGGATGATTGGGTGCAATAATTTAAGAATACCATTTAATACATAAATTAATGTTGGTTGTGAGGCTTGTTTGTGCTGTTTGGACATTTCAATGTACCAGTCACAAAACTCATTCCAAACAAACTCATATAGTTTTTCTACAACAAAATTAAACTCAAAATTATCATAATATTTATCAGTTTCAGTAGTTACTTTCTTGAAAGCCGAGAGAATCCATTTATCAGCCAGTGTCGCTCCAAGCTCACCAGTTGTTTCAGCTTCTTGCATAAGAATATATCTAGAAACGTTCCAAAGTTTATTGATGAAGTTTCGGCTGGAGACTAATTTGTCATCCATCAACCTAATGTCCTGTCCGCCGGAAGTTACTAAAGATGCCAGCGTAAATCTAAGGACATCCGCGCCTTTTTCTTGAATAATAATTAGCGGGTCAATGACATTACCAAGAGATTTACTCATTTTCCTGCCTTCGGCATCTCTGACAAGTCCGTGAATGTAAACTTTGCGAAAAGGCACATCACTCATATTGAAAAGCCCCATAGTAATCATTCTAGAAACCCAGAAAGTTATTATGTCGTAACCAGTTACCAGTACACTAGTGGGATAAAAGTCTTTGAGGTCTTGTGTTTGTTCTGGCCAACCAAGCGTAGAAAAGGGCCATAGAGCAGAAGAAAACCAAGTGTCTAAAACATCCTCATCTTGTTTAACGTTTTTGCTACCACAGCTACAAGTAGTCACTTCTATTTTGGAAACAATCTCTTTGTTACAATCTTGGCAATACCAAACAGGAATACGATGTCCCCACCATATTTGTCTAGAAATACACCAAGGTCTAATGTTTTCCATCCAGTCAAAGTAAAGTTTCTCCCATCTTTCGGGAAGGAACTGAATATCTTTATTTTTTACGGTTGAAATAGGTTTCTCCACTAGTTGTTTCATATCAATAAACCACTGCTTAGAAAGGTAAGGTTCGATAGTAGTATCACATCTATAACAGTGCCCAACCGCGTGGTCATGGTCTTCGGTTTTTTCTAATAAACCTAGCGATTCTAAGTCTTTAATTATTTGTTTTCTGGCAACATATCTATCCATTTTTTGATATGGTTTTGGGGAGTTTTCATTCATAACTCCATTTGTATCCATCACAATAATTTTTTCTAATTTGTGCCTAATTCCTATTTGGAAGTCGTTAGGATCGTGAGCAGGAGTCACTTTTACCGCACCCGTCCCAAAGTTTTGATCAACATGGTGGTCGGCTATTATTGGTATTCTTTTTTTTGTCAAAGGGAGCAAAAGTTCTTGCCCAATAAGAGAGCTGTATCTTTCATCAGATGGATTAACTGCAACAGCAGTGTCTCCAAACATAGTTTCTGGGCGAGTTGTTGCTACAGTGATAAATATGGCTGGGTTATCGGCAAGAGGATAGCGTATATGCCACAAATGGCCATGCTCGTCTTTGTGGTCTACTTCAATATCGGAAATAGCAGTGTGACAACGGGGACACCAGTTAACAATATAAGTGTCTCTGTATAGAAGTTTTTTATCATAAAGCCTAACAAAGTTTTCTTTAACGGCTTCGCTTAATCCTTCATCCATAGTAAATCTTTCGTGGTCCCAGTCTAAAGAAGCGCCAAGTTTGCGGAGCTGGCTGGTGATTCTGGTTCCGTATTCTTCTTTCCATTGCCAGACTCGTTCAATAAATTTTTCTCTTCCTAATTCCTCACGGTGAATGCCTTGTTTTTTTAATTCTTTTTCTACAACATTTTGTGTGGCAATTCCAGCGTGGTCTGTGCCCGGAACCCACAAAACGCGGTCACCTTTTAGTCTGTGATATCTAGCAATAATGTCTTGTAGAGTGTTGTCTAACGCATGACCTAAATGCAGAGCACCCGTAACATTTGGAGGAGGAATAACCATAGAAAATGGTTTTCCTGTTGTTTTAGGGGCAAAGTATTTGTTGTCTTCCCAGAGTTTATACCATTTGTCTTCTATGTTTTCGTGGTTATAGTTTTTTTCCATTAATTACCTCAGAAACGTAGAAACTGTTCATAATATCTTTTATGGTTTGGTTATATTTCATCCAAACTTCTTCGGGTGCCTGAGCAGTCACGATGTAGATAGAATTAGAGCCTTTAACATAAATATCATCAGCAGCAATTGTGTTTTTGAAGGTTAATCTTTCCGTAAGGTCTTGTTTTTTGTAGACAGCACTAATTTTTTCTTTTACGCCAACTAAAAAAGATTCTTTAGTGTTAAAAACTTTGGAAACAAGCATGTGCCATCTGTCCCAAACTGCACCACCTCGATATTGAAATACCGTATTGGCTGTTATTGTTTCAGAAGCAATGTAAGCTTTTAGTGTAACAAATACCTTGTCGCCATTAGCGGGAGAGGCCACCAGTCGATAATCGCTAGAGGTAGTATCAAGTTCCCATGAACTGGGAAACTCTAAACTGCAATTCATCTCATCATAGGAATATGTTGTTTTTGATGTTGGCATAAACATTATTTCTTCTTGGAAATGAGTTTGAGTGACAATGTCCTCAACCACCTCTTCTTCTTCCTCAGGATTATTAATTGGAATAACTGTTTTTTGTTCAGTAGTTATTTTAGGGTTTACTTCAAATACAACAGCAGGTTTTGGCAATTTAATTGTTTCTGTTTGTACTGGTTTAGTTAAGGGCTGAGCGCTGTTGTTATAGATAATAATAATTGGATCATCGTTAGCATAGAGGATACATAAAAAAATTGATGCAAGTAAAATTAATTTTTTCATGCCTGTATTTTACCCTACACTAAATATTGAGTAAAGCGAACTATGTTTTTGCCTAAGCGAGTATTTGCCTGATATACTAGATATATGCTGAAAAAGATTTTAATTGGGTTATTGATATTGGTTTCTTTTACTTTTTGTGATGTTTTCAAAAATAGTTCATCTTTGATATTTACTTTACCTGTTAACAAGTGGCAGTTTGAGTTTAACCCACAAAGATATGGTGTTAGTGCTGCTGGCTTTTTAACAAACTATCGTTGGACCAATTCTCCAGTAATTATGTATTGCGAAATCATCCCAACTAATTATCAATTTGAAATCTTTACTAAGATACAGAAATTCAATAAAACAAGTAAAATTAAAGAAGCAAAGTATCAATCCTCTAGTATGACAATTTCTAGCCCTGTGCCCTATGAAATCACTTATTGGTCAGTTAAAGACTTGGTGTATGAGTATGTGACCTACTTTTCTTTGAATAATGACTATGTTGGTTCCATTGTACTAAGTGCCAAGAAGAACGAAACATTATTGTTATATCTAGAGGACTATAAAGTTATTTTGCAAAATTTTGCTAAAATCGCAGGTAGTTTTACAAAAGATAACAATAGTATAAATTGATAGCAGTAATAATTAGCTTAAGGTTTTCAGAGTCCCCATTCGTCGTCCATCCAAGCTAATCGTTCTGTTAAATTAAACCATTGGCACATATCTTTTTTAGATTCTTTGGTACAAGCATTTAAGTCTAGTTTATCTTTTATTTCAATTTCGATTGAGGCAAAAAGTTCTTCCCCATTATTCAGTTTAGCTGAATGAAAGGAGATGATTCTAGGTTGCCCTTTGGTGTTAACGCACCCTTCGGGTATTGTTATTTTTTGTTGTAGATAGATATTGTGTATTTCTTCTGGAGTACCCATTAGCTCATAAAGCTCTTCTAAGGACAGAGTTCTTCTGTGGGCATCGTCAGAATCAAAAGCACCATCTGTAGTGCAGATTGACCAGAAGGTTGCGATTCTTTTATTGGCTGTCACGGTATTTTCATAACCACCGTGTTTTCCATCCATGAAAAAAATAGCCTTGAGAAGGAGGCCTTCTAGCGTTCCATGATGAACAATTTTAGTTGTTACATAATTTGGTTTTATGCTAATGATTTTATTTTCCACTTAGTTGCCTCCAAACAAAGACTATATTAATTTATCGTAATGATTGAAGAAAAAATGCATACAATGTGGGGATTTATTTTTTTAAAGCCTTTTTAGCTTCTTTCCAGAGAGCGTCCATTTCTTCAAGAGAAGCATCTTGTAATTCTTGATTAGTTTTTTTAAGCGAATCTTCAATGTAGGTGAATCTGCTCATAAATTTATTGTTTGAAAGTTGGAGTGCTTCCTCAGGATCAATATTAAATTTCCTAGCAAGATTTACTAAAGAGAACAAAGCATCACCAATTTCTTCTTTAATTCCTTTAATATTATCTTTTTTTATATCTGTTTTGATTTCTTCGATTTCTTCGTGAATTTTTTCCCATACTCCCGCAACATTTGCCCAATCAAAGCCAACTCTAGCGGCTCTTTTTTGAAGCTTTTCAGCTCTTAATAGGGCAGGTAGGTTTTTCGGAATATTTTTTAAAAGAGACCCTTCTTCTTTTTTTTCTTTTTTTTCTTCTCGTTTGATTTCGTCCCAGTGTGTCCAGACATCAGCAACAGAATTTACTGTTGTGTCTGAAAAAACGTGTGGATGACGACGGATCATTTTGCTATTAATATGTTCAGTTACAGAAGCTAACGAGAACGAATTATTTCTTTCAGCAATAGCGGCATGGAAAACAACATGGAAAAGCAAGTCGCCTAGCTCTTCTTCCATTTTGGCAAAATTGTTTTCATCAATCGCCTCAAGGAACTCATATGTTTCTTCAATTAAGTAATGTTTTAATGAGGAGTGGGTTTGCTCTCTGTCCCAAAGACAACCTTCTGGAGACAAAAGATTGTGCATAATTTCCCAGAGTTTTTTGTATTCTACTAAATATTGTTCCATTCAAGACAGCTCCTTCTTTTATTTTTTGATATTGCCTGTAGTTTCTTTCGGTTCCATTTTGCTGAATAAAAGTAAGTTGGCTGTATTAAAGTTCTCAGCTGGAAAAAGGTTTTCATTTAGTGCCAGAGCACTTCCCTGTAGTTTCTTTTTTAGCCAATGTTGATAGGCTTGGGTTTTTTTCTCATTTTTGATTGCCAAGGTTATTTGCTTTGGAATGGCTGTAAAGTCAATATTTATGGAATTAAGCTTTATGATAAAAAAGTTGGTTTTATCATACTCTAATAAAGGGGAATTTTCTCCAACAGAGATTACCTTAAGAAGTTCCTGTATATTTTTTGTTATGTCAACTTCGTAAACATTTTGACTAATTAAAGATAGTGTCTTGTTTATCAAAGATTTGTTGAAGTCGACTTGTTGGTTGTCTTGAAGAGAGACTAAATACTTTTTATTGCTTGTTACCAAAAGGGAAATATTATACTTGAAAGGTAGTTCTCCTAAGTCATTTTGCTGAAAATGTTCTTTCAGGTCGTCGGTTGTGATTGTAATATCAGTGGTGGAAATATATTCAATAATTTTCTTTTTTAGAATCTCTTTTTCCAAACTAGCGACCAGTTCTTCAAAGCTAATCTTTTGGTCTTTAAATATTTTCCAGAAACTTTTTTCATTAGGAAATCCGCCTTTTATTTGTTCTATTTTTTCTTGAATTTCTTTTGTACTAACTAAAATATTTTTTTGGTTAGCATATTTTTTTGTAATAGCTTCTTCTAATAGTTCATCCAGAACAGCTTGTTTAATTTCTATTATTTCTGCGTGATCAAGTGGTTTGTCTTGAAATAATTGATAGGATTTATAATTATTTACAAATTGATTAAAAATAACATTAAATTCTTTGGTGCTAATAATGGTGTTATCAACAGTGATCGCTGTTTCTGTAGCTTGAATAAAACAAAAAGCAATAAGTATGAGCGAGATTCTAGTTATTTTTTTCAACATAAGCCAATTATATCATTATTTCTTGTCAGATAGAGCAGTTTTTAATACTATTATGCGTATCATGAAAATATTTACAGTCAAAGTAGGAGTAATCGACACAAATTGCTATATTTTAGTAGATTCCAAGGATAATTGTTGGATAATTGATCCTGGTAATGATTCTAAAAAAATAATAGAAGTTTTAGAGAGAGAAAAGGTCTCCCCTAGTAAAATATTATTAACTCACGGTCACTTTGACCATATTGAGGCAGTTGCTAGATTGAGGCAATTGTTTCCAGAAGTGACAGTTTATGTACATGCAGAAGATATTCCCTTTTTAACAAATAATAAGATATGGGAAGCCTATTTGGGTAGACCATTAATAGACGCTAAATATGACAAAACAATTAATGAGGGTGACTTTATACAACAAGGAGAGCTTAGCGCCAAGGTTATTTCTACTCCAGGACATTCTGCTGGGTCTGTTTGTTACTTAATTGGTAATAATCTTTTTAGTGGTGATACTTTATTTGCTTTTGGAGGAATAGGCAGAACCGACCTTTGGAATAGTTCCGCTTCAGCTATGCGGTCATCTTTAAAAAAGCTTTTGGAGATAGAAGGAAACTTAACGGTCTATCCGGGTCATGGTCCATCCTCAACACTAGACCATGAAAAAACGTATAGACATTAAACTGTTTAATATTTGTACACTTATTGTCA
>Ga0265294_10001589_pt1 | contig 30614 bp, 25 predicted proteins | sample MunlanPumphouse3_FD_192504 | JGI IMG/M metagenome (GOLD analysis project Ga0265294, IMG submission 192504) | Groundwater microbial communities from a municipal landfill in Southern Ontario, Canada - Pumphouse #3 | ecosystem: Environmental > Aquatic > Deep subsurface > Groundwater | place...
AGAGTAAGCGAAAGTCCATAAAAGCACTCGAATAAGCTTGGTGAGGAGCATAGCTCAAACCACACAAGATTAGGAGCTCGTGAGACTGCGTATAACGCACGATCTATCAAAAGGCAGAAAGTGATGCCGACATCCGGGTATCTGGCCATAGGGGAAGCCTTAGGCGGTGTTTGAGGGCAAATACACAAGGCAAGTGTGGAGTAGGAGCACAGAGAGGGTCAAATCTACAAAACAGCACACAATCGCATCGGGTACGTGGCAAACTGAGGTTATTTTGATGCTTTATTAACGCGACGCGCAATCATAAATATATCATATATAAATATAACTACGTTATTGTGTGCGCCTGCCCAGCCACGGCAAAATAGCATAGATAGCAAGGGATTGCATGGGTAAAAAGCATGCCAACATCGCATAATGCCCCCCCCCCTTTTAGCCCCAAATCACCATATACTGGGCATAAAAATCCAGAAAAAGCTACGAAAACGCCCCAAATCGGTCATATATACATGTAAGGGGGAACCGTTTTGCAGGCTGCCACCGTGAAACAGTCAAGGGCAGCGATATCGGTTCCTTGCATGCGCTCTGCTTTTGCAGGGCTCTTTTTTTGCCATCATAAAAAATTATCCACCCCAAATCAAAGGAGGAAAGCCTTATGGGATACTACGTCAGCGTGGAACTGCAGGTTAAAACCCGCAAGACCCTATCCGAGATCAACATCATCCTCAATACCCATGACATGTTCAAGGCGCACGAGGCCGAGATCAACGGCAAGGGCACACATCGCTATCTGTATTACAACAGAGTCGATTTCAAGTACAGCCCCGAGAGCGAAGCGGCGTTGCTGCTGATGCTGCTGGATCTGGAGCCGGTACACGAGATCAATAACGGCAAGCAACCGCCGAACCTGGCGTTTTGGGATGATCTGGAATGCCACAGTTGGGCATACATCGTCAGCTTTGGCCAGATCCAGCCGATGCGAGCGTCCTGGGATTACGATACAGAGGCCCGGCCACTGAGCAGAGGGGACTTACTGACCACGCTAAGCTACTCACAGAGGAGGAATGATGCAATTGGAGCTTAGAACCCAGGCCCGGATGATCGCACATAGCCATGATGCCGAAGCTTTTGTCCGATGGTGCACTGAGGCAGCCGGCCCCGCGGATATTGCCAAGCTGAATACGGCCTTCGGGGTGTATGAGCATCGCTATTGGTCGGAAATGAGCAGTGAAAACAGCTACCGTCTCTTATATAACCGCATCGTGGGCTATCAACGCCGTTACCGCAAGTATCGGTCGGACCCGCTGGGCAGGGCCATGGATGCCAATAAGACACTGTGGCGGGATTACTATGCGGATTACCGCTATGCCAATGCCGGTGACTGGCTCAATCTGGTGCTGGCTGTCAGCGATACCCTCCAGCAGCACGGGCACGAAGGCGTCTGGGGCGGGTGTATCAGCTATGCGAAGACAGAAGAGGGCTTTAGCTATCGGAATCTCTACCACGATGATAGTAAGACCGCCTATAACGAAGAGTTTTATTCCCTGCTCTTCGGCTGGTGGTAAACCCGAGTATTCATAAGCAACACAGGGCTTCGCCAAGGCGAGGCCTTTTTTCGTATTACAAACAAGAAGGAGACATTATGAAGATCACCAAACACCAAGTTAAGCCCCTGATCCGTCAGCTGGGCGCAATCCTCCGGCTCTTGGGGCAGGAGGAGATCAAGATCGAGTGCAAGGGCAAGGGCTATTGCCTGCGCATCTGCGGTAAACAGTTCAGCTTCAAACGGGAGCCGCTCAGTCCCGCTGCCGTGGAGCAGTCTGTGGAAAAGATCTGTATGCGGGTGCGCCACAAGTGCCACCTTGTCTCGCTGACCGTGGATGAACAAGGAGTTCAGCATGAGCAGCACTGAGATCAGAAGCGCGCTCAGCGCACCATTCGAGCGCAAGGACATCGAGTTCCGGGTCTGCCGGGCCTCACAGAAGAACAAGAAGGTCAGCGTATTGGCCTATCTCACCGCCAGAGCCATCATGGAACGGCTGGATGCCGTGTTCGGGGTGGAAGGCTGGAAAGATGAGTATGAAGTACTGCAGAACGGAGTCAAGTGCCGCCTCTTTGTGAAGATCGGACAGGATTGGATCAGTAAAGAAGACGTTGCCGCGTTCACCAATATCGAGGCCCTGAAAGGGGCTTTTTCGGATTCCCTGAAGCGCGCGGGTGTCAAATACGGCATCGGGCGCTATCTCTATGACTTACCGGAACACTGGGTGGAAATAGTGGCAGAGCGCCCCACCAAAGCGCTGTTGCCCTACCATTACCATGCTAGCGAGGGCTTAACCGGTTTCTGGATCGAGCCGCATCTGCCCCAGTGGGCACTGCCGGACACCCAGGCCAAGATCCCTCCGGACTTGCTCAGCCTTATGGAGGAGCTGAAATCCGCCAATCTCTTGACCAAGAGCAAGCATGAATACTATCTCAACGCGCTCTCAGCCCCGGAACTGAGCGAAGTACAGCAGGCCATCATGCGCGAGCAATTGGCCATGATCAAGCTCTGGGGCCAGAACGTGGCGCATAACCCGGATATTCCGCTCCAGATGCAGAAGAACAGCTACCTCAGCATCATCAACAGCTCCGAAAGCAACATCGAAAAAGTCAGGGATGATCTCAACCATCTTGCCGGGCTGAAGACCGGGGAGGCGGCATGAAGATCACCAATAAGCACCATATCCCTGAAGTCCTGGTCCGGGCAATTTCAACCAACTGGTATTCCGGGCATGGCGAACTGCGCTTTGCCTCGGTGACGGAACTCTTGAAACCGACCAAGATGGCTATCCTCAGCAAACGTCATGGCAAAGAGATCGCTCAGGATGCCGGTGATATGATCTGGACCATGATGGGCTCAGCCATGCATAAAGTATTGGAAGCCGGGGAGGATATGAACTCTCTGGCCGAAGAGCGTCTCGCAGTCAGCATCGATGATGCCCTGATCACCGGCGGGGTGGACTTCTTTGAAGACGGGGTGATCACAGACTTCAAGTTTACCACCGTGTGGAGTTATTACAGTGCCGGCCGCAAACAGGAATGGGAAAAGCAGCTCAACATGTATGCTTATCTCTATCAAAGTTTGGGGTTCGAGGTCAAGGCCTTGCAGGTAGTGGCTATCTTCCGGGATTGGTCCAAACGTCGCTGCGAGAACGAAGCCAATTACCCGCGGCAAGTGGAGACGATCGCGATCCCGCTCTGGGATCAGGCTGAGACTCTGGCCTTTATGCGCTCGCGGATCCGGGAACTGCGTAAGGCCCAGGAACTACCCGATGATCTGATCGGTGAATGCAGCCGGGAAGAGCGCTGGCAGTCCGAAACCCAGTATGCGGTGTTTAAGACAGAGGGCAAGCGGGCACTACGGGTCTTTGCAGATAAGTCGGAAGCAGAGGCTTATATCCGGGAGCATAAAGACGCCGCTCAGCTGCGTGTTATCATTCGGGAAGAGAGCCCCAAACGGTGTCAGGATTACTGCACGGTGAGAGACTACTGCCACTATTACCGTGATTACGAGAACAGCAATATCGAGAGCTTAGCCGGCTGAAGGAGGAGATGTGAGTTCTATTATCAAAATCATCATCAAGATCATCATCATCATCACCCGCAAAGCTTAATCAGCGGCTGTGGGCTACACAAGACAGCAGGGGCGGCAGCTATGAACAGCGGCTGCCCCTTTTTAACGCATAACCCATAACGCATAACCCATACCCCCCCCCAAAGGAGACACACCATGAATACAGCAGTATCACTCGTCAATGAAAGCAAACTTTATTCGGTGATCGGCAAATTCTTCACCGATGGCTACAACCTGATCCTGGAGCTGATCCAGAACGCCCAACGGGCTCAAGCCCAACACGTGGATATCCGGCTGCCCTATTGCGGCGAGCATGACCTCGGTCCCGACACTGACCCGATGCATATGCTGCGCATCACCGATGACGGCAGCGGTATCAAAGACATTGTCGCCTTACTCGGCATTGCGCTTTCGGACTGGGGTCAGGAAGTAGAGGTCCAGGATCCTGCCGGGATGGGCTTCCTGCAACTTATCGCGCTCTCGCGGCAAGTACATATCCAATCCTGCTTCGGCAGCATCCACCTGGATTGCCCGCGCTTTCTGAGCAGCGATAGCTACCGGCAAGCCGTGCTCAATAGTATCGACAGCGACAATCGGCTTGAGCGCGGCACAATCATCACTGCCGAGCTGGCTAAGCCCTGGCATTACTATCTGCGTGTGGAACATGATTTGTATCGCGGCTTCGACCAACTGGAGCTCGGTATCAACGGAGATATCATCCAGCCGGTAAGCATCCGGGAACTGGAAGAAAGTGCCATCAAGAACCATAACCTCTACCGGGTAACCGAGTACATGGGCAATCAGCTCTTTCTCGAGATCGGATCCATCCGCTCCCGGGTGGCTAAGCATAGTTCAGTGGTCAACTGGTACGGACAGATCATTCCGCTCTACGGCGGCTGTGGTATGGCCAATATCATCTACACCGGCTTCTACTACCTGGTACGGGATAATACCCCGCTCACTCCCCGCTTCCCGGACCGCACCTGTATCAATCAAGATGATAAATGCCGGGACTTCATGCTCTTCCTCAATCAGTGCTATGTCCAGATGCTGCGGGATTACTTTCGGCATTTTCCGCCCGCTGCCCGCTTTACACCCCATATCAATGCCCAGCTGCTGATGGCGTATTTCGAACACGAAAACGAAACCGAGCTGGAAGGGCTGGATTATATCCCCGTGGTGGAAAACCCCTTCTGCGGCAACGGCGAGCTCAGCCCCACGATCTGCACCAAAAGCGCGATGCTCAAGCAGGGCATATCCTTTTGCTGCGGCAGCATGCAAATCGATGACCGCTATACCATCGGCTGTGATCGTCAGATCCTGCCCTGTTACAGCGTAGATGAGGGCGTAGCCCCATACCTGAGAAAGGCGGGGATCCCTGAATTGGTCGATATCAGCATTCTAAATCAAGCAGAGAAGATGATCAACCTGGAACCTTTGCAGCTGAAGCTCAGCTATCACGATGACAGCGAGCAGGAGATCAGCATCAAAGAAGCCTTGCTCATGGACGACTGTAACGACCCCAGCGTCTATGCCGAACATGAGAACACTGTGTTACGCGTTTTCGACGATTTCTTCGAGGAGGCCTATGTGGAGGATAGTGAACGCGACCGCTATGTGTTGGAGGCCGAAGTGCGCACTCAGATCGAGCAACAGCTGGTGCGCAGCTTCAGTCTCATAAAACTCAGCTTCTTCGATTTCCTGCCCTCATACCATGACATCAGCCAGATCAGCTTCCAACGCGGCAATCTCGCCGTGGCCTATAAAGACGGAAGCTCCCGCGATTACCACATCACAAACTAAACAAACAAGGAGTATATACCATGAAAGCATCACAATTAACAGCCGCCATCCGCTTTGCCATCGAGCATAAGCTGCCGCTCTTGATCAAAGGAGCTCCGGGTACCGGTAAGAGCGATATCATCGCGCAGGCCTGCAGCGCTGCCGGAGCCGAACTCATCATCAGCCATCCCGTGGTCTCTGACCCGACAGATTACAAGGGACTACCCTTCCCCGTCAAGGATAAAGCCGAAGCATCCTTCCTGCCCTTCGGGGATCTGCTGCGGCTCACTCAAGCCCAGCGTCCCACGGTCTTCTTCCTGGATGATCTGGGGCAGGCACCGATGAGTGTGCAGGCTGCCTGCATGCAGCTGATTCTGGCGCGGCAGGTGAATGGACACATGGTCTCGGATCAGGTCGTCTTCCTGGCTGCCACCAACCGGCGTCAGGATAAGGCCGCAGTGCTGGGGATCCTGGAGCCGGTGAAGAGCAGGTTTGCCGGTATCATTGAACTGGAAGTGGATCTTGATGATTGGGTGAGCTGGGCTTATGCCCATAATATGCCGCCTGAGTTGATCGCCTTCGTGCGCTACCGTCCCACGCTCTTGCATGATTTCAAACCCAGCGCCGACATCGTAAACAGTCCTTCCCCCCGCACGGTAGCCTATGTGGGTAAAATGCTCAATGCCGGAATCCCGGAAGGCTTGGAGTACGAACTCATCTCCGGTGCTGCCGGTGAAGGCTTTGCCGCTGAGTTCATGGGCTTTCTGAAACTCTGGGAGAGCTTACCGGATATACCCGCGATCCTGGCAGACCCGGATCATGCCCCGCTACCCACTGAGCCCTCGGTGCTGTTTGCCGTGGTGGGTGCCTTGGTAGCCAAAGCCGACCGCCATAACTTCGCCAGTATCATGCGCTATACCCGCCGCTTACCGGGTGAGTTCCAGGTCTTGCTGGCTAATGACGCCACCAGATGCAAGCCCCTCTTGGCCAATGTGCCGGACTTCGCCCAATGGGCAATCGAACACCAAAGCTTACAACTATAGGAGGTACCCCATGAACATCCACGATAAAGCCCTGCTCGTCCAGCTCAACATCTCGACCTGGTCCGCCCGCAAATTCGATGCCGAAGTAACCAAAGCCATCGAAGAAACCTACTATGCCAATAACTCCGGGCGCTATAACAAGATCCTCATAGCCACGGAGCATATGGCCAAGATCCATAAAATCGTCTCTGCCGCCCGTAAATATCACTATGAAAACACCCTGCCCTGGCTGGACAATGGCGGACGCCTCCTGCCCACGACCAATTACTTTGACTACGTGATGGCTATGGAAGTCTTCAGCAACAAGTTCTTCCGCGAGGTGCGCAAGTTCATCACGGCCTATCCGGATTATGTGCAGGAAGCCCAAAAACGACTCAACGGCATGTTCTGCTCTGACGACTACCCGCCTGAATATCAGCTGGGCGAGAAGTTCAAAATGCAAATCCAGAAGAGCCCCATCCCGGATGACTACCGCGTAAAGCTCAATGAAGACGAAATCCAGAGCATCAGGGAAGACTATCAGCAACAGCTGCAGGAGCTGACCCGTGCGGCCAATCTGGAGCTCTGGCAGCGCCTGCAAAAAGTGCTGGACCATATGCTGGAAAAGCTCTCGGATGCTGATGCCAAATTCAAGAACTCGCTGGTAGATAATGTCTCCAAGATCTGCGATCTGGTCCCCCGGCTCAATATCAGCTCCGATGATCAGCTGCGTGATATTGTCGATGAGGTAAGGCAACGTTTGGCAGGCCTGGCCCCGGCAAGCCTTAGAAATAACCCCGAGCTGCGGACTCAGGCCGCACAAGAGACTCAGCGCATCATGGCCAAGCTGAAGCATTACATGCCGGCAGCATGAAGCCCAAGGGAGGCATAATGAACGCCAACGAGAAAATCACCCGGGCTCGGACCGGCTTAGTGCTGACATCACCCTTCTTTGCCAGCATCGCGCTAAACCTAAAACTCAAGGAAGACCCCGCATGCCCCGGCGCCTATACCGATACTGTGGTCCTGGGCTACAATCCTGACTACATCGACCAGCTACTACCGGGCGAGGTCAAAGGTCTGATCTGCCATCTGGTCTTGCATATTGCCATGCAGCACTGCTTTCGGCGTAAGTGGCGGGATCAAAGGCTGTGGGACATGGCCTGCGACTATGCCATCAATCCCCTCTTGCAAGGCTCCGAGTATATGCTGCCTCCATCCGCACTGATCGATCAACGTTTTGCCGGGATGGAAGCGGAAGCGATCTATGAGCTATTGCAAGATGAAGAACAACCCGAAAACCCGGAACCCGGCATCGGTGATGTACGGGACTACCAGCCCCAAAGCGGAGATAGTGATTACACCAACAGCGTCGCCCAACAGCTGCAGCAGCAGAAAACTATGGTCACCGGCGCTATGGAAGCCGCCCGGGCTCTGGGGAAACTGCCAGATCAGCTGAAACGCATGATCCGGGACGCCCTGGAGCCAGCGCTTCCCTGGCAGGAGATCCTCGCTCGCTATCTCACCGAAAACTCTCGTGAGGATTACAACTGGAAGCAAGCTAACCGCCGCTATCTGCATGCCGGGCTCTATCTGCCGGAAAACCGCAAGCCCAGCTTGGGCACCTTAGCGGTACTCATCGATACCAGCGGTTCCATCCGGCAAAGAGAGCTCGATACCTTCGCTGCCGAGCTGAGAGCCATTCTCAGCGCGTTTCCCGATACAGAGATAGAAGTCATCTACGTGGACAGCGAAGTGGCCCACACCGAAAGCCTGAGCATCCACAATCTGGAGCTTCACGCCCGGGGTGGCGGCGGGACGGATTACCGTCCAGGGTTCAGGCACATCGAAGAACAGGCCCTGCAACCAGCTTGCGCCATCTACTTCACGGACGGCTGCTGCACCAGCTTCCCCGAAGCACCGGACTATCCCGTGCTCTGGGTGATCAGCAGCGCTTACCCCTTCGCCGCACCCTTCGGTGAAGTGATCCATATCAGCGGATAAACCCCCGTAAGGGGGAAGGGCGGAAACGCCCTTTTTTTTAGCTATGGGGATTAACGTTACGGATATCACCCTATTCACATTAGAGAAAACAATAAGTTATTAAATCAAAAAACCCACTAATTGGGTTATACACTTTGTTGTCAGTATCTTATCTCCAACATATGCAGGGACTCTGGATATGAGTAATGGTTTCATATATCATTGATTTTTAAGCTCTTTAACAATCATATGAAGATTTGGCGTTAACGCTGTTCATGCCCCCTACAGGGAGAATAAACCCACAATATATTAAGAGAGTAGTATAAGGGTAAAGAGCGCGAGCACGACGAAAGATATTGACAAAATGATGGGCAATCAGCTCAAGTGAGCATGATGGATATAGCACACAGAATCATGATGGGAGAAGGCATGAAGAAAGCTATCAGTTATGCCCGGCGCAGCAGGGACGAGAATACGGATGCAATAAAAAAACAGCATAGTGAGAACCGACGATATGCAAATACGCATGGCCTTACTATCCATGCCGAATATGACGAAACGGTATCCGGTTATGAGAGTATGGATCAGCATAAAAAGCTAAACATTGTCCTTAACAAGTGTGCGGAAGAGGGGATCAAGGACATTCTGGTGACAAACATATCGCGGTTAACCCGGTCTGTGAGGGATGGGGTACTGCTGCTTGATTGGTTACACCGGAATGGTATCATCCTGCATTTCAGTACGAAAGAGAAAGTCTATACTGCAGTGGGCCATCTGGATGTGATCAAAGAGCTCATAGCCGCGGAGGAATACTATTGGAAATTCATTCAGGCAAAACCGGCTTTGCCTGTAAACGGCTTCTATTCCAAGGGAAGACCACCCAATGGATATACGGCAAGAAAGAAGAACCGTGGAATCTTGGCCAAGTCAGGCGACTCCACACACGTAACAGATGTGTTCGAGCAGGCCATTAGTCTGCGCAAGCGGAGTCCTGCTTTACCCTTGCCGCAGATTGTCAGGAGAATTGAGACAATAAAATATAAAAAACACGCTATCACAAGAATGCTCTCTAACCCTCTGTATACGGGCAGAAAAGCTCCTCATGGCACGCTCAATATAGCAGAGTTACGAAGGTATGGGAAGAAGCATGAAGCATACATATCGGACGAAGACTTCATTCTTCTGAACGGAGGCAAGGTTGTCCGCCATCTTGCGTACAGCAAATTTGTGGTGTGCAAGAAATGCTCACCTAATAATGGTAACAAAAGGGATGAACACCATCTGGTTCTCGACGGTGAAAACCTAAGATGCAAGAAATGCGAACGGAGCGTAAGAATCAGGAAGCTGGAAAATGCAATGGAGGAAATGTGCCGAAACTATTACTTCGACCCTGATCAATCAGCGGAATACAAGTTTGAGCATATCAGCGTGATATCACAGCTCGAGAGCATTTTTCAAAACATCACTGACCAGGGGAGTAATCGCAAGATATTGAAGGTGTTTGTTCCCAGTGATCCCAATGACCCTGACATCCAAAAAGAGATTTGGAAGGACTGGGAGGCTTTAAAGACCCAAATGAGGAAAAGACTCTATATGGGTGCGGACGACATTGCTCTGCATTATGTTTGTGCGCAGATGAGCCCATCTAAGGAATCTGAGATTGCAAAACTACTGGAGCGGTGTTTTGGCGGTGTGTATGTGGAATTTGGTGGAAGGGGCTCAATCACGCTAACCCCCATGGAGGGGAAGGATTATGTTAAAAACAACCCGTTCATTCCCGATAACGCACAGTATGTGGCAGACAAGAAAGCCCTGGAAGTGAATATCGATGAGCGTATGAAATTCTTGCGAGACGCGCTGAAGGCGAACCCCTTTCTCTCTGATTACCTAGCCTGGAATACTATCGACCGTTGCTTTATGCAGTGGAAGAGTTTTCAGGACTATGCGGACAAGCATCTGCTTTACGACCCCTATCTGTAGCTGGTGAGCCACTGCTGACTTGACTCCCCTTGTGGACACCTGTTTGGCCCATCAAGCACTACTCGCATAGCCATAGCACGCTATGAGAGATCCCCCTAGAAACTCTCGCCTGGGCTGCATCGCTATCGGGGCCAACACAGGTTCATCGCAGGACGTGGCTGCTGCCTTTGCCGATTGGGCACAGAGAAGACGCTCCGACGCGTCAATAACAGGTCAGGCCGTAGGCAAATAGCTGATTCGGGTTTGGTTAACCCTCTCTGTGCTCCAGCCACTTCTCCGCAAAAACATGCCATATAAATGAGCATGGCGTCTCTTCATCTGCAATCTTAAAACAACCATAGCGAATGCGAACAGTATATTGGTCAATGACTTATGGCTGATGTTGCTCTTTGTGGGGTAGGATTTCCGGCCACCGGAATCCGCTATCTGCTGACTTCATGCGGGTTTATGCAATATAGTTCTTGACATTCTGGATCTTAGGTGCTATATACAGGCTGCCCTGAGGGCAAAAAAGGAAAAAGGAAGAATTAACATGAAGCATGAACACGAAGCATCGAAAGCAGCTAGCGCAGCAAGAATCGTTGACGGCATCGTCAGCTTGGAGTACGCAAAGTACAACTACTACTGGGAGGTCGTGACATTTATGCGGGCATATCAAAACAATAGCCAACGTAAGCGTCATTGGGCTGAAGCGGCGGCTACGACAATGGCATTGCGTCACATAAGCAACCTTGCTGCTCCCTCCTATGAGACGCTAAGATCTATCTACTACGCCATTAAACGGGTAAAAGATGATAATGGTATGACCTGGGAGCAGGCCACCATTCACTACACTTGGGGAGCATATTCATCGCTGGTCAAGCATCCCGCGCGACAAGGAACTCCCTGCCTCAGCAGACGCCGCGCCGGGCGCATTGAGAGGGAAGGTTAACATGTGGATGCCATATCATGTATACGTGGAGGTTTTGCTGCTGGCGGGTGTCCCCCTGCGCCATAGTAATGCCAACATCATTACCGTTATGGATATCTTAAACAGCCGTGCTTTTAATCTTTACCCGCTGACGGATTACGACACAATCCTGGATGGGATTATGGGTACCAAGTGCGCCAAGGAGATGCTGATGCTGAATATGGGGATCTACGAGCACAACCTGACGATGCGCAAGGGAGATCAACGGGTAAATCCCGTTATTGAAACTGCTGTGGTGGAAACTCTGCCCTTTCCGCGCTTTGCTAAGGATATCATATTGAGGTGCCATCGGATCCCCTACACCCCTTGTGGCATCAGCAGACGCCTCAATGGCTGCCTAAATAACGATAACATCCGGCTGATAATGGAGATCCTGGCCCTGCGCCATACACCATCGAATATGATAGCCAAACAGGCAAACAGGCTCGCTCCCGACCACCATAAGCTTAACGCCAATGATGTTGAAGCATACAGGGCATACTATTGGCATGGCATTGATTTTCTCACAAGTGCCATCAATTATCTTCGCCTCGATCCGCACAACGCCAACTACCGGCATCATCGGGCCGCGCTGCAGATGACTGATTATGATGAGATGCTGATACTGGGCCTTGGCGACGATCAAGATATTGAGTTGGCGAACAAGAAGCTCTTCGGAATGCTGGCTTTGAATATGCTTGATTCTTTGCGTAACGACAAGCCGATCAGGAAGCATATTGTCGAGCTCTATGGGCAGCTCAATAGGTCTCTGGATGAAAGAGCTGCTGGCTCCGCAAAGGCATGTATCCAAGAGGCGAGGCAGAAGATGGACAAGCTCTTCGCCAGCGTTAGTTGTGCACCTGAAAAGCGCTTGTCAATGGCTGAGGCGATCGCTCACAACCTTGCCCTTGACCACAAAGATGACGCGCTTGAAGAATCTGAGTCCGCGCCGCAAAATGTTGTGTTAAAATAAATTAGGCTAGATGCAAAAAGGTCTTGACAAAGTGATCTTCCGAGTGTATATAAATGGCGGCATTCATGCCAAAGAGAAAGATAAGGAGACAAAATGAGAACCACACCTTTAAAAGATGATAATGCCGCCCCGGGATTTATGACAGTTCAAGAAGTTTCACGCTATCTGCACGTCCCCGTAACGACGGTGCGCTATTGGTCAAGAACGGGGAAGTTGCCAAGCTATAAGCCGTTTGGCCGCCACATTTATTTCCGCAAAGATGAAGTGAACGACGCCATCAGAGGCATCGGCAAGGATGGAGGATTACATGATTGTCAGGCAACAGAGTAAGTATCGCATATGGGGCTCTGAAACAGGTGTTAGCGCAGGCGGCATAGCATGGAACAACACGGATATCCAATAACTGAGGACTTTTTTCTCCCGCACCCGGACAAGTTTGCCGAAGCGGGAGAGACGAGTTGTCCGCATTTCCCGTTAGAAATATATCCCAAATTAATTGTCGACGTCATTAACGACTGGGCTTTAGGCCTGCAGCTTCCCGTGGATTTCATCGGCGCAAGCATGATACCAGTTTTAGCCTCATGCATCGGAAACTATTACCGTGTCTCCCCTAAGGCGGGATACGTGGCGCCGCTGATCTTCTATCTGTGCTTGGTGGGGCATCCCGGCCAAGCAAAAACACCGGTGATAAATCACGTGCTAAAACCCCTTGACAACTCTCATTCCAGGTGTTATGCTAATGTCAGTAAAACATAAGCGAGGATACAGTTATGAAGATGAACGATCAAAACGATTACATTGCAGCGGGATTGAAATGCGTGAGGCATGAAGGCCGTAATTGGTACCCCATGATGGAGGTCGCAAAGATGCTGGGGTGCAGCAACGCAAGCCGCATGGCAAACCAGTTGAAGGAAAAGAAGGAAGAAATAAGGATTCCATGCACAAACGCCAAGGGACGCCATGTCAATCTGATCCACTTAAGCGAGGATAACCTCAGGGAACTGATAGAGCTAAAAGACCCGCTCAACAAGCATCAGATACTCGACGCCCTAAATAAGGCCACAGGAGATGTGCAGGAAGGATCTATCCCCACGCCTGCAGGCAGTGCCGACGCCGCGATAAGCTACAAGCCGCAGACAAAACCCCCATCCAGGTCAAAGCAGAAAAGGAAGATCATCAATGCTATTTCGATCAGCAAGAAAGACTTCGCCGATGTCATGGAGATATCCTTGACGACTGTCTACAACCATATTAATGACAAAAAATTGAAGGTAATGCCCGGCAATAAATCTAATGTCGAGGTGCGCACATACGATAAACTGTACGAAGAATTGCTAGAAAAACTGGAAATACGAAAGAATGATTTTGAAGAGAAGGCGGAAATAAGATATAGAGAGTTTGTAAAAGCCAATTGATAGAGATTCTTCAAGTGCCTACATAACAAATAAATAGCTATTCTGTGTGACATGTAATATATCTTCAATATGCTTACATATATGATTTAAGAAAAACACAAAACTCCTGGTAGGATAGTGAGCTGTGAGTAGAAACGGCAATACTGCCCCAATAGCCTCAATTGCATGATTTAAGCCCCCAAATAGCATCCGCGGTCGAGGATTTCCCCTAGAAGCGGCCTGAGACTCTATATGCAAGCATTTGAGCCTTGGCTAGACATCAGACCCTGGCTTTTTCCATTCATTGGCAACATAAGCGCCTTCCATAAGCCTAAATGCCAGAAGCCCATCAATAAAATACGGAACGGATACGGAATTACTGGCGTAGATATATAATCAGCCCTCATTCTGGCTGTGAAATGCACAAAGATCGAAGACCATGAAGCGCGCGATTTGTCGCCCCCCCCGGTGGAGAGAATATTATGTTCCATCTCGTCGGCTCCCGGGCCTTATCAGTTCCAGGATATGTCGCTGGGGAGCTATCAGCTTCTGAAGGCTATTAGGGATACTAACCCGGGATGTATCATGTATGGGGTGGGAGATGACTGGCAATCCATCTATAGATTCACCGGTAGCGATATCAGCCTGCTGAGTCAGTTTGAGAAGCACTTCGGGGTGACAGCAATATCAAAAATTGAAACTACCTACCGCTTTGCTAATCCCCTCCTGGAGCTCGGTTCCGAATTCGTGATGGCGAACCCACATCAGATCAAGAAGCAACTCGTTAGCCAGGACGCTGAGAAGAGCACGGAGATCTTTTCTCTTTATTATAGGACAGCTGATCCGAAGCAAGGAAGTATTCATGATACCCCTGACACCGAAGAACATCCACAAACACCTGGCGAAGCAGTGCTGGAAGCGCTGGATAGTATTGCACAAAGCATTCATCGGCAGGTTTTGGTCCTAGGTAGATACAATTTCGATACTGGTCTGCTGGCCTCCCCCTGACTCAGCATAGAAACTACCGAAGATGCTAATATTATCAGGAGCAAGAAACATCCCGACTTAGAGATTCGCTTTCTTACCGTCCATTCGGCGAAGGGACTTGAGGCCGATACTGTGAACCTGCTTAATTATAAGTCCGACTATCATGGATTCCCTTTTAGAGATTGCGGACGATCCCTTATTAGCAATGATGATGGCTGAACCGGATAAGATGAAGTATGGAGAAGAGCGTAGGCTGTTCTATGTAGCCATGACGAGATCCAGGAAGGCTCTGCAATTGATTATAGACAAAGCATTCCCTTCACCGTTTATCGATGAAATCAACAAAGATGAGAAGGCACAACAGGACAGCTGCCCTCTGTGCCACATTGGCGTTAAAGTGTTGCGCAGATCTTCCAATGGATCACAGTTTTGTGGGTGTAGTAGCTTCCCCTATGGCTGCCCCTGGCCCAATGCATTCCGTCAGTGGCGGATCTTTGTGCCCGCAGCAATAATTATGACTGGTAGTTTTCGGAGGAATCATGCCAAAGAAACCAGAACCAGCACAGGATCACTCGTATCCAGAATCCCATAGCTACAGTCACTCACTACACATTCGATAGCGGCTGGCGGATAGTGGAAAATCCTCATATGCCTTGCACAGAAGATGAGTACGATGACCTCTATGAAGACGCATGACAAACTCTTGAATTAAAGGACAGCATAATGATGATGAGTAACCCTGAGCAAAAATGCAGTGTTTGCTGCAACCCAGCTAAAGTAGAATATCTTGGCCGTAATGATGGATTCCAAGTAATATGTGAAGTATGTGGCACTTACATGGTGGATGGGTCTCTGTTTGCATCAATAAAAAGCGTGATGGATAGCATCGAGCCGTGGAAAATCTCATGCGCAATAAGGATGCGTAGCGATAAGAGCAGCAGCGGTGTTTTTATTCCAAGGATTCGTTAGTGAAGACTATTAACAGACTCGTTTCCCTAGCACCCCAGTCGAAGTTATTGAAAATCTATTGCTATTGCTTAGCAAAAGAAATTCTTCCTATGGAGCTAAGATTCTGTGCTCATCACGAACTGATTAATCTGCAATCGGCTAAAAAGTTGCCAGTGAAATGAACGCAATCACACGATTCGCGCATGAACAAGGTTTAATTGTATCTGGTTCAGCTATGCAAATGGAGATTACATGTGCAGGATGGCTCCGGCTTGACGAGATTAAACGACAGGGAATCGACACGAATAGAGTTTTTGTTGCTATGTGGTTTGACACAGAAATGGAAACAGTCAGGTTAAAGAATTCTGTTTATGGTGGGGAGCCACAGAAAATATACGCTATCCTTAGAAGATTGGTGTGATATGCTAGATACACATGTCTTTCAAGTTATCATGACTCTAGGGAGACTAGGATTGTATTGTTACATTGTTTATTTGTGCATCCACATAATATCAGTGCATGCTGTTTGGTCAGTGAGTATTCAATAACAGCATATTAGTTGCATAAAGGATGTTAGTCGAGTATGCCGCTGCCCACATTCGCAATACTAGGAAAGACTCATAGAGAAATGATGATTCGCTACATCCCGGATTTTATCCTTAGGCAATACGAGAAGCAGCAGCTTGCGGGCAGCTTTGATGGCTATGCCCTGCTATTTGACATAGCTGATTTTACACACATCGGCACAGAGTTCCAGAAACATGGCAAAGAGGGTGTGGAGGAACTGAGTAAGTTTTTGGGTTTTGTCTTTGGCGAGCCGATCCGAATCGTGAAAGCTTGTGGAGGCTTTATCTCGCTCTTCGCCGGAGATGCTTTTTGTGCCATCTTCCCTGATAGAGAGAAGCAAGACAAGGGAGCCGGTGGGGGTATTAAGATTGAGCCCATCCTGGCTGCAGTGCAAAGCATAAGGGACTTTTTTAAGGAATTGAGCAGCTATCACTCATCCCTAGGTGAGTTCCCCCTGCAAGTCAGGCAGACGGTATCCTATGGTGAAATCCACTGGCAGATCTTTGAGAACGAGCTACAGAATGAATATGTGTTCTTCGGTAAGCCAATGCGGGATATGGCAGAGCTTTCGGCCTTGAAGGAAGATCTGGTTTTTTCTGCTACCGCTGTGGAGAAGCTTGGGCAGGAAGTCTTTGAACGAAGAGAAAACATCGGGTTTGTGTTTTCTGATGAGGATCAGAATCCTCACGCTAGCTTAGCGGAGCATTCCGTAGCTCCGTCTTTAGTAGGCGGATCATCATCCGTCTATACCTTTACGCATCAGCTTCTTCCGTACATATCAGGCCGCTTCCTCAATCCTAAATATCACGATGCACAACCGGAGCCCGAATTCCGTAGTGCGGCCTTCTGCTTTGCCAATCTGGATGAGGTGGAACAGGATAATCGCGTGCAAGCCATTGCGCAGATCCAACACCTGGCCGATAAATTTGGTGGATTCGTCAACAAGTACGATGATACGGACAAAGGACTTACAGCTCTAATCCTCTTTGGCCTGCCACGAAGTGAAGGCAAGACCTTGGGGCGCCTCTGCAGTTTTGCCCTGGAGGCAATTGATGCCATTCCCTGTCTTGCTTTGGGGATCAGTTGTGGCTCCGTCTTTTCCGGCTTCACCGGCAATAAAGAGATCAAAGAATACACGGCATTGGGTGCTCCGGTAAATCTGGCCGCTCGTTTGATGAGCAAAGCCCGAGCCGGCGAAGTACTCGCCGATAACACCCTCTGGCAGGAATTGCATAGTGTTTATGATTTTGGCTATCTGGGTTCACTGAGCCTCAAGGGCATCGAGCAAGCGAACCGCTATTACCGCCTCAAACGCCTGGCGCAGCAGAGCCAAAGAGAAGAACACCGCTTTGTAGGGAGGGACGAGGAACTTCGCCAGATCCATGACTATGTCAACAAAGCCATCGAGAATAGGGAAAACATCCTTCTTTATGTGAATGGTGATGCCGGCATTGGTAAGAGCCGCCTGGTAAGCGAAGCGCTGGCCTCTTATTCCATCCCAAACCCTGGACCTGCAAAATCCTGCTACAAATTCTTCATCACCTGTGATGCTATCCTGCATAAACCCCTGGAGGCCATCAAGCAAATTCTGCGCAGCCATTTCTATTACAATCCAGCTTTGCCCATAGAAACAGCCACCCCCATGTTTAGAGTGCTTTGGAACCAGATTGATCCTACAGACATTGAAATGCAGCGCATTGAATCTTTCCTGGCCTCGCTGCTGGGCTTCGAATGGGAGAACTCAATATGGAGTATGCTGCCACCGGAGGAAAGACGCAAACAGCTTAAAAGCGCTTTTGTCTATTTCATCCGCAAGCTATCCCAAAGCAAGCCAATCCTTATACACTTGGATGATGGGCAGTGGCTGGATGATGAAAGCCAAAGCTATTTCCAAGCCCTTAGCGAGTCAGAGATCAGTCCTGTAATCTTCATATCTCCCTGCCGCTATCTCGAAGATGGCAGCAAGGCAGAGCTCCATCTAATCAAGCACAGACGCATCGATCTTGATTTGGATTATCTCAGCGAAGAAAGCAGCAGTATTCTCATCTCAAGCATCTTGCGCCTGCGTAAAGTTCCACCAAAGACTCAGGAACTTATCTATGGCCGCAGTATGGGCAACCCTCTATTTCTAGAGCAGCTTAGCTCCTATCTATTAGACACTAGCAGTATCAACGACAAAGGTAAGCTGGTCAAAGAACTGGGTGACATAAACACATTCACTATAAGAGACATCATTGGTGGCCGTATCGATTGTCTGAAATTTAGATCCCGGGACTGCGTTTACAACGCCTCGATTTTGGGTATGCGGTTTAACGTTCAAGTGCTATCTCATATGCTTAACAATATACTGGATAATCAGTTAGAAGTCTTGAAATCAAAGCGTATCTGGAAAGAGATAGATAAGTTAAGATTTGTTTTTTGTCATATCTTGATCAAAGATGTCGTATACAATCGCATGATAAGTGATAAAGTTAGAGGTTTGCACAAACTTGCAGCTGAAACACTGGAACTGATATATTACGATGTACTTGACGAGAGAGCCGAAGAGATTGGACACCACTATGAAAAAGCGGATCTGCGAGCACAAGCAGCAGATTATTACGATAAGGCTGGGTTATGGTATCAACAAAATTGCTGCTTTCGCGACAGTAGACGCTGCTTCTTGACGTCTCTCTCAATACGAATAAGACATATTGGGAAATATACAATGGGTACGGCTAATACATTGAACCATCTTGCTAGACTATATCATGATACAAGCCATTTTAAGTATGCAGAAACTCTCTACATTGAGGCAGCTACTATTATTGCCAGATTGCGAGGCGAGCAACATACATCGTATGCTTACGTCATTGCAAACTTAGGAAATCTCTTTTTTGATATGCACCAATACGATGAATCACTGTCTTATTCCAAAATATCTCTAAGCATTTTTGAGGATCAATTTGGGTATAATGACTCTCATTGTGCTTCCTCTCTAATGTCAATAGCAAACGTTTATTGCGCAACCAACAATGTCGAACACGCAATAAGAATATACGATAAAATTTACCGTATATACTCGGATAATCCAGAAGTTGATGCATATGAGACCCTAAGTGTTCTTGGAAATATTGCTGCGGCCTCTACTAAGCTCGGTAAGTATGATATAGCTGAAAACCTATACAATAAAGTCCTTGATGGTTATGATCACATAGGGCTACCTGCAAAGCTTCGAGTGATTTCAACCCTGAACAATTTAGCAATCGTGTACACACTAAAGGGCAATTATCCAAAAGCTCGTTCCTTTTACTTATTGTGTTTAGAAATGCAAATTGAGTATCTCGGTTTTCATAGTTTAGACGTAGCTACGACATTAGCATACTTTGGTAAGTTATGCCTTTTGTTAAAGGATACCAAAGAAGCGGAAAAGAGTTTTTTGAGCGCTCTAGCATCCCTATCACAAACATTAGCAGTTCCCACTAACTATGTTACTAGAGCATTACAAGATTTGATAGATATGTACAATGATATGGATGAGCATGAAAAAGCCGCCTACTACAGAGCCATGCTCCCCCAGGAGGAGAAAACCCCAGAATAGCTATATCCACGCACAAATCACCAGTCCAGCAAACGACCGTTTATTAGACTTTTCCAGAAAGACTATGAGACGGCACAAAAAACCATTGAAACCAGCATATATTCCCATCCAATAATCAAAACATATTTATTGACGGATATCGATGAGTATTTAGACTGTGATCACCATGAGCATAGGAGGTAATATGAAAATCGGTTATGCAAGAGTTTCCACTCAAGATCAGAATCTGGATCTGCAGAGAGACGCCCTAAAAAAAGAGGGATGTGAGAAGATCTATGAAGAGAAGATATCCGGCGGAAAAACAGATCGACCAGAGCTTGCCAGGATGTTGGATCAGTTACGCAGGGGAGACACTGTGGTAATATGGAAACTTGATCGTTTGGGGAGAAACCTCAAGAATCTGATTGAACTTATCACAGAGTTCAACGAAAGAGGCATTGGTCTGAAATCCCTCAAAGAGAGCATAGATACCACAACAGCCACAGGGAAGCTCACCTTTGCAATATTTGGGGCATTAGCAGAGTTTGAACGAGACATCATCCGAGAGCGCACTAATGCCGGGCTGGAAGCTGCCAGAGCGAGGGGTAAAGTTGGTGGACGCAAAAAAGTACTTGATGAAAATCAAATCCAGATGCTAATTACTATGTCCAAGGATGTAAAACTGTCGATTGGTGAAATCTGCCGGCAATTGGGAATCTCGAAGGCTACTTACTATAATTATCTGAAAGGGTCCCAATCCTGACTAGTTTCAAGGCTTTTTTCTATTCATCGGCGCAGAAAGACTTCGGGACAAAAGTATGTCGAGCCCGGTATGTACCCGGGCTCTAACACTGATAGGATGGTATTCCTTTTAATCAATAAATCACTTACTTACTTTAGACTGTTAAGTCCGATTACTCTTTTTTTCTGAAGAGCTTTATCCATCTCTCCATACTTCCATTCATTTCGGCTATCGGCAACTGTTCTCAAATCATCGAAGTTACCACTATACGAGGTTACTATATAGAACTGTTTTCCCATTTCGATAAACCACGCTGCCCAGTTATGTGTAAATGTGGTGGCGTCGACTGCTCCAACGAAGTAAAAATCTTCTAAAGGACTGGGAGTATTGCTGCGATAAATCACATAACATGAAGGTGTACCCGGATTCCCACTGATGGTTTGAGTCACAGGATTCCAGGTAAGCTTCACATGTCTGTCACGGATAATCTCCATAGCAAGACCAGTAGGCGCAGGGAATCTTTGCAGCCATGCCATCATGTTGAGTCCCAAATGTTGGTGTAAATTCCAACTCATTGTTTCTCAGGTTGTTTGAGGGCATCTGATATCCCTCGTTACTCACAATCTATGTAAGGCCAAGCGACCAATTGCATTGTTTTCATCTTGTAGATCCAAGTCAAGTTCTTTTTCATAAATAATCTACCTTGCTGCGACGGGCTGGAGTCCTGCGGAGGAGGCGTAGCCGACGGAGCAGGGCTCCAGCCCGTCGCGCGGCGACTCGACCGACCCAGGTCTTTTTTGGATCTCCCTGATCTTTTCCAAGGGCTCTGACAGATAGATCCTGCCACTGGTCCAATCTTCAGAATACCCTTGCAGGATAGCTCCCAGAAGGCGCATGCAGCTCTTTTCGTCGGGGAAGATGCGGATGCTCTTTTCCCTACGCCGGAGCTCTTCATTGAGCCTTTCAAGCGGGTTGGTGGACTTGATTCTGTTCCAGTGCCCGGTGGGGAACTCCAGATACACGGAAATCTCATGATATGTGTCATCCAGCCAGTTCCCAAGCTTTTCCTTACCTTTGGCTTCGACCACGCCGCACAGGTGCCTCCAGGCAAGTTCAAACGATTCCCTCGTTCTCGAACCCACCAGGTCTTTCAGGAGCGGCAACAACCAGATTAGATCGGTCTTGGACACCTTGCTCTGGGCATTGCGCATCCAGTGGACGATGCAACGTTGCCTGAGCTGGCCCGGAAAACACTCTTCTATCGACTTGATCAGGCCGTCATGCTCGTCGCTGATCCAGAGCTCGCTGCGCTCCAAGCCGCGCTCTTTGAGGCTTTGCAGAAAGTCCTTCCAGTTATAGTAACTTTCACGGTTCCCCAAGCGAAGACCCAAAACATCGCGATGGCCATCTTCCTTCAGGCCAATGGCAATCAATACCGCTGTCGGCCGCACACCCTTCTCCGTCCGGATCTTGGTGTAGATCGCGTCAAGCCAGATATAGGCATACCGTCTGTCCAAATCCCTGTTCCTCCAAAGCTCAACTTCCGCGTCGATCTGCTTCGCGCATCGGCTTACCAAACTGCGGTCTATGTTGGAAAGGCCCAGATCAACAAACAACTGATTCATCCTGCGGGTCGAGACACCGGCAATATAGGCCTCGCTGATGATGCTGATCAAGGCCCGGTCCACCCTCTGATATTGCTCCAGGATCGAGGGATAGAAGCTGCCGTTCCTTAGCTTCGGGATACTTAGGTTGATGGGGCCTAAACCTGTGCTGAGAGGTTCCTTACGAGCTCGATAGCCGTTGCGGTAGTTGGTTCTGCCCTCCACGCGCTGATAAGGCTCCGCTCCCAGGATTGTACTGAGCTCAGTTTCAATGATCCTCTGGATGCTGTTTTCAAGCACTTTTACAAAATCTCCCGGTATTATCGACCGAAATAACTTGACCAATTCCGCCTGTTCATCTTTCTTTCGCTTCGGTTGAGTCATGATCGTCTCCTTGTCTGTTAGTTTTGTCAAAACCATCAAAACAAAGAGCGGGATCTGGCTCAACCTTTTTCTTCATCTGCCGTTACCTATTTTACACCAACCTTTGAGACGCTACCAAATGGACACTATGCCTAAGACAACATTAGGGGGTACTACTCACAGACTCATCAACAACAGCTTACGATTCTTGTACGGATACACCTACCATTATCGGCACAGTTAGTTCTTGGGTGTGTATAAAAATATGAAATCTGCTCCCGGGTCCTCTTCACCAATTCTTCCCAACTGGGGCAAGCTGCCTGTTTCCACGACGTCGCCGTAACCTGTTCGAATCGTTTTGAGCGTGTTCCATAATTCAGAGATCCCAAGAAAACCCCTCTGATAACCCTCTGTTCTCAGTGCAGATAGTATTCCTTCTGCGAAAGGTGAATGTTCTGCGCCGGCTACTGAGAGTTGATTCCCCACACTCGTCATGTATGTTCTACACCGCAAGGATAACTTAAGCCTCATGTATTCTTCAACTTTCAGTCTGTCTTTAATCCCAGATTCAATTCCTTTTATCTCTGACTTTTTGATTACATTCGAGTCCAGTGTGCCGCTGTGACAAGCATCAACAACAAACAGGATATTCTCGCAGTCAAGCCTATTGATTGAGCTCTTGAGTAGGTCCAGGCTAAGATATGTTCTCCTGAATAAGTCATTTGATGGCAATTCCGTATCTTTCAATACAAGATAGCCTTGTCTGAGTTTCTCATCAAAATCACCATGTCCCGTGTAGTAAACCAGCAATTGATCGTATTTGTTATAGGTGATTTCAGCAAGGCGAATGAGCCAAAGGTGAAACTCCTCGTAAGTCGGGTTCAAGACTAGATGAACGTCATCTTGTTTATAGCCATAATTGCTTATCAGCTCATTTTTCAATGCAACTGCATCATTTACGGGGCTTCGCAAAGGTGCCCAGTTCTCATACTCATTGATAGCGAATATAACAGCGTAGTTGCGCCTTAGACGAAACAGGTCGACTTCGCTCTTTCTAGTCACCTTAGTTTCTTTTCTGGTTACATTCCCGGAGTTATCTTCACAAATCAGCAAGATAGCATTCTGTCCAATATCAAGTGCTATTGGAATGCGAAATATGCCATCCGGACTAACTTGTACCTCGACCTCATTAATATGAAGACTCTTGACCCCGCTTAAATCCAGAACAGTCCCCGCAACATTAACGCTGGATGCGTCTGTTTCTTCAGGCATTTCCCACAATGAAACCAGGGGCGGATCAACGTCCAATTTCTTCGCATCATCCAGCATAAACATACTTATGTGTCTTACAAGCTCAAACGCAGTTCGTTCCCCAAGGATCGGATTAGAGGATACGAGTGATTCCACATAGCCGATTGTTTCATTAACTCTCTTTACATTGTAGTTGTCGTTGTGGAGGACCTGGTATACAACATGATAGCATAAGTACTCCAGCAGTTCTGCATCATCGTGACCATATCTATCAGCATATCCTTGGTAGGAAGTAATGAGATAACCCAAATCTAAATCATCGCCAAAGCCTTTGTTGATATACAAAGAATCCAAGGTCGCATACCATTCGGTTTCATGAGAGGCGCTGAAGTATGTCTGATTATAAAGTGAAAACAGCTGACTTATCTGTGCGTGATAGTACTCCAATATTTTTTGCAGCTCGGTATTCAAAGAAATCGCCAGATCCAGCTGAAGATATTCTGTAGACAGGATTCCTTGCCAAGAGTAGGGGTTGATCTTATCTTGAGTTTTATCAGCCATATTTTTGTGAGCCGAGGATATTATCTCCGATAAAAGCCCAGGTATCCTATGCTCCCCAGTGGAAAGATACATGGCAACGGTACTTGAAGTATATATTATTTCTTCCAAGCCGGATAATTGATGTATTCCTAATGACAAGCCTTCTTCCAAGGCGCTCAGTGCTTTGTCATACTGGCCCCTATACTGGTAAAAATTAGCGCCGAATAATAAGCGAGATAATTTTAACCAATTCCTTAAATCCTCGTCCGCAAGAGATTCCTCAATATTGGACTCCACCAATTTCTTGAATTTTACCGCATAATCATCGTTGCATCGCAAAAACCGGAAGAACGAGAACCAATAAGAGTAGTAATACCGCTGTAAGATTTGGTTGTGATTCTGGTTTACCCCAGTAGCAGCAGCAAGGCTTTTTAATATTAACGAACCATCCAACAGCGACTGATTTAAGAGGTCATCTGTAAAATGCTGATATTCCTCCTGATATATGCTTGGCACAGTAGTATTCCGCAGTGAGACCGAATCAGGATAAATCAATTCAAGATTGTTAAATGGGACAAAGAAAGTATCTCCCGACCTTAGGTAGAACTTACCCCGAAAATACTGGTAGGCCCCATATTCATGCGTAGTTTTATCCCTGCCGTAGACAAGCACTTCAAAAGTATCAGCTGAGGCTGGAGTGTAGACCTGGGCGTACAATATCGGGACCCACAGGAAAAAGATTCCGATGATAACTAAGGTAAGCTTGAATTCCTTATTCATTTATCTTTCAGCTCCGTCATTGTACAGATACTTGATGCATCACTCCGCGAATCTCGAAAGATTATAATAAATAACACCCTTACGACTACCGAATTCGTTAGCTTTTATAGAGTGACTCGAAAGTATGCGACTAGTTGGTTATCAGTATATAGTTATTGTAAAGCCAGCCTAGATTTTTCACAACAACGGTCATAAGCTGAGTGTAGTAGGGAATACAGGCAACATAACATCCATCCCCATACCTAATATCGTAGTCGATGAGATTGCCATTAGTGTCATATAAGTAAAGGTCCAGATCGGTGTCACCGTCTCCAATGACAGCAACTTCAGCCAATGTCTCACCACTAAAATAGATGTAATCAGTATAGGTAGATCCTCCGTATACAGTTCTGGTTGCGTAAGTAGGCCCACCGACTCGGCCTTTTGAAACTGCTTCCTGGCTGGATTTTATCTGCTCCTGGATCTTTTTAACAACCATCAATACGGAACTGTCATTTTCAGCCATTACTATCGCGTCGTTAATGATCTGTACAACATCCAGGTTTACTTCCAAGGTTTGTTGTTTCTCTTTTTCGCCTTCATTTTTTTTCCCGGGCTCTGATTTCTCAACCTTCAAATCCTGAATGCCGATCTTAGCCAACATATCCGCTGCCTTGGCCAGCAGCAAGGGATCCCGGTCTTTATAACCCTTTATGACCATCTCTGTTGCCAGCTTGGCTGTGCTCATCTCTTCGCTCAGCTGAATTTTCTCGTTTTTTTCTTGACCGATTTCCTGAGCGGAGAGTGTCAGCACAAAGCTGAATCCAATGACTACCGCCAGTACTCTGAGTGACCAATTGATTCCGAATTTATCCATTTCTATACCTCCTTGGATATTAAAATAATACAAAATGGCATATGAATTCCTGTCAACCAAAAAAATTCACTAAGTGCATTAACCACCAACTGCCCTTTCAAGCTCAATTAGTACTCCCGTCCCGCGCAGGCTGGGGTTCATTCTCGCGTGATCATAGGCTGAGAGCCCGAACAAGTCCCTAGCTTGCACGTTAGATCCTGATTCTATCAATTCAATCACCACTTGTGGGTTTCTGCTAAAGGCTGCCGACCACATCAGGGCAGTCCATCCATCATTGTCAATACTGTCAACAGATTCACCGGCAACGATCAATTCCTTAATGACATCTGGATCAGACGTTCTTTGGGCGGCAATCATCAGAGCAGTGATGTCAGGTGACATAGGATTGACAAATTGAGCTCCCTTTTTAAGCATCTCCTTGATAAGATCAGGGTTCGCATCATTAGTCAGGGCATACATGAGTGGCGAATAACCCATTTTATTACATATGTTGACGTCATCAATATAGGAAAGAAGTTCCCAGGCTATGACGAAGATCCTTTCATTGTCGCAAGCTTGGGCGGGAGCAGTAAAGAAACTCGGTATAGACTGATAATTGGGATCTGTTTTTATCTTACGGTGATTACAATTCAGAGTGAAATTGAGGATGGATTCATTAAGCGTAAGGTTCGATAAGTAGCTGGAACTGGGCCTGATCAACATAATGGCGATCTCTGGATTCGGGTTGTACAAGATTGCGTGCAACAAGGCCGTCAATCCGTAATTATCCGTATTATCCAAATCAGCACCCGCTTCAATCAAGGCTGCGGCTACTTCCGGATTTTCATTCTCGGCTGCAAGCATCAAGGCTGTGATACCATCTGAGTTTTGACAATCCAAACTCGGGTGATACTTCAGAAGTTCTTTAATAGCAGGAGAGCTCTTATTTTGCGCGGCTTCCATTAGCGCTGTTTGACCATACTCGTCGACCGCATTAATATTATCCGTTTGGGCCAGGAATAGCCTGCAAAGCTCTGGATCGGAAATTGTGCCCAGCGCATCCATGAGAACTGTAGTTCCAAAGTTATCAATGGCTTTCAGATCTGCTCCGGATCTTACCAGTTCCAACGCCAGAATTTGTTTTGCCGAATCATCCAAAGCATATGACAGGGGTGTGCGCCCAATCGAGTCGGCAGTAATAATATCAGCCCCTGCCTTGATAAGCAAGCGTAAAGTCTCGATATTTAAAGGATCATCCAAAGCGTAAAAAATTGCTGACCACCCCAGATTGGTTCTCAGATTCACATCAGCACCAGCTTCTAACATAGCCCTAACAATCTCGATATTCTTAGAGTACTCGACAGCGTGCATTAAAGAAGTAAAACCATTGTTATCCGGATCATTCACGTTAACACCAGCCTTAATCAACCACCTTACAATGTCAGTCTGCGAATTTATGACAGCATACTGTAATACACTATACCCATCATACGATTGGGCATTGATATCTGCCCCAGCCTTTATGAGCATGGTAAAAATTTCAGTGTTAGTATTCGGAGTAAGACAATACATTAAAGGGCTAAAGCCTGCTCCGTCTGATTTGTTTACTTCAGCACCAGCCTTAATCAGTTCCCTCACCACATTAACTTGTCCCCGGATAACAGATCTTATTAAGGGAGTGTTTCCGCCACTGTCTGCCTGGTTTAAGTCAACACCAGCCTTGATAAGCGCCTTCACGCTCTCGATAGCAGGCTCATCGGATGTAACAAGCCATAGCAGAGCATTGGCACCCGTAACATCAATCTGATGAGCATTTGCCCCAGCCTTTAGGAGGGCTTTTATCACTGCGGTGTTATCCGTCCCATTCATGGCATGCAAAAGAGCGGAAGCTCCATAATTATCAACCTCATTGACTTTGGCCCCGGAGTTGAGAAGATCCATAACATATCTCAGCTTGTTTCCATTCGCTGCCATCATTAAGGCTGTCCCTCCGTTACTCAGTTTTGTCTCTACATCGGCTTGTTTTCTTAACAGATATGAAAAAATGTCATATCTATCACCGATCAAGGAGATTATCAGGCTGGTGAATCCATCTTTGTCTTTTGCATCTATGTCTGCTCCAGCTTCGAGCAAATCCTCAATAATGTCGATGTCGCCCTTGCCGTCTACGCAGTACATTAATGCAGACCATCCAGTAATGGTTTTTGTATTAACGTCAGCGCCGTTCTTTAATACTAACTGAAGACATTCCTGATTACCGATATCAGCGCTCAAGATCAATGGGGTTTTCCCGTGATTATCTGCAAGGTTAACATCTGTACCTGCCGCAATCAGCCTTTGCATTATTCCAATAGGGGCGTCATTCAAAACGCTAAGCATCAGAGCTGTCTCACCCATGTTGTTCTGTGCGTTAACATTAGCATTATTTCGAATCAACAATTCCAACAATGCCAAGTTACCGCTTTCAGCGCAAAGCATAAGGGCAGTATTGCCACTCATTCCCGCTAAATTCACATCAGCACCTGCATTAATCAGATGGGAAACAATGCTGAGATCAATACCAGGAACTGCCAGTCCATAAAACAAAGCTGTGCCTCCATTATTATCGACAGCATTCACATCAGCGCCTTCCTTCAATAATAAATCCACAATATCTTTCCGATTCGATCCAACGGCCTCCATTAACGGAGTAAAACCAATCTCATTACTTACATCAACATCACATCCAGATCGAATCAGTTCTTGTACTATCTCAATTGAGCTACTGTCACTAATGGCATACATTAAAGGAGTATTGCCAATATCGTCCACATTGTTCACATCGGACCCAGCTTCGATCAAGGTTTTAATGGCGGCGATGTTCAACGATTCCGATATTGCTATACTCAGCGGATCCATGGGAAACTTGGTTTTCTTGGCAACATCCGCGCCAGCATGAATCAGTAACTCGATAAGATCATAAGCCTTATAATACAAAGCATAATGCAGGGCCATCGCTCCTACATTATCAATGACATTAACATCCGCCCCAGATTCAATCAACAGGGCAGCGAGTTCTGTTTGGATACTTCTTATAGCCCTAATCAAGGCAGTTTGGCCATCAGGATCTATCCTATCTAAGTCCGCACCTTCCATAATCAAACGTTGAATCATTTCCAGGTCGGCATCATATTCAATCGCAAGCATCAGCAAAGAGAAACCGTCCGTATCAGTGATGTTAACATCTGCCCCTTTGGTAATCAGTTCATATGCAACGCCGTTGTTGACTTCAGCCAATGCAAAGACCAAAGCTGTCCAACCAGATGCATTATTCTTATTTATGTCAGCGCCATACTCTAACAACTTCCGCACAGCATTAACGCCATTTTTATGGAATGATGCCATCATGAGCGCGGTTGAGCCATCAGGATACTCATCATCCACATGAGCGCCTGCTTCAAGTAATCTGCAGATGACATCGTATTGGTTGAATAAAGCTGCCTTCATCAAGGGGGTGCCGCCCGCGAGGTTTTTGGCATTGGGATCCGCTCCCCTTGAGAGCAGTTGATTGATTACTTCCAAATTTGTATTTTCAGTGACTGCCATCATCAATACAGAATTGCCTTCGAAATTTACCTCGTTCACCCTAGCCCCTGCTTCCAACAATAAGGTCAGGGCATCATAGCTGTTGTAATGAGCAGCAAACATTAGAGCTGTTTCGTTAAGTTGGTTTTTTTGATTTACATCAGCACCGTGTTCTATCATCGATTCAATTACATCTGTATCAGGATATCCCGCAACTAGGAGCATAAGATATGAATTTCCCAGTGAATCTGCCACGCTTGACCTTACCATCTCTATGACTCTTTCTTCTGTAAACTCAAAAATAACTTCTGTATCGGGTGTTGGATTTATCGCGACTAAGCTAGAGCTTATAGACATAAAAATCACAACGACCAAGGTATTGGGTATAAATCCAATGTGAGTTAGCATGTTAAGATACTCCAATTTTTACTCCGAATACTCACTTTAATCTAGCATTTTGTTAAGAACTCTGAACACAAAACCTCAGAAGCAACTCCTTATCTTTAACAGCAATTTTGGTTCAGGCCTCACTTGGCATTACATATACTCTGGATCATACATCAGACTCAGAACTAGGTACTCAGGTAGATCCGAACATTATGCTACAATATTTAACATTCCGTTTAGTCTGTCAAGTTCTTTTAAGCGGCAATGTTGTTTAATGGGCCAACACAGAGACAAGGGGATTATAGTTTCCTACAAATGTAATGTGTCACTGAAAACTTCAAATTCTTATCACTTGGACAAGTGACGCTACCGCATTGTCTATAAATGGGATATGGGAGGTGAATCAGTTCTGTGTTGGGCTTGGACACTCCTATTGGATATGGACTTTTCTATCATCAAAAACTTCAAATCCGGTCACTATACTGATTTACGTGGACATTTACTGGAACAAAGCAAGTTCCAAGTTTCTGGGCGTAACCATCTATAATGAAATAAGATAGAAAGTCAGCAACACTTGGTGTTTTAGGCTTGGAAACCATCGGACTTGGACATTTGAAGTTTTCGGTGATCCAATTTGAAGTTTTCACTGACACATTACAGGTTCTCAATAGCCAGAGCCCACAGGGAATTATGCCAGTCTCTTAAATGAGAAACCTGCTTTCTGGAGAGCCGTATGCGGGAGAATCGCACGTACGGTTCGGAGGGAGGGGAGCCCAGTAATGGATCGC
>Ga0265294_10001590_pt1 | contig 30606 bp, 34 predicted proteins | sample MunlanPumphouse3_FD_192504 | JGI IMG/M metagenome (GOLD analysis project Ga0265294, IMG submission 192504) | Groundwater microbial communities from a municipal landfill in Southern Ontario, Canada - Pumphouse #3 | ecosystem: Environmental > Aquatic > Deep subsurface > Groundwater | place...
GTTTACTTAGGGGCTTTTTAGCTTTCCTACAAGTATTCCTATAAGGTCTGAGGCTTTTACGCTTCCAAAAACCCCTCTTTTTACTGAGGCTTCATCAAAGGTTTTTACCCTATCCGGGTCCTTTTCATCACTCCTATAAATTGCAAAAGGTACAGGGTCCGGGGTATGGGTTCTAATCGAAATAGGAGTCGGATGATCAGGCAAGACCAAGAGAGTAAAAGCTTCGTCAGCTTTTCGCACATACTCTAGGATCGGGGCTACGATTTTGCTATCGAAATCCTCAACTGCCTTAAGTTTTTTTTCAAGACTTCCTTCATGTCCGGTTTCGTCAGGCGCTTCCACATGCACAAAAACCAGATCTTGAGTCTCAAAGGCTTTTATGGCAGCTTCAGCTTTTCCTTTGTAGTTGGTATCCAGGTAGCCTGTGGCTCCTGGAACCTCTATGACTTTAAGGCCTGCATAGACTCCTATTCCTTTAAGGAGATCAACCGCGGAGATTATGGCTCCCTGCTTTCCGTAAAGGTCTTGAAAAGGCCTGAACTTTGGAGCGTGGCCTTGCCCCCAAAGCCAGATCGAATTGGCAGGATTTTTCCCTTCCTTTATCCGTTTTAGGTTCACAGGGTGAGTCTCCAGAATTTCCATAGCTTTTTCTATCAGTTTACAAAAGATTGCACTCTCCTTTCCTTTTGGCATATAATCCAGGCTTTTTTCTCCTACAACATCATGAGGAGGGGTGCATTTGGTTTCAGCTCCTCTATTTCTACTAGAAACCAGAAGATGTCTATAACTGATCCCAGGATAAAAGCGGAATTCCTCATCTCCAAGTTCAGAGTCAATGGACTTGATAAGGGTTTTTGCTTCTTCGCTTGTGATATGCCCTGAACTGTGGTCCTTGATAAGCCCGTTTTCTATTGTTATAAGGTTACAGCGAAAAGCGATATCCGTTTTGCTTAGTTTCACTCCCATACTTGCAGCTTCAAGGGGAGCTCTACCGCTGTAGTAAAGGGCTGGATCATAGCCTATAATTGACATATTTGCAACATCACTTCCGGGAGGAAAACCCTCGGGAATAGTCTTTGCAAGCCCTGTTTTTCCATGGGCTGCAAGAAAGTCCATGCAGGGAGTTCTGGCTGCTTGAAGAATGGTTTTTCCTCCAAGTTCGGCTATGGGGTAGTCTGCCATCCCGTCTCCTATAAGTACGGCGTATTTCATGTATTCACCTAACTGTTTTTATCTCTTTGAAAGGGGAGCTGGGATATATTATTTTCTAAAGAAAAGCCTTGCTAGAACCTAGGAATTTTAAGCCTTGAAAAGAGCTTGGAAGGGAAAGAGTCTGCACAATCATTATTATATAGGACCAGTATCCTATACAGAAACAGCTATGCCGAAAAGTATATAAATCGGCAAAAATACGACGCTTTAAATTGACTCTTGATAGTAAGAATCCCATCTGCTTTTAAAACGTGATCCGATCATGAGACTTGTAATGAAATTCGGAGGTACTTCCGTTGGAAACGGAGCTAAACTTCGCCATGTAGCAATGCTCCTTAAGGAGTACTACGAAAAAGGGAACCAGATTGTGGCCGTGACCTCGGCTCTTGGCGGAGTTACGGACATGCTTATGGAAAATGCTCGGCTTGCAAGCGCAAAGGGAAAAGTCTCCCTTGTAAAGGAATTTAAAACCGAGCTTACAAGAAAGCACTCCGATGCCGTTAAAGACGCTATAAATGATCCCAAAATAGCAGAAGGAGTTCTTCAGATTCTTGAGCTTCGTATCGATGAACTTGAAAAAGCTCTGGTTGGCATCTGCTACCTTGGAGAACTTACTCCAAGGTCTATTGATTATATTTCTTCCTATGGGGAACGCCTTGCGGCTCCCATTCTTTCCGGGGCTCTTAGGGCTCTGGGAATTGAGTCTACAGAGTACACAGGAGGAGAAGCCGGAATTATTACTACAGGGGATTACGGCAATGCCCGCCCTCTGGAAAAAACCTATGAGACCGTGGAAAAAAGGCTTGGACTCAGGTTGGATTCCGAAGTTCAGGTTGTAACCGGCTTTATCGGGGAAAACGAAGAAGGAATCATAACCACTTTAGGGCGGAGTGGCTCAGATTTTTCAGCTTCTATTATAGGGGCAGGAATTAAGGCTGATGAGATCTGGCTCTGGAAGGAAGTTAATGGAATTATGACCACCGACCCCAGGATCGTGCCCGAGGCCAGGACAATTCCTCAGATTTCTTATTCTGAGGCCATGGAACTTTCTTATTTCGGGGCAAACGTACTTCACCCAAAGACTATTGAGCCTGCAATGCGCGAGTACATTCCTGTCCGGGTCAAAAATACATTTGATCCGGCTTTTCCGGGAACGCTTGTTGTTGCCGATAAGGTCCGGTGCCGAAACGTTGTAAAGGCTGTAAGTCTTATTAAAAACGTAGCGCTGATCAATATCACGGGTGCGGATATGGCAGGTACAGTTGGAACTGTTGCCAAAGTTTTTACTGTCCTTGCAACTTCCGGGATTAATATTATTATGATCAGCCAGAGTTCTTCGGAATCTAATTTGTCTTTTGTTGTTAGCGAGTCCCAAGCCGAGGATGCCCTAAAAGTTCTCAGGGCTGAATTTGAACACTACGTTGTGCGGGAAATTACTTCTGACCGGGATATCTGCGTAGTTGCGGTCGTAGGAGCGGGAATGGCAGGCACTCCGGGTGTTGCAAAGAGGGTTTTTGGCTCCCTTGGGGATGCCATGATCAACATAATCATGATCAGCCAGGGTTCTTCCGAGTATAATATTTCTCTTGTAGTAAGGGAAAAGGAAGCTATTTCGGCGGTAAAGACTCTGCATCGAGAATTTGAACTTCATAAAAATAACGGAAATACTGGATCCAACGGAAATTACGCAGCCGGAAAGGATATTGAAGTGTGAGAGAGGCTAAAATCGTGAGTGAAAAACATTTGACATACGCCGAGTCAGGCGTTGATATCAAGGCAGAGGAAAGAACTATTAAAGCCCTGACAGGCAAACTTGACTTTATCAGAAAAGGCCTCGGGGCCCCTTTAACCGGGATCGGACACTACGCAGGGCTTTTGGATTTCGGAGAATATGCCCTTGGACTTGCAACGGATGGGGTAGGCTCAAAAGTCCTTATAGCAAACGAGATGAAGCGCTGGAATACCGTGGGAATTGACTGTATTGCCATGAACGTAAACGATCTTCTGGCAATCGGAGCCGAACCTATTGCTTTTGTGGATTATCTAGCTCTTGAAAAACACGATGCCGCCTTTGCAGCCCAGATAGGAGAAGGGCTCCGGAAAGGAGCTGAGCTTTCTAGAATGTCTATTGTGGGCGGGGAAACGGCAACTCTTCCGGAAATTATAAACGGGTTTGACCTTGCAGGGACCTGCCTTGGCATGGTAAAAAAAGACAGGATCATAACAGGAGAAAAGGTTGTAGAAGGAGACGTTATCGTAGGAATTCCAAGTAGCGGGGTGCACAGCAACGGCTACACTTTGGTAAGAAAGATCCTTGCCGACTCCTCCTATTCTTATCAGGATCCTTGTCCTTATGCTCCTGAAAAAACCATAGGAGATGAACTTCTCACTCCTACTAGAATCTATATTGAAATTTTAGATGTTCTTGAAGAATGCGAAGTCCACGGGCTTGCTCATATTACGGGCAGTGGGCTTCTTAAATTGAGAAGAGTTACAAAACTAGGCTTTGATTTCTTTGCTCCGATTGAGCCTCCCGAGATTTTCAAATTCCTCCAAAAAGAAGGGGGCGTTGAAGATTTGGAGATGTATAAGACCTTCAATATGGGGATGGGCTTTTTGCTCATCCTTCCGGAAAAATACGCGGCAAGGGCAGTCGAACTTACGGGCGGAAAAATTGTTGGGAAAATCACAAAAAGTGGAATCAGGGTAAAGGATTTGAGTATTGAGTGAATGCTTCTAATAAGCGTTAAAGGAGCTGAGAATAGATTTTTATTATAGAATTCTATTATATATAAATTTCTTTATTCTGACTCAACTACCCCTGAAGCTTTAGCTCAGGGGTAGTTCACAACTCATTTTTTCCAAATATCTGAAAAGCTGACCTGCGTTTTTTTAGCTTTTTTGGAAGGTTTACTTTTTTTTACGGAAGTATTTTCCTTTTTCGTCTCCTTTTCCCTGAGTTTTGCAATTTCTTTTATACTCTCCTCATTATCTACGGTTAGGACAAAAGTTCCGTAGCAGGGTTTTGTATAGGTAAAGATCAAAGCGTTGCCTTTTACCCCCAACGCAACAGGCGGAACTCCTATTATGTGATAATCTTTAAAGATTTTATAACCAGGGGCTACATAGTATATCTCTTCTGAGTTATTCTCAATGTAAGCTCTGGCCTCCTTATAGCTAATTCTATCGAGAAGGATTTCATACTTCATCTGTTCAATACAGCTCATGTGCTTCTCTCCTTTACTAATTTATCCAGCATATTCTTGAGCTGACTTGGGTTATGGACAACCTTTGAGACGAGTTTTTCACAATCAAACTCGATTGTTTCGGCCAAGGTATCCGCGTTTCTGCCAAAAATTACTGAGTACATTTTGGCTCTGGAAATGGCGCTCATAGTAGCGGCATATGTCATTCCAGCATCGTTATGCATAAAGGCAAAGCAGAGGTCAAAATCCGTTTTTTTCTCAATAACTCTTTCTAGGGTTTTATCGAGATTCTCAAGTTTTTTTACATAATAGCTCTCAGAGTCTGAGACCCTTAAAAGCTTGTTTGCCGCCCCTGTCCCAGCAACAGTTACATCAAAGCCCGAATTTGCTAGTTTATGGGAAAGATACAGCACAATGCTGGTTTGAATCGGGACCTCGGGACAGCCCATCAGAAGGAGTACTTTTGTACCGGTCATAAGCTTTCATCTCGGATGTAGATTCTTATATAAATTTCTCTAATGTTTGGTTTTAATTATTCTCAGGTTACGCCAAATTATATACTTGTTGATCTTAAGCTGAAATGGGTTCAAGCTTCCGGGCTTATAGCCTGAAAAAGCCCTTTGAATAAGGGAGTTTGAAGGCTAGTTTTCTTTTTTTAAAATGAACTCCTTCTATATACTATCCCTTCTTAATTTTAATTTATAAATTCAATTTTCAAATTCTCAAGTTTAATATGCAGCTATTTGGGGTAGGGATTTTCCTTCCGAATTTTCCTAAAGGCTATCTTTAATAAAAAGCATAGAAGGGAAAAAATGGTATGTATAAGCGAAATGGACTATGAGATTCTTCTGAAAAATGCCACTCTCAAGGAGTGTGAAAAAACAGTTATAGCTAATTCCGAAGAAGCTTACCTTGTCCCGGGCGGATACAAGGTAAAAGGGCTTTCTCTTCTGGGAAAAGCAATTCCGGTGGGTTTTTCGGGAAACGATATCATTTTTCAGTATACGAAGCCCTGTCTAGGTTTTTTTGTCCTAAGGCTGAGAAATGAAATCGAAGAGCTTAAAATATTGAAAGCTCAGTACAGCAAAGACAAAAATGTCAAAAAGCTAAAATCCAAGGCTGCAGGCCCTCCTTAAATCCGGGTCTGCAATTGCGAAAGCTTAATGGAATTAAGCTTTCTTTCCTGTATCAAATCTTTACTTTTCTGGCTCCGCAGACCTTGCATTTGAAAAACTCCTTTGCAGGCAGTTCGTGGACTGTGCTTGCCACAACAAGGCCTTTTCCAGCTTCCCAAACAACCATAACAGCTCTACCCTTTTCGTCTTCAAGTACGACCTTGGCTTCGCTTTCAGAGAAATATCCATCAAAACCAAGAGGAGGGTGACTTCCTTCCACGAGTTTTTGAGCCTCATGTTCTCCCACTGGCACAGGAGTGCAGGAGTTTTCTTCCAGTTCATATTTTAGTTTAAAGGGCAGCCACTCGTAGTTGTATTCTGGAACTAGGGGGCTAAAGACTAGCAGGATTCCGCCTTTTTCTACGAAGCGCTCAAAAGCTTTTTTATTGCGTTCTATGCCTGCTCTGATTTTTGTATAATTTTCATTTCCAAAACCTGTGGGCACAATTAGAACTTTGCAAGGGGGAAGATAGGGCGTTCCGATTGAAGCTGAGAGCGCTCTGGTACATTCAAGTCCGTATTCCAGAAAAAGTTTTTCAAAGAGCAAGGGCGAATCCCAGAGCAAAATTACGTCGGTCATGAAATTGGGATAGGAAACTTTTCCTTATCAATTTATCTGTTCTCTAAAAAGTTTTGGGACCGTCATTGCTTTAAAGTCCGCCTTTCATGTTATCCTCATGTCCCCCGAAGAAGCCAGAATTAAAGAAGTTCGCACGATTGCGGATTATCAGTTTGGAAAAGGTTGTGGAAAAGCTCTCTTTCCTGACGGAGTCAGCTTTAAGCTCTCCAGAACCGGGCGTATCCGTCAGATTCTGCATTCGAAAAACCGGCTTGCAACCTCAAGGGCAAAAGACGGATTTTTTACCCTGAGTCTCCAGGGAGCTGCAGCACTTCACAAAGTGCTTCCCTTCAACAAGTTCAGAGTTGTGGTTTGTGCTGAGGCTGTTCCTTTTGTGGCTAAGGGAAAAACCGCCTTTGCAAAACACGTTTTGGAGCTGGACCCTGCCCTTCGGGCAGGTGATGAGGTGCTGCTAACTGATGAGCACGATACCCTACTTGCAACTGGCCAGTTACTTTTCTCGCCTGCAGAAGTTCAGGCTCTTGAAAGTGGACCGGCTGTGGATGTGAGGGTTGGAATAAACTCCAAAAAACAGGCTTGAAACCAGAATCAGGCATACTTTTTAATAGGCGGGCTGTCTTAAGCAAAATTAAAAAGTACTTCTTTATCCAGAAAAGCCCTAAGCAACCGAAGTTTTCCAAGGCTTTTTTGGTACAAATCGCAAAAATTATATGAAAATTATAGAAGGTGTTTTTTCTGAAAGAAAATTTCCCGGATTCCCAAGCCATATATAACGCAGTCCTCGAAAAAGACTCAAAATACGTAATGCAGACCTACGGGCGTCAGCCCCTCGTGCTTTCGGAAGGCAGAGGCGCGCTTGTCCGGGACATTTTCGGAAAAGAGTATATTGACTGCGTGGCAGGGATTGCAGTAAATAATGTTGGGCACTGTCATCCAAAAGTCACAGCCGCGCTCCAGGCGCAAGCTGAAAAAATGATCCATGTTTCAAACCTTTACTATACCGAGGTTCAGGCCAAACTTGCTGAGGCTCTTGTCTCAATAACAGGCCTGAAACGCGTCTTTTTCTGTAACTCCGGAGCCGAAGCTATGGAAGCTGCAATGAAACTTGCGCGGGCAAGAACCGGAAAAAGCGGATTTATTGCAGCTGAGCAGTCCTTCCACGGCCGAACCATAGGGGCTTTATCCGTAACCTACAAAGGCATATACAGAAGTCCCTTTGAACCCCCGGTAAGCTCGGATACGAGTTTTGTTCCTTATTCCGATGCAGAGGCCATACGGGAAAAGATTAATGAAAATACGGCGGCTGTGATCTTAGAGCCTATTCAAGGAGAAGGTGGCGTAAACGTTCCTGCTCCAGATTACTTAAAAGAAGTCCGGGAAATCTGTGATGAAACCGATACCCTCCTAATTTTTGACGAAGTTCAGACCGGGTTTGGCAGAACCGGAAAATGGTTCTGTAAGGAACACTTCGGAGTTGAGCCTGATATCATGAGCATGGCAAAGGCAATCGGAGGAGGCGTTCCTATGGGAGCAATTGCAGCTAGGGAGGGGTTAACTTTCAAAAAGAGTGAGCATGCTTCCACTTTTGGAGGAGGACCCTTAGCCTCTGCAGCTTCTCTGGCTTCGATCAAGGCAATAAAAGAGGAAAACCTTCTGGAAAAGGCCACGGAAAACGGGGCTTACTTCATGAAAAAGCTCCGGAATATGCAGAGGGAAGATATCCTCGAAGTTCGGGGCAAAGGGCTCATGCTCGGAGTGGAAATGACTTACCCTTGCGGAAAGTTTGTGGATTTTGCAAGGGAGAAAGGGGTGCTTATAAACTGTACCTCAGAATCAGTACTCCGGCTCGTGCCTCCGCTTGTTATCACAAAAGATCAGATCGATTCGGTGGTTGAGGTTCTTGAGCAGGCCTGAACTCATAAAAAAAGAGATTTTCTCGATTGCGGAATACGTACCCGGAAAATCTATTGAAGAAATTGCTGCAGGCTACGGGCTTGATCCGGGAAAGATCATCAAACTCGGCTCAAACGAAAATCCGCTTGGCCCTTCTCCTGCAGCTGTGGAGGCTCTTTGTCGGGAAGCTTCAAAAGTCAACCTTTATCCTTCGGCCGATGCTCGGGAATTGAGAATAGCCCTTTCAAAATATACTGGGCTTCCCCTCTCAAACCTCGTGGCTTCAGGCCCGGGCATGGACGGACTTTTAGATGGGCTTTGCAGGCTTTTAATTGAAAAAGGAGACGAAGTAATTATTCCTACTCCCACTTTTGCCTACTATGAACTTCCGGCCCGAGCTTGCGGAGGAAAAGCGGTTTTTGTACCTCGGGAAGCCGATTATTCCGTGGTCCCTGAAAAAATCCTTGCAGCCGAATCCAAACGCACAAAATTGATCTTTCTCTGCTCCCCAAATAACCCTTCCGGAAATTCGCTTTCAGAAGGGAAGCTGCGCCAGATTCTTGAAAATACAAAGGCGCTAGTTTTTGTAGACGAAGCTTATGTAGAGTTTGCGAGCCGGAATTTTGCAGCTTTGGTTTTGGAATATGATAACCTGATTATAGGCCGGACTTTTTCCAAAGCTTTCGGGCTTGCAGGCCTTAGGCTAGGCTACGGACTTTTACCAGAATGGCTGCTGCGCGAATACCTGAGAGTGGCAACTCCTTTTAACGTAAGCCTCCCCGCTCAAAAAGCTGGAATAGCAGCCCTTTCGGATCAGAAACACTTAATAAAAAGTATTGAGCTTGTCCAGAAAGGTAGAGTTAATCTCATAAACGCTCTTCCGTTTAAGGTTTATCCTTCGGAGGCAAATTTCGTACTTGTAGATGTTGCCCCCCTAAAATCCAAAACGGTTGTTGAAGCGCTTTTGAAAAAAGGAATTATTGTCCGCAGCTGTGACTCATTCAGGGCAGCTGGGGATACTCTGATCCGGGTTACGGTAGGAACGGCTGAACAAAATGAAAAACTGATAGAAGCTTTTAAGGCCATAAAAACCGAATTTTTAAGGTCATAAAAACCAAGTTTTTTCTTAATATTAAAATTGAAGTTGGGCCTTTTCAGGCCTGCAATTTCATATTTTTTCTATATTTTCAATTTTCATGAGGGGATAGGCTAAAGCTGGCTCGTATTGCATTCGCACAAACACTCTAGCTTGCCCGTATTTTACTTTAATCCAAACATTGAGCATAGGGCCCTGAAGTTCTGTGTACCCGAATTTTCCGTTAAGTTTTTCTTTTAGTTTTTTCCGATCAATGGAAACTGAAATTTCCTCCACAAAAGGCTGGACCGAAATACTTTCTTGGATGGCTTTTTCAAGACTTGTTGCAGTCTTTAGGTTTACGGGGGAGCCTGTAAACTGGTGGTATAAAGCTCCAAGCTTTATTCCCGCTTCAAAAAGGGCCTTGTCTCTATCGCTTATTCTTTCTTTTTTCAAGGGAGATTTCCTCCTTTTAAACACGCAGCATAAAACCCCTGAGGCTTTATCAGGGGCAATTTACTCATAGTATCTTTTCGGAAATTTTATGAAAGGAGATATCAGATAACTAAACATTAACCCGAAAAGTAGCAGGGAAAAAAATCTCATGTAGGTTTTGTTTACAAAAAACATTATTACCGTAATTCCAAAGACTAATCCAATTCCTCCTAGAAATTTCAAATTTCGGATTTTGGGGTACTGGATTGTGCTTCCCATAAGGAAGGCTAAGAAAAAGGTAAGGCCTAGGAGAAAAACATCGTTAATCAATTTGCCATCAATTAGTAAATAAGAGGCTAGGACTACGCAGCCTGCGGTTATAGGTAGGCCCTGAAACCCTGGTTTTTCTAAAGGAAGCACATTGTAGCGGGCAAGGCGGAGGACGCCGCAGATAATATAAAAATATGCAACAAGAATTAGCAAAAACCCCAATCCTTTTTCGCTTCCGAAACGGAAACAGATTAACAGAGCCGGAGCTACTCCAAAAGAAATTGAGTCTGCAAGGGAGTCAAGCTCCCCTCCGAGTTTTCCGCCTCCAAATTTTCGGGCAACAAAGCCGTCTATTCCATCCGCAACTGCTGCAAGAAGCAAAAGGATTAGGGCAAGTTCATAATTGCCAGCATGAGCTTGGGCTATGGCCGTAACTCCAAGGCTTAAGTTTACAAGTGAAACCAGATCGGCTGGCTTTAGTAATTTAAGAAGGTTCATTTGAAATCCCTCTTTTTTCTTTAGGGTTAGGATTTTTCTTCAAGCTTGCAATTATGCTTTTTCCAGCCTTTACCCGCTCTCCTTTTTTTATAACCATATCAAATTCTTCCGGAATTGTAACGTCAACCCTTGAGCCAAAGCGGATCATTCCTAAGCGCTGGCCCTGTTCAACAATATCGTTTTTCTTTGAGTAGGTGACGATCCTGCGAGCGATTGTCCCTGCTATTTGAGTGACTTGCACTTCTCCGTATTTGCTTTCAATTATGAAATCGTTTCTTTCGTTTCTTTCAGAATCTTTGCAAAAGGCCGGGATGTGTCCCCCTTTTCTGTATGTGATTTCTTTTATTTTACCTGCAATTGGAGCCCTGTTCACATGGACATTTTGAAGAAACATGAAGATGCAGACCTTTCGGCCTCTAATATCGCAAATTCTTCCATCGGCTGGCGCAAGCATGTAGGCTTCGGAAACTTCAATCTGGCGTTCTGGATCCCGAAAAAACCAGAGCATAAAAAGGAGCAGTGAACCTCCAATGCCTGTGCCGTAAAGATTAATCGAGTGGGGAGAATATATTTGAAGGCCTGCAAAAAAAGCAGTAAAGCCCAAAGCTCCTAAAATCCAGGGCATGGAACCTTTTGCAAGCATGAATCAGCCATCCCTGAATCTACTTAAGATATTCTTGAGTTCTCCTGAAAGCAGGTACCAAAGTCCATCTATCATTTCAAGTACTTCCGGCAGGATGCGGAGTACGGCATATGAAATTGCAAAAAGTGCAATCCCGGAGCCAGCTTTTGCGAGATAATTATGAGCAATTACAAAACTGTTTGGCCCAAACCATTCTCCTCCGTAGGCCAAAACTACAAAAACATCTCGGATTAGGTTTAGTCCATAAATTACGGGAACCGAAACCAAAAAAGCTGCAAAAAGCCTTTTTAAAGGAGCTTTGACTGCAGCTATTAGTCCGGCAAATAGCGCTATGCTTTCAATTGCTGTACAAGCCAATATAATCTCTACTGTGTGCCCGTTTAGAGTTATAAGGTTCCAAGCCTTGTTCACAGCCGGAGCTCCGAGCGCTTGTAGAATCCAAACCACCTGAGAGGCGACTCCGCCTATTATGAGGGTGTTTAGGGCTGGCACTTGTGCAAATGGAAAATAAACCAGGGCCCCAAGCGCACTTGCGCTGGTAAGCATTGAAGTTACGTCCAAGGCTTGGGTGGAGGGCTTGTCCAAAGCTTGGGTTTCAAAGTCGGCGTCAGGCTCTTTGAGACTCAGAGCTCTATCCGAAGCTATAGCTCCTTCCTTGTATTCCTTAAACATGATATAAGCTATGAAGACACAGAAGAGGGCAAGCCCCAGCGTCAGCCCTACATTTACATAATCCTGGATCTCAATGTAGTGCTGGGGCTGGGAAAACCAGTGGATGGAAAAACTAGCCCAGCCAATTCCTCCGATCAGTTTCCGGACCTTTGAGCTTTTAGGAATAACAGAGGATATAAGCATTAATCCTAATGCTAACCAGAGTACGTATTCTATCATTTTTTCAAGCCCCTTTTTCTCAGAGGGAGCCTTTTTTGCAGGGAAAAATCTCTTCTTTTTTCCGCCTTTAAAGTTTCCCTTTTTTACAGGAAAATCCCAAGTTTCTGCTTTTAAGGGTTTCTATTCCCGAAAGGCTCCGGCTGAAAAGGATTTTAAAGAATAATTTTCTTTTTCTTTTTATTAATTCTTTATATAGTTTTTTATAACCGAGGTTAAAATCTCTTTTAGGTCAGGCTTTGATAAGTAAGGTAACAAATTTCTACTATATGAAGAAAGCGAATTACAAGAAAGTTTCCTCGGCTTTTTCCAAATTCACTTCTAGGTTCACTTCTAGGTTCACTTCTAAGTTCACTTCTAAATTTGCTCCCGACTAAATTCCTTGATAAATAAACTCTTAAATGTTTACATTGGAATAAACTCTCTTTTTTTTTCGGGGCGCTTTTGGCTCATTCCTAGAGTAATTAGGCTCAAAGCGCTTGCATTTATGTCATCTTTTTTGTTTCCCCAAGCCCCACTTTCCCGAACTTTGCTTTTCAGCCAGCTGAGGGAAACGTTTACTTCTTCCTTAAATCCGCTGAGGAGCAGAGCCTGAATTATGAGGTTGCTTGTAGAGATATGTCGCCAGCCCCCATCAGGCTCGCGCTTTAAAAGCAGCCAGTTTGCTCGCTCTTTTATAAAAGCCCTGTGTTTTTTTATTTCCTTTTCTCTTTCCTTTCCTTTCCTTTCCTTTTCTATCAGTTCCACTTGTCGCTGAAGGGCCATAAGGATAAGAGCTGTGGTTCCTACCTGCTCCCAATCAGGTCCATAATTTTCATAAAGCCATGTGCAGCCTGCAAGCTCTGAAATTTCCATATCTCCAAGAGCTTTAAGGGCATAAGCTGTATCGTAAACGTTTTCATTCCAGGAGGAACCTGTTTTTTTGCTCAGAAGCCATTTTTCCGCATCGCGGAGTATAATTCCTGCATCGGCAAGGGCTGAGCAAGCTCTAGCACTTTCCCGGACTGAAGTATTCCAGGCTCCATTTTTTTTTTCCAGGATCAGCCTGACCGTATAGGGATTTGGCAGATCCCAGAGTGCATGGGCCGAAACAGTTCGAGCTAACTCCTTTACAGAGGCGATATTCTGTGCCGAAAGCCAATTGAAGCTTTTTTCAATGCTTTTGTTTTTGCTGCTGCCTGACATATCCAAGCCAGTTTTTGAGTTGCCTGTATTAAAATTTGACTGAACAAACCCAGTTTGCTTTTCTCTTTTCGGCTTTTTTAGTATTTTTCTGGGCAAAAAAAGCGGAAAAGCAAAGCTATATATCGGAGTTATGCATTATTATGCATAATGCCGCGCCCAAGAAAAAGAAGGTTTGTAGACTTTGCCTATCACAGAGGAAAGGGGCCCCGCCGCTTCTGGCCTCTGGAAAATGGGTCCGAGGAGGCTTTTCTTCCCCCCTCTGGTCAAAAAGCTTTTGCAGAGGTTCAACTGACCCTTGACGAGCTGGAGGCCATGCGGCTTAGCTATCTGGAAAAACTCACTCAGAATGAGGGAGCTGCCCGGATGGAGATTCATCAGTCCACTTTTCAGAGGACACTTAAAAGAGCCCTTGAAAAGGTTACGGATGCTTTTGTGTATGGAAAAGCTATCAGAATTGAAGGAGGAGATTACAGGATGCCAGGTAGAGATGGAACAGGCCCCTATGGAGAAGGGCCAGTCGGAGGTCGAGGTGGACGAGGGCAGGGACGAGGGCAGGGAGGAAAAGGGCGCGGAGGTTTTGGATTCGGAGGTCCGGAAGGAAGTTGCGTTTGTCCGGCTTGCGGATGCGAAATTCCTCATAAGCCAGGAGTGCCTTGCTCTCAGATAAAATGCGAAAAGTGCGGGACTCCTCTGGTCCGAAAGACTTAATGAAAATTCTTAAAATGTCTTTGAATAATTAATTTTAATAAAAATAAAGCGAGTGATATATATGCCAGGTGGAAATAGAACAGGCCCCTATGGAGAAGGGCCAAGAACAGGTAGAGGAATGGGTTATTGCTCAGGAAGTGACACTCCAGGTTATACGAAAGGGGTAGGAATGGGGTCTGGAATAGGAGCGGGTAGAGCTTTTGGAGCCGGATCCTTTGCGCGGTTTGGAAGAGGTTTTAGAAGCGCTCGGGCTTTTGGACCGGGCCGAGCTTTTGGATGTGGAAGAGGGCGCGGATTCGGATCTTTCTGGGGATTTGGCCCCGAAAATCTGTGGGCTTCCCCTGAATCTGAAGTTGAGTATCTGGAAAGTAGAGTTAATTCTTTAAAACAGGAACTTACAACTCTTACAAAACGGCTGAATGAAGTTCGTTCCCCGCAGCTTCCTAACAAAGAATAATAAGCTAAATTCCTCTAAAAGCTTTTTATTTCTTCCCTTTTTTTAATATTTCAAATTAGAGCCCAGCTAGAGCCCAGCTTTTTAAAACTAATTCTAATGTCATTTTGGATCCTTCTGAATGAGAAAGCGTTTTTTATATCCTTTGCCCAACTTATATGGGGGGATAATATGAAAATTCTTTACATCTACGCTCATCAGGAACCCAAATCTTTTAATGCCGCCTTAAAAGAAACTGCCTTTTCAGTCCTTGGAAATGAGGGGCATAATGTCAAAATCTCGGATTTGTATGCCATGAAATTCAAAGCCGTCCTTGATTCCGAAGATTTTCTAAATCGAAAAAATCCCGAGATTTTCAAGCCTTTTCTTGAGGCAATGCACGCTTCAAAAACAGAAACTTTTGCGCCTGATATCAAAACCGAAATGGACAAGGTAAAATGGGCTGAGCTGCTTATTTTTCAGTTTCCGGTCTATTTTAGCTCAATGCCTGCAATTATGAAAGGCTGGCTAGATAGGGTTTTAGCTCCAGGTTTTGCCTTTAATCCTATAACGAAAAGCGCCTATGAGAAAGGGCTTTTGAAAGGAAAAGCCGCAATGCTTGTCCTGAGCACAGGAGCTTCTGAGGAATGGTACTCAAAAGGAGGAGCTCACGGCGCCCTCTTAGAACTTTTAAAACCTATAACCCATTGCGTTTTTGAATATACGGGAATGAAAGTGCTGCCTTCTTACGTAAGCTTTGAAGTGGGGGCTCAATCCCGAGAAAAAGGGGCTAAGGAACTTGAAAGATACAGACAAAGCTTATTAAAACTTGAAGAGTGGTTTTAAGGAAGGCTTCAGCGGTACAAAACACCTTTGTATATTTTATTCTGTTTTGAATTATAAAAACCTATATAAACCGTTATGTTATACCAAACATAACACTTGATGACTCTATTATTAAAGTAAAGCTCGGATTTATAGATCCGATTTATGAAGGTGTTCTGATGAAAAAACTCTATGCTTTTACCTTGATTTTTCTGCTGCTGCTTACGGCGGCAAGCTCGGGCTGTGCGGATAAAACAGCTTCTGATCCTGTTTCTGAATCTCCAGCTCAAGCTTTTGAAGGCAAGACGCTTTCAGTCTGCTCTGGAGCTGGGCTTATCAAGCCTATGAACGAATTGGTTTCTGAATTTGAAAACGAGACCGGAGCTGAGATTCAACTTCATTACGGTGGAAGTGCTGAAATCTTTGGAATCCTGGCAGCTCAGGAATGCGATGTCTTTATCCCAGGAGCCTATTACTATACAGAAGCAGCTATGGGAAAACATTATCTTCTTAATGAAAGTGTTAAAAATGTAACTCTGCATGTTCCTATAATCGCAGTTCCTAAAGGAAACCCAGGTAACATCAAAGAACTAAAAGACTTTGCAACTCCAGGGGTAAAACTGGCGCTTGGAGACCCAAAAGGGCCTGCAATAGGTAAAGTTGCCAAAAAAATCTGCGAAACTTGCGGCATTCTACCGGAAGTTGAGCAGAACACAATTGTCAGAACTACAACTGTAAACCAGCTTCTGATTTATATCGTAAGTGAGCAGGCCGATGCTACCATTATCTGGGAGGATATGGTAAATTGGGGAGAAGCCAATGGCAAACTTGAAACGATTCCCATCCCTGCTGAACAAAATACCATAAAAACTATCCCAACTGCGGTTTCGGAATATACGAAAGAGCCTGAACTTGCAGAGGCTTTCAACAACTATATTGCAAGCGAAGAAGCTGCAGCCACTTGGGAAAAATGGGGTTTTAAGCCCTGTGGTGCCTAAACTCAAAACTCAGAGAATAAAATTTAGAAAGGAACCTAGTTAATAAAGAATAAGAATGGCCAAAAAAGGCATAAGGCAGGGCCAATATGAGAAAAACAGGAAAAAAGAGGAAGAATAGATTGTTTAAATGGCCTAAAACATTATTTAAATTGCCCGAAAGAGCAAAAGGAGGAGATTTGCAGTGAAGCAATCTGCCTTCAGGAAAGGAGCTACGGGCATAGCCTGTTTTTTTACCTGCCTCTTTTTTCTGGCCGTAGGGACCCTTTTACTTATTTTAAAACCTTCCGAACTCTTAAAAGCGCTTCTTTCAGCCGAGATGCTCTATTCTATGAAGCTCTCCTTGCTAACAGCTTCTATCTCAACTCTTGCAGTCATGTTTTTTTCCATTCCCACAGCTTATTCCCTTTCCCGATTTGACTTTTCCGGAAAAAGCTTGGTCCGTTCCATCCTGGGGCTGCCCATGGCCTTTCCAGAACTCGTACTCGGGCTTTCCCTTCTGCTTCTTTTCGGGCAAACCCCTCTTGGTTCAGGGCTTGAAGCTTTGGGGTTAAGAGTGCCTTTCAGCAAACTTGGAATAGGAGTGGCTCAGTTCTTTGTAGCTTTTCCCTATGCGGTTCGGGTCATTTATTCCACTTTCGAAGGCATCGACTGCCGCTATGAACAGGTTTCCCGAAGTTTTGGGTACGGGGATTTTGAAACCTTTCGCAATGTGACTCTTCCTATGGCTCGAGGAGGCCTTTTTGCCTCAGCTGTCATAACTTTTGCCCGCTGCATTGGAGCTTTTGGAGCCGTGCTTATCCTTGCCGGAGGCTCTTATATGTATACTGAAGTCCTCCCAGTCACCTTGTACCTGAATATCTCTTACGGAAACCTTGAAATGGCAATTACAAGCGGGGTTTTGCTCATGGGAATAGCTTTTCTTGCAATCCTTTGTTTTGAGCATTTTGAAGGAGAGAAATCATGAGAGCACTAAGGAAAAAGGAGCTAGAGAAAAAAGGACTCAAGAGCAGGGCACTGGATCGAAAAGAGAGGGTCGGACAAGAACAAGCCATGGCTTTTCTCGAAGTTCGGAATTTGGAGCTCAACGTAGGGGGCTTCAAACTCCATGATATAAGGCTCAGGGTAGAAGAAGGAGATTATGTGGCCGTAATCGGGCCTTCCGGAAGTGGAAAGTCTCTTCTTCTTGAAACAATTATAGGCTTTTATAGTCCTAAAGCCGGGCGAATCTTTCTTGAAGGTTGCGATATTACGGCTTTTACGCCTGATAAAAGACAGATCAGTATTGTCTACCAAGATCACGTGCTCTTTCCCCATATGACGGTTTTTGAAAACATTGCCTATGCTCTTCAGAAAAAAGTAAAAGATAAAGCCCGGATTAAAGCCGAAGTCGAGCGTATTGCAAGCCTTCTTGAAATTTCTCCCCTCCTTTTCCGCAGGCCTAAAACCTTAAGTGGAGGAGAAAAGCAAAGAACAGCTCTTGCAAGAGGGCTTGTCGTCCGCCCCAAACTTTTGCTCTTGGACGAGCCTTTTAGTGCCCTTGATGTGCGCACAAAAGAAAGGCTCCGCGCTATCTTAAAAAATGCGATTAGGGAGTATAGCACCACTGTACTTCACGTGACCCATGACTTTGACGACCTCTGGGCTCTGGCCGATCGAGTGCTTGTTATAAGGAATGGAAAAGTCATGCAGGAAGGGGAACCCGAAGCCGTATTCAAGCGCCCTTCTCCAAATTTTGTGGCCGAGTTTCTGGGTACAAACCTTCTCAAAGGTCGAGTCCGAAATAGAGAGGGGAATTTGACTGTACTTGAGCTGGAAGAAAAAAGCTTGGCGCAAGCTTCAAAGCCTGAGCTTGAAATGGAGTCTGAGGCAAAGTCTTCCCTGCTTTTTTATTCTGCCGATTCCGGCAAACCTGGAGAAGTAGTGAGTCTTTCAATCCGTCCCGAAGACATAATTCTGGCCGAAAAAGCTCTTGAAAGCTCGGCTCGGAATATGCTTAAGGGAAAAGTAAAAGTCCTTACTAAAAAAGAGCATCTGGTAAGCGTAAGCCTCAAACTCGAAAGCGGAAACAAAAGCGATTTAAGCGCAATTTCAAAAGCAGCGCAAGCCTCTCCGGGTTTTAAAGCTCCAGCTTGCCCAGATTCCAAAGTTTCTGAATATTCAGATTCTAAAGCTTCCGGAATAGAACTCAAAGCTGTTATAACTCCTACAGCCTGCGAGCTTCTAGGACTTGAAAGGGGCAAGGAAGTATATGCTATTTTTAAGGCGGCAAATGTCAAAATAATTCGATAAAGGAATAAATTTATGAAGCCTTTTGGAGTGTGAAAATGGAGTGTGAAAAACCCGCTAAAAAGCAGGCAACTTCACTCTCTGTTTCTGAGAAGCAGCCAGATTCCGGCAGCTGTAAAGACTGCGGGCCAAAAGAATCTGTCCACCCACCAAAAATGCTCAAAGACCCGAAATTTGTCCAAGAAAAGAAAGATTCCTGTAATCAGGAAAATGGCTCCGAGTAACCTCATGCGGTCGGATTTTTCTTCCGTTTTTGTTTTTCCAAAGCTCTCCCTTTCGCCTTCAACTCCTTCTTTTCCCATTTCCACAAAATTTTCTTCAGGCATGATCACGGCAAGGATTATGTATATAACAATTCCCATCCCGTTGAAAAACGCTAGCAGTACAAAAGCAAGCCTTACAAGCGTGGGATCAATATCAAAGTATTCGCCTATCCCTCCGCAAACTCCGGTAAGGATTTTATTTTTCCGACTCTTCGTAAGGCGACGCCTCATGGAAAAAAGAGGAATTTCTTCTTTTTGAGTTTTGCTTTTATCCTCTTTAGGTTCTTCCGAGCCAGCATTTTCCTCCTTTTCCGGCTCCATCGGGTCTAAATTCCTTTTTTCTTCTAAATTTCCCTTTTCTTCCGTTTCTTCTAATGTTTTAGCCTTTTCAGCTTTTTCTTCTTCTACTCCTTCTTTTTTCATTTCATTTTTACCTAAAGCTTCGGTTTCCGTTTTTTTCATACTTTTGACTCCTTTTTCCATTTTTTTCTCCTTTTCCAATTCTTTTTTTGGCTCGCTTTTTTCTTGCATAATCCTAATTATTGTGGATCTCCTTTATAACCCGCAGTGTACATCCTCTGAGGCTTTAGCTCAGGGGTAGTTTCACGCTAAGCCCAATAAAACTCTACGCTTCCTTGTCTCCTTCGGAGTCGAGGAAGGGGATTTTCCGCCTCAGAGTTCAATTTTTAGATCTAGCGCAAGCTTCCCCTATGGAAATCTCTAAAACTGAGCTTCTTCTCTCTATACTTGGTACAAAATGAAATGCCTGAAGGAGGCATATGTTTAAATAGAATTACTGTGCTAGTATGTGACATATTAACATGATCCTCTGGGCTTGGGCTCAGAGGCAGGAATGAAAAAGAGGGAGTACAATGTCTGAAATTGGAAAAAAAATTCGCATAGAAAGACTGATGAACCGGGCCAGCAGAAATATGGTCATAATCCCCATGGATCATGGAATTTCCGATGGCCCTATTAAAGGGCTGATCAACATTACCGATACCGTAAGTCGGGTTTCGGAAGGGGGAGCAAATGCTGTCCTCATGCAAAAGGGTATGGTCAAATACGGGCACAGAGGATACGGACATGACATAGGGCTGATCGTCCACATAAGTGCTTCTTCTTCCCTGAGCCCGGACCCCAACGCCAAAGTGCAGGTTTGCAGGGTTGAAGAAGTTATAAAAATGGGAGCTGATGCGGTTTCAATTCACGTGAATGTAGGCTCTAAAACCGAAAGTGCCCAACTCGAACAACTCGGAGCTATTGCAAGGGACTGTACGGAATGGGGCATGCCTCTCCTTGCTATGATGTACCCAAGGGGAAATAAGATTACAAATCCTTATGATCCCGAAAAGGTAGCTCATGCTGCAAGGATAGGAGCCGAACTTGGAGCTGATATTGTAAAAACGGTTTATACCGGAGATGTGGACAGTTTTAGGACCGTGGTTCAGGGCTGCCCAGTTCCTGTAATCATTGCCGGAGGCCCGAAGAGTGAAAGTGATTTGGACTTTCTGGAAATGATTGCCGGGGCAATGGAAGCCGGAGCAAGAGGAGTTGCGATTGGAAGAAACGTCTTCCAGCATAAAACGCCTGTAAAACTTACAAGGGCAATCACCGAAATTGTGCATGAAGGAAAATCAGTGGCTGATGCTCTTAAAATGCTTGAATAATCTGGATGAACGAAAAAAAAGGGAGGGCTTGGGTTTTGGAAAAAAAAAGTGTCTGGATAAAAGCCGATGAAGGCGGCTGGGAAATGCAAAAGGAGAGGGTTACTACAGGGCTCGAATCTGGAGCTGACTTTGTGCTTGTAAACGCAAAAGATGTCAAAAAGGTCCGGGAGCTTGGAACCATTTTGGTAGCTGCTTTTTCCGGAGAGCAAGCTTCAGGAGCCGACGTTACAGTGATCGGAAAGGGCGGAGAAGGAGACGGGACAAAAGCTTTACCTTCCGAATTTGCAAAGGCTTCCGACTTTAAAGCTACCCTTCTTCTGGCAGAAAAAGGTCTCTCTCTTGGAAGCTACGTGCTTATAAAAAATCAGCATTATGAACATTTTGCAGCAGAAATCGGAAAAAAGTGTGATTATCTGATAATTGCAGCAAAGGACTGGAAGGTTATCCCTCTGGAAAATCTGATAGCTGAATTGCAGCAGCAAAAAGTCAGGCTAATTTTTGGAGTAAAAAGCGCAGCTGAAGCCAAACTTGCTTTTCAAACCCTTGAAGGAGGAGCAGATGGGGTTTTGCTTGACAGTGCGGATCCGGATGAAATAAAAAAGACGGTCAGGCTTGCAAGGGAACTGGAACTAGGAAAAGTTGAACTGCAAAGTGCAACCCTTACCCGGATCAAACCTCTGGGTCTAGGAGAGCGGGTTTGTGTTGATACCTGCAATCTTATGCATCCCGGAGAGGGTATGCTTATAGGCTCCAAGGCAAATGGTATGTTTTTGGTAAATTCTGAATCTGAAGACAGTCCCTATGTTGCGGCAAGACCTTTTAGGGTAAACGCAGGCGCTGTTCATTCTTACATAATGGTTGGAAAAAAGACTCGCTATCTTTCTGAACTTAGGACTGGAGACGCAGTTACAATTGTAAACTCAAAGGGCAAGCTGCGGGAAGGAATTGTAGGTCGAGTTAAGATTGAAAGTCGACCCCTTATGCTGGTTGAGGCCAAAGTCGGAGCCTTAGTTATAAGTGCAGTTTTACAAAATGCTGAAACTATAAAACTGGTTGGAAAAGATGGAACTCCAATCTCCCTTGCGAAACTTAAGAAAGGCGATCAGGTGCTGGTTCGGCTTGAAGCCGGAGCCCGGCATTTTGGAAAGAAGATTGAGGAGACAATCATAGAAAAATAAATATTTTTTGTAGTATATATTCTTAATAATTTACATTTTTCGTCTTTTTATCTTAATTTTCCCAAACACAAATAAAATTCCTAAAAAGCCCCTTTAAACATGCCAGCCATAGGACCGTTTGATCTGAATAAAAAAGCTGCTATTGTGGCAACGATTGGTGAAAAGCCTCTGGATACTGCAAAAAAAGCAGTCGAGCTTGGAGCTGATGTTTTGGAATTCCGGTTGGATCTGGCCGGAATTAAAAACCCGGAAACTGCAACTGAAATTATAGGAATTCTCAAAACTGAAACAGGGCTTCCGCTACTTGTAACCAATCGTTCCAGAAAAGAAGGGGGAAAATGGGCCGGAAGTGAAGAGGAGCGGCTTAGCCTTCTAAAAGCCCTCTTTTTTTCGGAGCCTCCAATAAAACCTTTAGGTTGCACCAAAAGCAACAGTTTTCCTGAGGCTGTGGATCTCGAACTTTCTGCAGATAAAAAGCTTCGAGCAGAGCTTATCAGGCTTGCAAAAACCCAAGGAAAAACCGTAATCATATCCTCTCATGATTTTTCAAAAACCCCTTCATTTCAGGAAATGAAAGCCATTCTCAAAGCGGCTTTTTTAGCCGGAGCCGATCTTGCAAAACTTGCAGTCATGCCCCAGACTAGAAAAGACGTTCTTTTACTTCTCCAACTGACTCTGGAAGCCAGAAAGCAAAACTGGGCGGTCTGCACGCTTGCAATGGGGGAGCTTGGAAAACACACAAGAGTTATTGCTCCTTTTTATGGCTCTCTGCTAACTTATGCTTCGGTTGAAAAACCCGCAGCTCCGGGCCAGCTCCGAGTGGATCGAGTAAAAAAGGCAATGGAGCTTTTGGAAATTATTCCGGAATCGGATTTGGACTCAGCTGCCCTTAAAAATGGAATTAAAAAATAAATGGTGAAATATATGGAAAAGGTATTCGGAGTTTTTGGAGATCCCATAGCTCATTCTCTTTCCCCTTTAATGCACAACGCCGCTTTTTCGGCGCTTGCTCTGGCTTGCTCTTACCATGCGTTTAAGGTCAGTCCGGACAGGCTGGAAAAAGCCGTGCTCGGAGCTGAAGCTATGGGTTTTGGAGGGCTTAATCTGACTGTGCCTCTGAAGGAAAAAGCCCTGGAACTTTCTTGTATTGAGCCCGATCCTCTTGCCAAAAAAATCGGGGCTATAAACACCCTTGTTTTTCCAAACGCAGAAGAAAAATGCCAAATAGATAGAGAAGATGGGGGAAAATGCCTCGAACATGGAAAAATCCTGGGCTTTAACACGGATGGGCTCGGAGCAAAGCGCGCGCTCCTTGATTCTGCAGTGGAAATTGAGGGGTCAAAAATTTTAATTGTTGGGGCGGGCGGGGCCGCAAGAGCTCTGAGCTTTCAATTTGTCGAGGCTGGAGCCGATGTTATTATTGCGAACCGGACGGAAAAAAGGGCTCTTGAACTTGCTAGAGAGCTTAAAGCGAGCCTGCCTGAAAGCCAAGTCCGAGGGACGGGTCTTTTTGGATTGGATAAACTAGTTAGGGAAGCCGATGTCCTGATTAATGCCACAACTCTTGGAATGCATCCAAAAACAGATGCAAGTATTCTTGAAGCCGAAGCTTTGCATCCTGAGCTTACAGTTTTTGATATCGTTTACAATCCTCTCCAGACAAAGCTTCTAAAAGCTGCAAAGGAGGCTGGAGCCAAACCTATAAGTGGGGTTTTGATGCTGGTTTACCAAGGAGCCGAAGCTTTCCGGCTTTGGACTGGGCTGGAACCTCCTGTGGAACTTATGAAAAAAAGGGTGCTGGAGGCTCTAGGAACTTGAAGCAAAAGCTCATCCTGACAAAAACAGAGGCTGGGTTTGATCCGGGTTCTGAAATCAGGAAATTGAAAAAGGGGAAAAAAGTCCTGATCCTTGGAGGGACCGGGGAAATGGGGCAGTGGTTCACTCCTTTTTTCAGGGAAGAAGGCTATGAGGTAACGGTTTGGGGAAAAGGAGCAAAAATTGAAATTGCCAAAAAGCTTGGAGTTCCTTTTGCTTTTGACCTTGACACCACAATTTCAGAAAGTGATATAGTAATTGTTTCAGTTCCCATAAGCGTCACGGAAAAAATAATTTCAAAAACTGCCCCGAAGATGAAAAAAGGCAGTCTTCTTATGGATCTGACCTCAACTAAGCTTAAGCCTGTTCTTGCAATGCAGAAATTTGCTCCGGAAGGCGTGGAAATTTTAGGGGCGCATCCTATGTTTGGGCCTACGATTCCCTCAATTAGGGGTCAGACTGTAATCCTTGTGCCAGTCAAAGGTCGCTCTGAGACATGGTTTCCGGAAATAAAAGAGCTTTTTGAGCGAAAGGGCGCCTCAGTCCAGATAATAAGTGCGGCCGAACACGACAATTTGGTTTCGGTTGTACAAGGGCTTACTCATTTTGCCTATATAAGCATAGGCACAACCATTGAAAGGCTCGGCTTTGATGTGAAACGGTCAAGGAAATTCGTAAGTCCAGTCTATGATATCATGCTCGATTTTGTGGGCCGAATCCTTGGGCAGAACCCTTATCTTTATGCGCTTATCCAGATGGAAAACCCAGCTGTCCTCAAGGTGCATGAAGCTTTCATTGCGGAATGTGAAAAGCTCTCGAGCCTTGTTCGAGCTCAGGATCTAGAAGGCTTTGCAGAAGCTATGAAAGCTGCCTCAAGACATTACGGAGACACTGCCCTTGCCCTTCGCCGCTCAGACAAGCTTATCAATTCTAGGATTTTGGAGTTTGAGACCCTCTTAAATTTAGTCGGAAAACCCTGTGGGTTTTCCCATATCTATTCTAGAAAAATCCATGTTGGAGTGCTTGAAAAAATAAACTCAGACGAGCTTTTTCTTTCTAAACTGCCCTCAAAAGGCAGAGCCAGAAAAACAAAACAAAGCCTGCTCAGACTTAAACTTGAAAACCTTCGCCTCCTTTCGGAAGAGGAATTCTTAGCTTGGAAAAAAGTGCATTTGCAGCACACGCAAAGAGATCTTTCAGTTCTTCTACCTCCAGGGGCTAAGCCCCAAGTTCTCCTTCAGATAATTTCTGGGAATAGTCGGCTTGTAGCTGCTGAAATTAGTGACACTTATCAAGAGCTTTCCAAAACAATGTTGCAAGGGGTAACTTTTAGAATTACAGTGCTTGGGGACTCAGAAGCCGGAGAGGTAGAAAATGAAGTTCTGGAGTTGCTTTGTGGGCTTGGGTGCAAGCCCAGGAAATTATAAATTCTTTCCTTTGCAAAGGGGTTTATCTAATTTGATTTACTTTGTTTTGATTTGAGGCAAGGAAATGTATCAGGAAATTGCAATGTTTGCTTATTTTGTGGTCCTCTTTTTGACCCTCCGTGACGTCCGGATTTTTAAAAGGACTAAATACAGGTCCTATAGGAAAGGTGCTTTCAAAGGGCTTGCGGCTTCTTCTTTTATGCTCTTGGGCGCAATTATTACGGAAGTAAAGCCGGATTTTGGGCTTCTGATTGTGCTTTTAGGGCTTTTCATAAACCATAAAGGCCCCCGGGAAAAAATCTTTAAAAATGCCGGGACTCTGGATCGATTTCTGGGTAAAACTGATCTTCCTGGAAAAGAACGGAGCCGAAAATCTTTTTAACCCCAAAAGCTATAAATTCGAAGTTACCTATTAATCGACAAAATTATAAAGTAAGAATCTTTTTCAACCCTGTTTTGATTGAAACTTTCAACAGGTATCAAAATCAAACTTTCAAACTGATATACAGGCTAACTCAAGGGCTTAACAGAAAAAGGGCCTTTAAGAACTTAAAAGCAAAAAACTCAGCTGAAAATAAAGTGTTGAAAATTACTAATAGAGGAGATTTCCATGGGAAATATAAGACATAGCAATATCAAGAGAACCGCCTTTCGTCTGATCGACAACTACGGAGAAGCTTTTTCCTCGGACTTTGAGAGCAACAAAGCTCTTGTGTCAAAGTACACTACTATCGAGAGCAAGGTCATAAGAAACAGAGTAGCAGGATACGTCACAAGAAAGGTCGCCCGCGCAAAGCCCCTTAGGTAAAGCAGGTCCTATAGAGAGAAGAAGGTTGGGGATCTGTAATGTTTCAAGGAGCAATGCCTGCTCTGATCACGCCTTTCACAGAGGATGATAGGATTGATAGGGAAGGTTTTGAGAGAAATATCGAATTTGTTGAGGAAGGCGGAGTTTCCGGACTTGTCCCCTGTGGAACCACAGGAGAGTCTGCAACCCTTTCCGCGGCCGAACACCAGGAAGTAATTGACATTGCCGTCAATTGTGCAAAAGTTCCCGTGATTGCGGGAACAGGCTCAAACAATACGGAAGAAGCTTTCCAGTTCACCAAACACGCCGCAGACGCCGGAGTAGATGGGGTCCTCTTAATTTCTCCCTACTACAATAAACCAAACCCTGCAGGCCTGATAGCGCATTTTTCTAAAATCGCAACAGCTGTTGATATTCCTATTATCCTCTACAATGTCCCGTCCCGGACCGGACAGGATATGCCTGTTGAGGTAATTGCCGAACTTGCAAAAATTGAGAATATTGTAGGAATTAAGGAAGCAAGCGGCAGTGTGGATAAGGTTACCAGGATTCTGGAAAATACTGTGGATGAAGATTTCGTGGTCTTGTCCGGCGAAGATGGGCTGACTCTTCCTATCCTTTCGGTAGGAGGGCAAGGGGTCATTTCGGTTGCCGCAAATATCGTGCCTGGCCCAATGTCAAGCCTTGTTGAAGCCGGCCTTAAAGGAGACCTTGAGACTGCAAGGAAGCTTCATTATGAGCTCGCCCCTCTGATCCGCGCCCTCTTCTCCGAAACAAACCCGATCCCTGTAAAAAAAGCTGCGGAGTTGATCGGGCTTGCGAGCGGAAATTTGAGACTTCCTTTGGCTCCCCTTTCGGAGGCTAATTCTAATAAACTTGTAGAAGAGCTCCGCAAACTGGGGGTTTTGGAATGATCAAGGTAGCTGTAATCGGGGCCTGTGGTCGTATGGGTTCTCTGCTTGTAGAGACCATTACAAAAACTCCAAAATTGCAGCTTTCGGCTGCCTTTGATATAAACAATGTGGGCAAAGACGTCGGGGAAATGGCCCGTATAGGGACTCTTGGAATTGAAGTTTCAGATGTAAAGGCTCTTGAGGCCGTGCTTAAAAAGAGCAAAACCGATGTCCTTATCGATTTTACTGTTGCTGGGGCAACCGTGGTCAACGCTCCCCTTGTTGCAGCTTGCGGAGTCAATCTAATTATCGGCACAACCGGGCTTTCTCCTGAACAGAGGGCCTTAATCGATGAAGCTATCCGGGAAAATGGAATCCGAGCCGTAATCTCTCCCAATTATTCTGTAGGGGTTAACGTCTTTTTCAAGCTCATCCGGGAAGCTGCCCAGTATCTTTCGGACTATGATATTGAGATTATCGAGGCTCATCATAATCAGAAAAAGGATGCGCCAAGTGGGACTGCTCTGCGGGCTGCAGAGGTTCTAAGCGAAGCTGTGGGCGGAAAAGAATTTGTCTATGGCAGGGAAGGCTTGGCCCCCCGGAAAAATGAGATCGGAATCCATGCCATTCGCGGCGGAGATATCACAGGAGATCATACCGTGCTCTTTGTCGGAAATTCCGAAAGGATCGAAATTAAGCACATGGCTCATTCCCGCCAGATTTTTGTCAATGGAGCTGTCCAGGCGGCAGCTTGGGTCTGCGCCCAAGAACCTGGTATCTATTCCATGGATGATGTGCTGGGGCTTTAAAACAGATTGAGAAAAATCTCTTTTCTCATTTTTTTCATTTTATTTTTATTTTCGGCCCTTTATTCTTTGGAAAAAGTAATTCCGGAACTCTGATTTTCAACTCTATCTGCAAGAAGGAGCTTTCCCCTGAGCCCAAACTTTTTTCCTTCAGAGCTTTTCCCCAAGAGGCTGAGTTTGTCTCCTTTTGAGATTAAGCAAAGGCCGTGATAAAGCACTAGCATGCTTTTTCCTTCCTGTTCTATGGAAAAGATACTTTCATGGTTACTCCCAATACCCCCTAAAACAAAGAATAAATTAAGTCCAAGAAAATGCGAAGGTTGTTTATAGATTCTGGAATCTGTCGTTGCCTTTCCTTCAATTTCCAAACTTTTGGCCTCTTCAGCTTCTTTTTCTTTTTGCTTTTCGATTTTTGAATCCAGAGGATCGAAAAGCAAAAGAGAGAAGAGCAATACGGCTATAGCTCCTGCAGAAGCCAGAACCCAGTCGTTTGCAAAATATAATATTAGGCCCGAAGCTACAGTTGAGATTCCTAAAATTAGAAGTAATTTTTCAATTTTATTCAAAATTTTAACACCTATTCCCGCTTATTTTTAGTCCCTATTCAATTCAAATTTCTTTATATTTAATTTCTCTGCTAGCTTTCTATCCCTTCCTAAAAAGGGCTTGAAAAAGCCTGAAAGCAGAAATTGATGTGAAACCTTTCTTGAAACTGGGCTCAAATTTTGGGATCAAAACTTATATATAGTCAACATGTATATGTTTACACATGTTCCTTCCAGCAGGAGAAAAACAATTCCGGTTCTGGGTCCTGCGTCGAAGCGGACTTCCGAACATCAATATTGCAAAGCGGTTTGGGATTTCCAGACAAGCTGTATCAAAAGCCCTTCTCAGCATGGACAAACGCATTGAAGAGACTTTGCTTGAGATGGCCCAGGCAAATAGGATTGATGTGGAAAAGCTCAGCCCGAAAAAAGGGGTACTCTTTGGGTATTCAGCTCCTTTTAAAGTCAATGCAATCATCTTTGTCTCAGCTAAGCATGGGATGCAGGTTTGGTACGAACATGAAGGAGACTGTGGATCTTGTAAACGGTATAGAGAATGCATTGAATTGCTCTGGGACTTTGCAGAAGAGATGCAGATAAACCTTAAAAGCTCCGAAGATCCGACAAAGCTTGCAGCTGAATTATTCGGAAAATTAAAGGAGCTGAGGGAAGAGAGCTGATATAAGGCCAAAAAGAGGACGGATCTTTGAATAAAAAGCTATGGAATAAGTCCATGAACTGGAAGTGAAAGCGTTATGATCCTGAAACATATCAAAAAGTTTCTGGGCTGGTGCCCGAATCTCAAAGCCTCTGATGCTTGCTCTGGGGCAATCAAAGAGCCAAATTTTGAACATTTTGAAATCAAAAATCGGGATCGAGGGGGAAGCAAATCCAGGACTTTAAAAAATCCTGGGTGGTTTAGGAGATTAAGCAATCAATTTCTTCTATTTGCGATTTTTTTAACTCTTCTTTTTTTTCTGATATACATTCAGGTGGGCTTAAACTTATTCGTTTTATTTGGATTTCTTCCTGCTCTAGTTTATTTTTTATTTCAAGGAAAGGATCGGATTCAACGTTTCAATAGCATTGCAAAAAAACCTCTTGTTCGTCATGTTCCAAGGAGTTCATATTTTAGAGGCTTGATTATTATAATTATATTTCTTCTGTTTATGCTTCTCTTTTATGTCTTGTTTGGTAACCAGTCGATTTTAATGTCCTTTTCAATTATTTTTTTCTATACATGGGGAGGTTACTTTCAGCTAATTTATTGGGAAAGGCAAAATCAAATGAAAATTTATCTGACTCGTAAAAATTATATTGAAAAGACATACGCTATAGGGGAAAAGGAATAAGAACTGTGTGCTTTAAATTAGAAAAGCTAAAATTAGCTCTCAACAAGGAGCTTGAAGCCTCTAGCGCAGAGCTGAAAGAGGGTAAAGTTCTTAATGCCCAGGTCTCCCTGTCTAGAGACCTTGGAATTGCAACAATTTTTTTCCAGCTCTTATAGTTTATATAATTTTAACATCTATTTTTGAAAGTTATATCTTAAATCTATTTTCCAGCTTAATCCTATATCTGGCTTTTTTACTTTTAATTCTATATCATCGTACTGCTATTGTGCTAACTCCTGAAAAGATAGTTGTTCATAGGCAGCTGTTTAAAACTTTCGTCTTACAGAAAAATGATCTCGTAAAGACTTCGATTTCAAAGAACCTCAGTAAGTCTCTGCGTTGGCCCCTTCGCTTTCTTTTGCTCCTCACTATTATAATAAAGTTACTCTTTACAGTAGAAGGGCTTAGCAGGGGTTTATCGTTGAGAGAAACTGCTCCAACCTCCGTAAAACTCAATCTTTTTCTGAGTGAATTCCTGGTCTATTTTTTTCTACTTGTAATTTGGTACCTCTTCGAGCTTACAACACCTTATCAGTAGAATGTATGGCCTCAAAACGCTTGAGTCTGGAGGGAAAGTGCTAGTTCGGGCAAAAACTGAAAAAGGAGGAGAAACCGATTTTAAGGTCAGGGTCAGGCTTGATTCAGAGCTGGAAGTTGAGTATTACAAAAACGGGGGAATTTTACAGCGGTTCTTGCGAAAGCTCTTATACACTAAAGATTTGTAAAATATCTATCCCTTTCCAGAAAGCCGTCTTGGGATGGTTTTAAGCTTTTTCTTTTTTCTTTCTATTATTTTATTTATCCTGCTTTTTTTTTCAGATAGCTATTAATATTTTTGATCTATATTTTGATGAGGGGGTATATTTATATGTGCAGATACTTTGGAGGGGTTAGAAAGTGTCCATGGCACTGACCCTAAGCTTCTATTCCTTGATTTCCGAACCTGTAAACCTTAATCCTTCAGCTTTTCTCTCCGAAGGCCTCTTCAGGCATGAAGTTACTTTACTCCTGCCCGTAAAAAACGAGGAGCTTTCAATTGCGAGCAAGGTGCTTCTGGCTTTTGGATATGCTGATCGTGTTTTAGTGCTTGATGAAGGCTCTACTGATCGAACTGTTGAGTTGGCCTCCAAGTCAGGGGCTGGGGTGCTGCCTGCAGGAGAAGGGCAGGACGCTTGGGTAAAGGCTTTTTTAAAAGCTTCAAAGGATTCGGAAATTGTTGTGTTCGCATATTCTGAATCTCTAGGAGCCTTTGAGGGCTTCTCGCAGGATTTGCAGGCTTTGACACGCGGAACCTGCGATGTTTTGGTAGTTTCCCAGGCTCAAAGGCTTTCAGTTGATCTGGAATCTATTTGCCTTTTTAATGGTAAGAGCCCTTTAAATGAAGCTATCGCTTTTCTTGCTTGCTCTTCGAAAAGCCTGAATAAACTTTATTCTGGGCCGCAGCCTGGCTCTTTCAGGGCTTTGCTCGCTTATGCAGAAGCACAAGGGCTAAAGGTTAAG
>Ga0265294_10001591_pt1 | contig 30596 bp, 21 predicted proteins | sample MunlanPumphouse3_FD_192504 | JGI IMG/M metagenome (GOLD analysis project Ga0265294, IMG submission 192504) | Groundwater microbial communities from a municipal landfill in Southern Ontario, Canada - Pumphouse #3 | ecosystem: Environmental > Aquatic > Deep subsurface > Groundwater | place...
CTCCGACGATCCTTTCCGATTTTCAACCAGCCCGGCTTGTTCTGGGGTAGTAGGCTTGGCAGATAGATCAAGAGCATAAGACAAAATGTTGGCAGGGCGTATTAGTTACCGGATGCCACGGAGTGGCAGACAATTTATGCCATAGCTCAAAAGGGTGATAGTTTGTCGGTTGTAAGCAATTCGATTTTTTAATTGAGGATTTCAAGATTTTGGAATGTTTTATTTACCGGGTTACCCTTTAAAAGGGTTTAAATACTTTTAAAGGGTAGAAAAATTTCCATAAAACGTAACCCCCTGAAAAACACCACCATAACCACCGCACCAAGCCCTTCCATATTTTTTCCTGTTTTCCGCAATTTTTTGCAACATCCTACTAACTATTTGAAAATCAGTTAATTGTTTTAAATTTGGGTGTTGCAAAATTTTCAGTATGTTTGTTCGAAAACTCAAGAATCGCTCTGGAATCCTTTCTATACAAGTAATACAGAAGGTCAGAGGTAAGTATAAAGTTGTAAAAACAGTAGGTTGCGCCACAACGCAGCGCGAAATTGAAGCTCTTTCCAATTTGGCAAAACAGGAGATTGAAAAATTATCATCGCAGCCCAAACTTTTTGAAAGTGAAAACGATAAGGCTGTTGATCAGGGGTTTGCATCATTGCAAAATACAAATATCCGTACTGTTGGCCCCGAAATCATCTTTGGAAAAATCTACGATCATATTGGTTTTGATGTGATCAATGAAGAAATGTTCCGTCATTTGGTGATCTCACGGATAGCCTTTCCGTTGAGCAAACTTAAAACAGTTGAATACCTTTACCGATACCAAGGGGCAAACCTTGATATAAATGCTGTTTATCGGTTTTTGGATAAGCTAAATAGCAAATTGAAAAGCAAGGAAGAGCAGGTTGCATTTACCCATACGAAGAAGGTTTTAAATGGGGATATCAGTGTTGTTTTTTACGATATGACCACCCTGTATTTTGAAGTGAGCGATGAAGACGACCTTCGAAAAACCGGTTTTAGCAAAGATGGGAAACACCAATGTCCCCAGATATTTATTGGTTTGCTTGTTGGCCTGGGCGGATATGCTATTGGTTATGATATTTATGAAGGTAACACTTATGAGGGGCACACACTGATCCCTTTTCTTGAAAAAATGAGCCAGATGTTTAACCTGGACAAACCTGTAGTCATAGCAGATTCTGGGTTGCTTTCAAAAAACAATATAGCAGCCTTGGAAGAAAATGGCTACGAATACATTCTTGGGACCAGGATAAAGAATGAAGCTGAACCGATAAAGTCACAGATCATGTCGGCAGAATTTATCGATGGCGTCACCCACTGCTTCACAAAAAACAAAGCACAAAGGCTCCTTGTCAATTATTCTAATCTTCGTGCCCGTAAGGATGGATACAACCGGGAAAGAGGGCTTAAAAGGCTTGAAAAAAAATAAAAAGTGGAAAGCTCACTAAGTCGAACATAAACAACAGGGGCTACAACAAATACCTTAAACTTGAAGGGGATGTGTCTATTGATATAGACTATGACAAATATAAAAAAGACGCTGTTTGGGATGGGCTTAAAGGATACATTACCAACACAAAATTGACCAACAATAAAGTTATAGAAAACTATAAAAATTTATGGCATATTGAAAAGGCATTCCGGATATCAAAAACAGATTTTCGTATAAAGCCAATATATCATCGCTTACAGCACCGGATTGAAGCCCATATATGCATATCCTTTACAGCGTATTGTATTTACAAGGAACTTGAAAGAGTATTGTATCAAGAAAAATCAGCATTGTAGATTAAAAAAGCAGCAGAGCTGACCCACAACATGTACAAAATTACATACACATTACCCGAGTCTAAAAAAACCAAGTCGAGGTTGTTGCAGATGGATGAAGAGCAGGCTGAGCTATATCAGATTATCAGAAAAAATTTCTAGGGTGTTGCAACGCTGAAAACAGGAAAAATTCCCGAATACAAAAGCAGAACAAATAAAATCAAAATGCCTCTCTTTGTAATTATTCGTATTTAGAAATTATCAAATTCCGTTAATTGATGACAGATTCCAGACAATGATTCCCGAAAAACGGTAGCCCCATCCTATCCACTCATAAACCATAAAATCATTTTAGGTGAACAGAGTTTCAGACGAATAAAACAAAATTTTGTAGCATAGCATGGCGCAAAGGGGAAAAAATCGGGTTTGTATTACCTGGCGAGCCACAACTGTGGATTTTCCAAGGTACTCCCCTTCCAAATTTCAAGATGAATCTGCGTCTGACCGGTTTCAGTATCGGTAAAAATGGTTCCGATTTCAGTCCGGGCATCCACGTTGCTTCCTTCCACAACAAATACTTTATCCAGGTTTGAATATACCGAGAGGAATTCACCATGGCGGATAATAACCACATTATTATACTGGGGTACTTTTATTATTCGGGAAACAGTACCCTGAAAAATGGCCCGGGCGAAAGCGCCTTCTTCGGTGAGGATATCCATACCATTATTTTTTATTTTTACCCCTTTCAGTACAGGATGGGCGTGCTCACCGTAGGAAGAATGAAGAATACCGCGAGCGGTGGGCCATGGGAGCTTTCCTTTGTTTCTTGAAAAATCGTTTGACAGCAATGATTCTTCAGGAGTAAGACTAAAGGAACTGGCACACTTTCCTTGATTTGCCTTAGCCATCTCTTCCCTGATGATACGTTCAATTTCCTGCTCCAGTTTTTTCGCCGCCTGCAGTTTTTTTCTGATTTGTGCCCGTAGATCCTTTTCTTTTTGCTGCAGTTGCGTTACCGTGGATTGGCGCTGGTTGCGTTCACCATCAAGGGCACTTTTTTCACTTTCTTTACGATACAACAGGGCGAGCTGTTGTTTTTTTTGTTGTTCAAGAGCAACTCGTGCCGCTTCAAATTCCTGCTGAATATGTGAAATTCTTTTTGCCTGCTCCCGCCGGGCCTCGCTGTACCGCCCGTAATATTGCAGTCGCCGGTAAGCCTGATTAAAATCGTCGGCAGCAAAAACAAACATCAAACGATGGTATAAATTTCGGGTTTCCCAGGCATGAATCACCATTTTTTCATATTCCTTTCGAAGCGTTTGCAGGTGTTGCCGATAATAGTCAACGCTGTCACTTAAAACAGCTATTTTGTGGTCAAGTATGCCAACTTCAGCATTCAAATTCCGGATAAGCGCTTCGCGTGATTGGATTTTATTGTCGAGGATTGAGATATGAGCAAGGGAGGCTGCTTTGTCTTTAGAAGTTTTTTCGAGCATAACATTTGCCACACGAATTTCCTCTTCAAGTTTTCTTTTGTTTTCCTGCAACGACTCCCTGTTCTGGGCCATTATGGCTGTTTGTTGCACCAGAAGGACACAAAACAGCAGAAGATAAACCGGGAATCCTGTTTTCATACTTTCATTTTTTTCAATGGCTCCATGTTGTTGAAAATGGTATTAATTCAATGTTTTTATGAAGCAACCTGTTGGTTTCATTACAGAATACAAAACATTAAAAATAAGTAATCCGGGAATATTTAAAAGAAACGGAATAGGGAAAAGTAACCGCTTCATCAAAGCTCACCCGCGAATAAGAGAGACTAAGGTTATACTTTTGATCCGCTTCGATGGCAAATTTCACTTCATAAGGGAAGAGATCGTCACCGGCCAGCCTGAAGTCGTCATAGAAAGCAAAAAGTTTCCGGTTGGCTGATCCGGTGGCTTCTTGTATGATTACTTCTTCAATTTTGAAATTTTCCGGATTGAGACAGATACATTGAATGGGGATAGTAGGGGGCGTTTCGCCAACGCGGATATACTTTTTCAATTTTCGGCGGTTAGCGGTATTCAAACGATAATACCGTGAATCATACCCGGCTTTAAAAACCCCTTTATCATAAAATTTAAAATCATTTCCAATGAGGAAGGCTTGAATCATATCAAAATCCAGGGCATTATTCAGCAGCGCATACACCGAACCAATGGGATCCGCCAGGTATTCCTTTCCCATACGATTTATCATATACAAAGTATCGGGGGTAAGTTTTGCCCGGTAAACCTCCAGCCCTGCTTTTGTCAGGCTGACCCATATCAGCGAATCGAAACGCATGCGCAACTGACCCTGTAGTGTAAATTGCTGTTTTTCAGAGCCCATAACCAAGGTAAAGCGGGCTTTCATGGTGGAGAAATCCACTTCGCTCTCCTGAAGTTTCTCCAGAAGAAAATCGGCGCCCTGTTCTTTTATGGGTTCCCTTAATATTTTTTTTGAGGAAGAACACCCAACAAACAAAAGACAGGAGACGAAAAACAATACGGCTTTATTTTTCATAATTCAGGATTCCGGTTTTCAGTTTATGAAGAAGCGATTCGCTGTCACCACCGACATCCACTGCCTTTTTCCAATATTCTAAGGCCGATTGTGTATTTCCTAAACGATACATAATATCTCCATAATGTTCAAAGATCGTCGGATCGGGATAAACAGATTGGGTCATTGCCTCATGAATAAACTCACGGGCTTTTTCGTATTTTCCCAATTGATAAAGCACCCAGGCATAAGTATCAAGGTTATTTGGGTTTTCTGAATCCAAAAAAACCGCCTTTTTTGCCATAATCTCTGCTTTCTCCAGCTCGCGGTTTTCTAATGCCAGGTAGTAACTGTAATTATTTAAAACATAGCTATTCTCCGGATCAAGAAGCACCGATTTATCATAGGCAGCAAAAGCCTCTTCATTCCGGTGAATAGCGTAAAAGGCATCCCCGAGGCTTGAATAAAACTGGCCTTTGAGCAGGGGATTGTCAACCACCAGGGTTAATCCCTCATTCAGTACCGTAATGGCTTTCGGATAATTTTTACTGTTTATGGCACAAAAGCCATTAAAAAGATAAGGAACCGGCTGATAAGGAAAGAGTCCGAGCGCCTCCTCCGCGATCGGTTCAAGGCTTGCAAAATCACCCTCACTGAGCAAGGCATGCATCAGGCTTTCCCAAACGATATACTTGCTTTTGTCGAATTCAAGCACTTTTAAATACGCCCGGGAGGCCTCTTTTTTATTTTTATCGCGAAACAAGAAATCTCCATACATTGACCAGGCTTTCGGATCGTTAGGATGGGTATCAACAAGGATCCGGAGTAATGTATAAGCTTCCGGATTTAAATCCTGAAAAATTTCAGTAACTGAATAATAGCCCAGAAGAATCTGAATTTTTGTATCCATATCCAGTTCCGGATTAGCAAAACCTTTTTTCAATTCTGCGAATGAATTCTCAGGCTGGCCAGTTTTCCGGTAATATTCGGCCATGGTGATATGAATATACGGGTTGGATGGGTCAATTTCACTAATTTTGCGGTAGTATTCGAGAGCTTCGCCGGGCCTGTCGTAGGCCATAAGTTTTTCGGCAAGCATGGCAAGATAACGGACTTCCCCCGGGAACATCCGGGTTAATGCATGCAGTTCATCGAGTACTTGATTCTTTTTCCCCAGGTGTTCGTAAATTTTGATTTTCCGTTGTGTAATTTCTTCTGAAATACCCACTTGTTTTTCGAGGCGTTCAAATGCCCTGATAGCCTCATTATATTGTTCGGCATAGATATACAAATTTGCCAAAACCCATAAATTTTCACTATTGGAGGGTTCCAACTCCACCAGCCTGGCCATCATTTCGGCCGCTGGTTTATAGGCATTATTTTGCTGATAAATTTCAGATAACAACCGGATATACCAACGATTTTCCGGTTGGAGGTCACAGGCCAGTTGAGCATATTCAAGGGCTTCTTCTGTTTTTTCCTGGCTTCGGTAAATACGGGCCAGCTGATAAGCGGCAGCAGACTCTTTGGGGTCTTTTCCCAACACCTTCAGGTATTTCTGCATAGCTTTTTCATCGTCACCCAGCAAAAAGGCGGAGGTAGCCTCAATAAAATCCGACCGATTGGAAATTTCGGAAGGAGTACTTTGCCGAGGAATATTTTTCCCCTTTGACTCCTGAGAAACCACTCCCTGTCTTTGGGTGCTGCAGGAAATAAACAGCAATAAACAGCAGCCTGCCAACCCTATAAAAAATTGATTTTTCATCGTTATTGTATCCCTGTTGAACCGAATCCTCCGGAGCCCCGTTGTGAATCCTGTAAGGTTTCTACCAAATCCCAGGCGATAGTTTCATGTCGCGCTATCACCAGCTGCGCAATTCGCTCCCCATCCTGTATTTCAAAGGGTTCATCGGATAAATTCACCAGAATAACACAAATCTCACCCCGGTAATCGGCATCAATGGTTCCCGGAGAGTTTAAAACCGTTACCCCATGTTTAAGTGCCAATCCACTTCGAGGGCGAACCTGAGCTTCATATCCTTCCGGAAGTTCAATAAATAATCCCGTTGGCACCAGCAGCCGCTGTCGGGGATCTATGATTACCGGAGTTTCGAGATTCGCACGAAGGTCCATGCCTGCCGAATATTTTGTACTATACGCAGGCAGGCTGTGATGCGATTGGTTTACTATTCGAACTTTCATTAAAAAAATATTTCTGGTGGAATACTTCCGCATGTGAGAATCTATTCCTGCTTAGTAATAACGAACATGCCCGCCGAATCAATTATTATCCAAAATATGATATACCGGCTACAAAAATACATTTTCCTGCATAACACGCCCGCCGAAATTCCGTTAAGACTTGTTAATATCCCGGATACGCTTTCGCAGAATCAGTCGTTGCAATTTGAATCCCTCCAGGCGCACTACAATGAAAACAAAAACACCAATAAGGGCAGTATTAACCAGCAACTTTAGTAATAAGTTGTCAATACCATGTAGCTGTGACAACAGGAACAAGGCCGTGGTAAGAAGGAAATAAATGCCTGCACGCCTAATATTATAGGGAACCGGATAATATTTTTTCCCAATAAAATAAGAAACAGTCATCATTACCAGATAACAGAATAAGGCAGCCCATGCTGAAGCCAGATATCCGTATTGAGGGACAAAAAGAATATTAATAAACAGGGTAATCGCTGATCCGAGCAAGGCCAGGCCGGCACCATACTTCGTTTTGTCAAGCAACTTATACCAAAGAGACAGGTTATAAAAAATACCTAAAAACAAATTTGCAATCAACACCACTGGAACCACAGACAACCCGCTATAATAACGTTCTTCAATAAACAATTTCACTACATCGATATAGAGCATTACACCCAAAAAAATGAACAATCCAAAAACAATAAAATAATTCATAATATCGGCATACAATTTTTTCGTATCGATGCTGTTTTCACTTCTGGAAAAGAAAAATGGCTCAAAAGCATAGCGAAAAGCCTGAATAAACATGGTCATCAGGATTGCCAGTTTATAATTGGCACCATAAATACCCGTTTCAGCAAAAGCATCAACAGATTCGGGAAGCAGATAAGGCAGAATCAACTTATCGAGATTCTGATTAATCTGGCCGGCAATACCCACAATCAGCAAAGGAAAGCTATACACCAACATCTGCTTCAGCAAACGGAAATCAAATGTTCCTCCACGAGAAAAAATATGAGGAGTAAGCAAAATCAATGTTACAATGGAAGAGGCCAGATTAACATAAAAAATATATCCGATTCCGATTTCCGGCTGATAGAGTCTCGCAAAAAAATCACCCGTATTTTCCAAATAACGTAAACGACAAAAAACCAGAAAAAAAAGATTCATAAAAATATTGATACCGATTCCAGCCAGTTTAATAAAAGCAAAACGCAGGGGTCGGTTTTCCTGACGAAGCCGGGCAAACGGAAGGGCTGTAAAGGCATCAATGGAAACAATAATGGCAAGAATCAGCACAAATCGCTCCATACCCTCATATCCCATTTGTCGGGAAAGAGAAGGAAGAAAGGTGATAATCAGAAGTAGAAACAGCAGACTGGTAATAAGGACCGATTGCATCCCGGTAGTAAAAACCTTTGGAGCATCGCCTGTTTTTTGGGAAAACCGAAAAAATCCAGTTTCCATTCCATAGGTTAGGATCACCAGTAAAAAAGCGACATAGGCATAAAGGTTAGTCACAATTCCGTATTCGGCCGGGGCAAAAATTCTTACATAGAGGGGCAATAACAACCAGTTCAGCAGCTTACCAAGAATACTGCTAAGGCCATAAATTGCTGTTTCTCCGGCCAGCCTTTTATAAATATTATTCGAAGCCATGACACAAAATTAGAGAAAGAATCTTTGTACGCTAATAAACCGAAAAAATTGAAACAAAAATTTTCCTGCAGTCTCTCCCATTGAATAATTTTAAAGCTTAAATGAAGCATAACAACAATATTTCCTATCGGTTAGCCTGCAAATACATAGGTAAAGAAAGGAAAAAGTGAGGGGCCTTATTTTTTCCTGACTCAAACCAGACCTGCCCGCCACTATTAAGAATAATATTCTTCACCATGGCAAGCCCCAGTCCCATTCCGCCTGACTTTGTAGTGAAATTAGGGACAAAAATTTTATCGGCCACCTCCATGGAAATTCCAGGACCATTATCCCTAAATAACACCATAAGCGATTCGTTTTCAATCCAGGAGCGAATTTCAATTTCCCCGTTTGGCATGGAATCCAAGGCCTGATAAGAATTTTTTAACAGGTTATTAAACACCCTTAGCAATTGTTTTGAATCTGCGTACACCGGCATAGGGGAAGGCTGTAGCGAGAGCACAACAGCCACATCAGGATTGGAGGCAAATAAGTCGACCGCCTTACGAATTAAATCATTAAGATCCAATATTTCGCGTTGCGCCTTAGGCATTTTTGCAAAATCAGAAAACGCAGTGGCAATTTCAGCCATTGAATCAATCTGTTCGGTCATAGTATCGGTAAACCGTTTTAAGCGCTGATCCCAATCCGGGGCATTATTCTCCCAGGCGCGCTGCAGATACTGCACACTTAATTTCATGGGAGTGAGTGGGTTCTTTATCTCATGCGCCACCTGTCGCGCCATTTCACGCCAGGCGGTTTCTCTTTCAGTTTGCACCAGTCGTTCTGCCGAATACGCCAGTTCATCCACTTTATTATTATACTCTTTTACCAAAGCGCCGATTTCATCATCGCGAAGCCACACCAGCTTCTCATTATCGCTACCCAGTGAAAGATGTGCTATTTTCTCACGGATACGCTCAAGCGGTTTAGAGATGATGTTGCTAAGTAGTAACCCAAGCAACAATGCAATTACAATTAAAAAAACATAAATATTAATAAATGTCATTAAAAACGCCGATACTTCTCTTGATAGTTCACTCTGACGGGCAAAAAACGGAAGATTCAAATAAGCCAGCAGTTCATTATCAACGTTGCGGAATTGAACCCATGCCGAGAGGTATGAATATTCTCCAATCTTTTCCTCGCCGATAAACTGGGTTTTTCGGTCAAGCGCAAGCGCTTTATAAGCCGATGCATCCATCCGCCGGCTGGTAAGGTTTTCGGAGAAAATCTCCGGCCGGGAAGAGACTAATAATTTCCCGTCAGGTTTGTAAAGATTAATATCAGAAAAAAATACATTCGACCATTTGATAAAAAGTGAAGAAAGATAGGCCTGCATCTCCGCATCAAAATCCACATCAGAAATCAGTTTATGTTCCAGCTCTGTAAGCACCGAATGTGCCTTCTCCTGCAAAGCCTGGCGGTTTTTATCGCTATTTAATACCAAAATATAACGTACAGAAGAGTAACCCACAACGGCCAGGGCCAAAAATAAAAACCCGGTCATGCTGAGCTGTAAACGGTTACGGGTTGTAAAACGGAAAACACGATCGTATCGGAAAAGAAAAACCAAAGCAATCAGCAATAGCGCAATAATGGCAAAAAAGAGGAAAAGATAAGAAAAAGGGGCAACAATATCAATGATCCGATCGCTGGGTCGACTGACAATAAGAGTCGACCCCTCCCCGGCATTATGCTTATAATGGATCCAGGAATTATGTTTAAAAAACTGATCCTCATCACTCAAATTATATCGCTCCAGCTTACTGGAATAAAAATAATCCCCCACATAACGAATCAGTGATCCCTTCATGAAAAGCGCCCAGGAATATCCCGAATAATCGTATCGGGGAAGAAACTGTTCATCAATCATCAACTCCGGGTATCCCAATCCTTCCTGAACAAATTTGGGCATAATATCAACAAAGATCGTCACAGGATAGGCCTCACTGTTCTCCGGTTCCAGACGTATCCGTCCCAGATAGGAAATTAAACCACTGGAGTCATTAATAAAAAACAATTTATCACCGAAAGTAGGCTGGCCGTAGCGTGCAATAATATGAGAAAAAAAATCATAACAATTCAATACATCGCCATCACTGCGGATTTGCAAATCGACCATAGTATCACACACCGTAAATTGATAATCAAATTGTTTCCAGTACCCTGTCAGATAATGTTGACGGATATGCTCCTCCAGATCGCCCTCTTTACCGGGCAAATAAACGGCTTCGCCAGCCAATCGAAGCAAAACAGTATCCTGCTGCATTTCTGCCACAGCTTCATCAAACAGATATTCCGCAATCCTGTCACGCTGATTACTTACCGACAAGGCCAGAGTTTTCATCTCGGCCCGTAATTTCTCGTTCCCGGCCTGAAGCAGGACAAGCCCCGATAAAAAAGAGAACAATCCCAACAGGAACACAACAATACCTGAATCGAGTTTTGCAGAAAAAAGGCCATAATGAACCATACAACTGGCAAAAAAAAGTACAGAGGCAAAGAGAACGATTCCTTTAAACGGGCTGATGCCCAACAGGCTGGCCATAATCGCCAAAACAAGAACACCAAAAAAAAGAAACACGAACTCTTTTTTCGAAATAAAACGCTGACATAAATAACGCAAACCTGAAATCGTAACCATCCAGGAAGAAAAAACCAACAGGGAAAGGATTAAAAACCCGATAAGAGAATAGACATTCAATTCAAACAAAGAGGTTAAATCGAAACTGATGGTTGAATTAATGACCAGACTGTAAATCAAATGAAAAGAAAAAGCCTGAACAATAAGCAGGGCGAAGATCGATATAAAACTCACAATCAGAGCACTAACTTTATTGCACGTACTACATTTCGTAGCCCCTTGTACCTCCGTAAACCAGGCATAAGCCACGATAAAAAACAGAATTGAAAAAACCAAAAGATCGCCCAACGAAGCAAGAAAAAAGGAATGCGCAAAAAGGGAAGAACTAAATAATTCCGAATTTTTGATAATCGAAGGGAGTCCAATTCCCTTTAAAATAAACCCTAACAAAGCAATATCGGCACTAAACAATAAAGTCCGGGTTAACGGACATGTACGAAACAACGGTAAAATCCGATAAAGATCCAGAATAAAAAGGGCAAAAAACAGGAGAGCCAGAAAGTAAGCCAGGGTAGATACAAAAACCCATAGGGCAGGGATGTATTCACCAAAGGTAAAATCCAGAGAAAAAAGATAATCTCCATTACTACTATATACGGGCTCACCGATATTTTCATCAAAAGCAAGCCGTGTTTTTTTACCTAAAGAAAACCCTTCTGCGAAACCATTGATGAGGTATCTGTTTTCATAGTGATAATCAAACTTCACCGGAATTAATAAACAGGCCGTATAGTCACCCCGGGAGAAAAACTTCAGAAATGACCATCCGTTTCCCGTATGAATAACGGTATCAGAGTGAATTCCAACCCATTGCTCTTCCGAAACAGGTGATTGATTATCAGACCAATAAGACAATACTCCCTGATAAAACAAAAACAGATGGAATCCGGCTTCGTTCACTGCATTTTCGGTATCACTACCAAAAAGACAGGGTGACTGTAATTCGTCGGAAAAAAGGGTAACAACAATTTGAATAGCTTTTTTTTCTTTTTGATGAAGTTGCTTTTGAAAGCAGGCTGTTGCCGATTCCGGGGCAACAGACAGGCGGGCTATCGTTGTAGAAATAAAGACAATGGCAGCAAAACCAAGGAAAAGAATAAGCCTTAGCCAATGTCGCTTAATCCGGGAAAAAGAATTGAAAAAAGAAGCCATCAGGAAACCAATATTAAAATTAATAATAAACCAAAAGGGTTAACACCCTAAAGCACAACAGTAAAACAACCTGTAATCACAACACCGGTCCCAAAAGACGGGCAACCGATTCTGCAAACCGGTGTACCAATGTTCTGGATTTCCATGCATTTTTATCAATTAAGACGCTATTTTCCTTATCGGCACAAAAATCTTTCATCAGCTCAACCGAAAACGAATGACTATAAATTACAGCATTTATTTCAAAATCAATATCAAAGCTACGATAATCAAGATTTGTTGTACCAATAGTACAAAAGAAATCGTCGACTACCATTGTTTTGGAATGAATAAAGCCTTTTTTATAATAATAAATTTTTACCCCCGCTTCTATCATATCATCAAAAAAAGCACGGTTTGCCCAATCGAGCATTCGGCTATCGCTGCGGTAAGGAACAATCATTTCCACTTCCACCCCGCTAAGTGCAGCCGCGATCAAAGCACGCTGGATTACTTCCGGAGGGACAAAATAGGGCGTTGTAAGCGCAATTCGCCGGGTAGCCAACGCAATAGCAGAGGCATACATATCCACAATACCCGGCTGATCATAATCGGGTCCACCGGCAATAACCTGCATTGGAAGAACAGCTTCACCGGAAGTATCCGGAAAAAACTCTGGTGTCACACTACAACGATTTCCACTAACAAACTGCCAATTGAGTAAAAAACGCAATTGAAACGAAAGTACTGCATCGCCAACAATCCGTAGTTGTGTATCACGCCAAAAAACCTTGTTTTTTAATCGGTTATCATATCGGTCGGAAATATTAATCCCCCCGGTATAGGCGATTTTCCCATCAATAATTACTATCTTACGGTGGTCGCGATAATTTACTTTATCCGTAAACCGGACAAACCGAACGGGCATAAAAGGACACATCAAAATACCACCTTGCCGCAAACGGGAAATATAATGATCGGATAACTTTCGTGAACCAATATCATCATAGATGAAACGAACAGATACGCCGGCAGCAGCACGCTCAAGTAAAATACCGGCAAGTTCTGTGGCAATACTACCCTCTTCAACAATGAAAAACTCTAAATGAATATGATGTTTTGCCCGCCGGCAGTCGGCAAATAATGCAGGAAATAATTGTTCGCCGTTTCGCAACAAATTACAGGCATTATTAGTGGTTAAAACCGAATGATCATTGGAGTAAAGAAGCCGAATAATTTTATCATAGGGTACCATTGACTGTATAAATGAGGCGTCGACATTCGGGGCCAAAAAAGATATTCCTGCTTTCCATTGGCTAATTTGGCGTGCATCAACAGTACCTTTTCTGGAAAACAGTTTTCGTTTTCTGTAATCACGGCCAAAAAAAAGGTATAGAAGAATACCAGCAACCGGTAACAGGAATACAGCAGCCAGGTAGGCCAGTGCTTTTACGGGATGCTTTTTTTCCAACAGGATAATAATTCCAAAAATCAGGGAACTTAAAAAATAAAAAAGCGTCCAGAATGAAAAATCTATTGACATAGGGGTTCACAGGTTCTATCCCTACAAAAATAACGAAAGGGTTTTAAGAAATGAATTTTATACGCATTGATTTTAAAAGCATGGATCATTCATCCCCTAAGGCTTCAATCAAAGTGAAACCCATAGCGAATAAAAACACCACAAGCGGCTATTCCTTCCCAGGAAGTAAGGCCTCCGAGAGATGATTCAGGGTAAGTACCACGGCAGGAATGCGCTCTTCCTGTTACCCCTCCGGATTTATTATTGCTGGTGTTGTCGTTAATCCGGCAGGATAATGTTATATTTCTGCAAACGGCGATGCAGGGCATTCCATTTAATATTCAGCAGATCGGCCGCGGCCGATTTATTGAATTCCACTTTTTCGAGAGCCCTTATAATAGTCTGTTTTTCAATTAGTTCCAAATCGAAAAGTTCGACGGAAGGTTGAAGTTGACCCGTGTTACGGGCCATGCCGTCAATATTTGGGAAGTGTTCGGCAGTTATGGTACCGGTATCACATAAAATAACGGCTCGCTCGGCCAGATTACGGAGTTCCCTTACGTTTCCGGGAAAAGGGTATTGCTGCAGAATTTCCATGGCAGGCGTATCGATACCTTCAATTTTTTTTCGCATACGGCCGGCAAAAACAGCGATATAGTGATTTACCAGTACGGGGATATCGACGGGGCGTTCGCGTAAAGGCGGGACAAAAATTTCAAAGGTGCCCAATCGGTGAAACAGATCGAGGCGAAAATTTTTTCCTGATTTCATTTCCATCACATCTTTATTAGTAGCCGCGACCAGGCGTACATCAAAGCTTTGTTCTTTTTGTGACCCCACTTTAATAAATTTTCGATCTTCCAGTACACGGAGCATTTTAATTTGCAGATTCATAGGCATATCGCCAATTTCATCGAGGAATAGCGTTCCTTTATCTGCAATTTCAAACCATCCTGCGCGATCGGAAATTGCGCCAGTGAAAGCTCCTTTTTTATGGCCAAAAAACTCACTTTCAAAGAGAGATTCAGGGATGGCCGACATATTCACTGCACCAAAATGATGATCGTGACGTTCACTCATAAGATGTATACCCCTGGCAACCAGTTCTTTGCCAACCCCGCTCTCGCCGGTAATAATTACAGAAGTATCCTTACTCTGCGCCACTTTGAACATAATTTTTTTGATGTCATCCATGGCTTTGCTCTGGCTGATAATTTCAAAACCCTCTTTTTCTTTCAGTTCTTTTGCGAGCAGTTTGTTACTCAATTCTGTCTGGCGGAGTTTTGAATTCAGGGTAACGAATTTTTTTGTTTTTTCAATAGATATTTTCACCGAGTCGAAATTGAATGGTTTTCGGAAAAAATCCACCGCTCCCAGGCGAAGTGCTTCTATCACGGTATCCATTGTTGCCTCGGCACTAATCATAATAATTTCCACATCAGGATATAAATCCTTAACCCTCCGAACCACTTCGAGCCCGTTCATTTCCGGCAACTGAAAATCACAAATCAGTATGTCCACCTTTGTATTCTGAAAAATTTCAAATGCTTTTGAGGGGACACTGGCGGTATAAACAGTAAAATCAGCACGCAAAATAGAGCTGGCCAGTTTTCGGTAAAGGTTATCGTCGTCGAGAACAAGAATATGTAATTGATCCGGATTATTCATTGTAATACAATTATAGGTTAAACTAATTCATTGGGTAAAGTTACGGTAAAAACCGAGCCTTTACTTTTTTCGGATTTGGCAATAATTTTGCCACCGGAATAGGATAGCAGATCGTGGCATACCTGAAGCCCCAGACCGGATCCTTTCTCCCCTTCTGTACCATAGGTTGAAAAGTGGGTATTGGGATCAAACAAACAGAGCATATCTTCTGGTTTAATACCAACGCCATAGTCAATCACTTCAATATCCACTAAATTTTCTTTGGGTATAGCCACAATTTCAATTTTTCCTCCCTGAGGAGAAAATTTAATGGCATTGTGGATAAGGTTTTTCATTACCACGTTGAAATGCTGAAGATCTGCCACCACATAGATACCCGGGCTTACTTCCGTTTTTAGTACAATATTTTTTTTATTGATAAGATACGAAAGTGATTTCTGCACATTATCAACAGATTCACGGATGTCGAATTGTTCAGGGGAAGGCGAAATGACTTTTCGCTGGCAACGTGACCACCAGAGGAGGTTTTCGAGAAGTTCGAAAGTGGTGTCGGCTTGTTCCTTAAGGGCCACGAAGAACTCCTGTAACTCTTCCCCTGAGAGCTGAATCCGGTTATCGGTCATCATGTTGGCGAATTCTCTTACACTACCCAGTGCACCGCGCAAATCGTGGGCAATTACGCTGAATACTTTATCTTTCAAGGCATTAGCTTCTTTCAATTCCTGTGTTTGCTTTTCGATGGTTTTAAGCGAAGCCTTCAGGTCGAGCTGGGTTTTAATACGCACCAAGAGCTCTTCCCGGTTAAACGGCTTCGTAATATAATCTACCCCACCGGAATTAAATCCTTTCACGATTTCGTCGACATCGGTTTTTGCGGTAACAAAAATTACCGGAATATGTGCCGTTTCCTCTTCTTCTTTCAAGCGCCTGCAAACTTCAAAACCATCCATATCAGGCATCATTACGTCTAGCAGAATAAGATCCGGTTTTACTTTTTTTACACTGTTTAAAGCGGTAGAGCCATCTTTTGCCAGTGCAACCTGATATCCGTTTTCATGCAGTACACTACCTAATAGCTGTAGGTTCTTTGTGTTGTCATCCACTAAAAGAAGTGTTGCTTTTGTGTTGTATTTCATTGTTATACCGTAAGATTATTGTCTTGAAGAATTTTTTTTACATTGCCGATTTCTTCGGGAAATTTGGGCAATAATGTTTCAATGCTGTCAATATCGAAACTGTCGATGCTCTCGTTCAGTGCATTGACGTAGGTCTGCATGATCTGACAGGGATAATCCTGAATGAGTTCGCTGCATTGTTTGACAAATTTTTGGATTTCAAAAATAATAAGGTCATCCTTAACCTTAAACCATTGGGGCATCATTTCTGATTCAAGTCGTTGCACCATAGCGGGTAAACGTTTTTTACATTCTTCTGAAAGGTTTTGGTCTTTTTCTGCGGTCAACTGCACCGGAGAAATTTTCACCCTGACGGAATAATCAAGGTGTTTTTTCAAAAAATAATAGATTTGCTTTTTATTAACGGGTTTACGCAGGTAACCATCGAATAAGGCTTTTATAGCCGGAAGAGAGGTTGTCATCGCGGAAGCGGTAAAAGCAATGATAGGAACTCTATTAAATTTTGGGTTTTTTTTGAGTATTTCTGTCACCTGATATCCTGATATGCCAGTCATTCGTAAATCCATAAAGATGATATCAGGAATTTCTGTTTTAAGAATCTCGAGTGCTTTTTCACCACTGGAAGCCGTAATAAAAGTAAAATTTTCATTGGCGGTAAGATTGATAAGCAATGCGATGTTGTAGTCCACATCATCAACAATCATAATTTTTGCAGGTTCAAATTCCAGGTTTCCAATTTCAGCGTCGATTTCAGAATGTTGATCCTGATCTTCATCAACTATTTCTATATCAGGAATATTAACAGTAAAAACAGATCCCTTCCCCACAGAACTGTCAAGTGTTATGGTACCGTTAAATTTTTCTACCAATCGTTTTGTTATGGCCAGTCCCAATCCTGTACCGCCATATTTTCGGGTACTTTGTCCACTTTGCTGGGTAAAGGAAAGGAAAATATCTTCCTGTTGCGCTTCCGGAATTCCAATTCCGGTATCTTCGACACGAATAGTGAGGTTAACCCGTTTTTTGTCACGGCTTGTTTTACCGGAAATATTGAGTTTCACAAAGCCCTTTTCTGTAAACTTCACAGCATTGCCCACCAGATTAAAGAGAATCTGATGGATCCGCACTTCATCAAGGGCAAGAAAGGGAGGCAGGTTATCGTCGATTGTTGCAGTGATAACGAGGTTTTTCGCTGATATCTTGGAATGAAAAATTTGTTTTATCTCATGCACAACCCTATCCAGGCGCATGGGTTCGTTTTCGATTTCAATTTTTCCGGCTTCAATTTTTGAAAGATCCAGAATGTCGTTGATCAGATGAAGCAGGGTTTTCCCTGACGACATAATGGTACGCAGGTGGCTTTTATAAATAGGCTGTTCAATTTTATCGATAAGTACTTCACTGAAACCCAAAATGGCATTGAGCGGTGTACGGATTTCGTGTGATACATTAGCGAGGAACAGACTTTTGGCCAGGTTGGCTTGCTCAGCGTTTTCCAGGGCAATGCGGAGCTGCTTTTCATGTTCTTTCCGCTCAGAAACATCCCGGATAATACACATCACTTCTTTCTCATTCATTTTTATGAACCGCGCTTCATAATCATTTTCCCGATCAGCGACATTCAACTTATATTCGGAAGAAAATCGTCCGTTGGCAATGCATTCGTGTATAGCCAGCTTCATGTGTGTGGCAAATTCTTCGGGAAAAATATCGGAGAGGTTCCTATGTAAAAATCCGGATGCCGGGATAATCAAATCTTCTTCATTGCTGCAATTGTAACTAAGAAAAGTGCCTGAATCATCAAAATGAAAAATAATATCCGGAATGGAATCAATTATAGCCCTGTTTTCCTGTTCCCGTTTTCGGAGCGATTCCTCTGCGTTGCGCCGTTGAAAGGCATTGGAGGTCATGTGGGTCACTGTTTTCAGAAGTTCAATCTCCGAACGCGACCACTGCCTGTGATTAGTGCATTCATCAAATCCCATAAACCCCATAAATCGCTCCTGGAAAAACAGGGGCAAAACAACAATACTTAAAATGTGCTGAGGTTCGAGAATTGCGCGAACGTCAATGGGCAATGTGCTGATATCCTGCGAAAAAACCATTCCCTCTTCCAGAAGAATTTTTCGCCAGGAAGGAATAATCGCATAAGGAATATTTTGCAATTCATCTTTTTGTGGCGTAATTTCTTCATTGCACCATTCAAAGGTATTACGGGTTACCTCGCCTGTTTCATCATTCTCAAAAAGATAAACCCTGCTTACATTTGTAAACTTACCAATGATTTCAATAGCGTGATTTATATTGTTTTCAAAACTTCCGGGGGTGTTAATTGCCAGCGAAATTTCAGATAATATTTCTTGTCGACGCAGGTTTTGCTCCATCTCCCTGTTCGCCTCCCGTACCATTTTATCCATCAAAGTATCTGCGCCGCCCTGCCCGATTGAAGTAAAAAAAATAAAATACACCTCTTCGCCGGAACAGGCAAGGGTTTTTATTTCCGTAAAAAATTCCTTTGGGCCGTGCAATATGCTTATCAGGGTAATTTGGTTATTGGAAGGTGTAGTATTGTCGTCCTGCACGAGATGCCGGATTTTTTTATTGCTACTATCTGATAAAAAATCTTGCAGTGAACGATGTACTATTTTTTTCTTCGGAAGGCCAAGAAACTTTTCGGCAGCCTGATTTAACGCAAGAATGGCTGTTTCGTGGTTAACAATAAACACCGGATCCGGAATATAATTAATAAGTACCGTTAACTGTGGGTTGTCTGGTTCTGTTATTGAAATATTTAACTTTTTATTTTTCAACATTATGCACTATTATATCATTTAATTTCAACAGCCGGGTTACAGAATCAGTAACCCAAAAAATCGTTTCTGAAAGAACGATACAAAATACAATTAATTCTTAAAAGCAACCATTTATTTCTTCGATTTCGAATAAAAAAGGCATCCGGAAACAGGCAGAAAAACAGGGTTCGCTTTAAAAGGGATAAATGAATTACGGAATTAAGCAAATTTAGTTACGGGAGAAAGGCTGATTTTAGTTTCTGTTCCAGCAAATCAGGCAATATTAAAATATTTGATTACATTTGTATGGCAATAAGGTTAAATGCAGAATTGTTATGAAAAATTTTACATTCCACAACCCGGTAGAGGTTGTATTTGGTGATGGTGCCATTGAAAAGCTTTCTGTTTTAGTTCCACGCGATAAAAAAATTCTGATTACGTATGGAGGGGGAAGCATAAAACGTAATGGCATATACGATCAGGTAATTGCTACGCTTCCAAAACGCAAATTGTATGAGTTTGGTGGAATTGAAGCGAATCCGGAATTTGAAACGTTGTGCAAAGCCGCTGATTTTTGTCGCTCAAACCAAATTGGGTTTATCCTTGCAGTAGGAGGTGGCTCGGTTATCGATGGGTCAAAATTTATTGCTTCGGCAGCAAAATATGCCGGTGACCCGTGGGATTTTCTTTCCAGGAAAGCAAAACCTTCTTTCACATTGCCTTTAGGCTGTGTTCTAACACTCCCTGCAACGGGCTCGGAGATGAATGGAAATGCAGTAATTTCACGTCGGGAAATCAAACAAAAAAATTCGTTTGGGAGTTCAAAATTATTACCGCAATTTGCCATCCTTGAACCAGCCACAACCAAAACTCTTCCTGTACCGCAACGGATCAATGGAGTAATCGACGCATTTGCACATGTCATGGAACAGTATCTTACCTATCCTGCAGGAGCCTTTATCAGCGACAACCTGGCAGAAGGGATTCTGAGAACATTAACCGACTTGGGAAAAACATATGTGGAGAATCCCGATAACCTCGATATCGCAGGGAATATTATGTGGGCCTCATCACTAGCCCTCAACGGGCTGATCAGTTGTGGAGTTACCTCCGATTGGTCAACCCATGGTATTGGGCATATTCTCACTGCCTACTATGAAATAGACCATGCCATTACACTGGCGATTGTTTTACCCGGAGTGATGGATGTTATGCGTGAAAACAAAAAAGAAAAACTGCTGCAATATGCCGATCGTATCTGGGGTATAACTAAAGGTTCTGAAGATGATCGCATTAACCAGGCAATAGAAAAAACAGAAAGTTTTTTTCGCGGACTGGGAGCGAAAACCAAAATCAGCGAGTTTGCAATCCAGGAAGACGTTCCGCACCGGGTTGCCGAAGCATTGAAAAACCAGGATTCATTGCCTTTGGGCGAACATCAGGATATGGATTATGATACAATCGTAAAAATTCTGCAATCGCGCGTGTAATCCCCACTGGAAAAGAACTATTTTATCTTTCCTTCATACTGATACCCGGCGCGTTGTATTACTTCATGGATTTTTTTGTCTTATTACTTTTTGAAATTTTCTGATAACGCATATGAATAAACACATAAGTCATAAGCATTATTAACAAGGCTGCGCTTAAGTTAAGTAATCCACTGGAAAACACCTGATGGGTATGACCTTCATGAAATTGCAATGGATTGAGGAACCATACTGGTGGCAAAAAAAAGTCAATGGCCAGTCCGGCCAACAAGGCGCCAACACTAATGGAAAGAAGATAAATAATCAGACTTTTACGTCCTAACTGACGGGCAATTCCAGAAATTGTGGCCGAGTTGGTTGCCGGGCCGGCCATCAGAAAAACAAGCGCTGCTCCCGGGCTCAGGCCTTAATGCATTAGTACAGCAGCAATGGGAAGCGAGCCGGTAACACAGACATATAAAGGGACTGAAGCGAGCAGAATAAACAACATTCCGCTGAATCCCTGTCCAATACGGTGCGAAAAAAAATCATCGGGAATGAGCAGGGCGAACAAAGCAGCCACCGCCAATCCTATTAGCAACCATTTCCCGATGGATGCAATCATTTACAAAAATCCATAACGGAATGCCTCCTGAAGGTTTTTGCTCAAAAGAATGGATGTTGTTTTCACCCTATTATCCAGCAATGCTGATTCTGGTGGGTTATCATTTTGTGGATCCCATGCGGGTAATCGCGCCACCTGCAATGCCCGTAATCAGGGCAACAACAGGACGAATTACTGCAAAGGGCAATCCCAGCAGCGAATAGGTAGCAAAAATAGAATCTACGCCGGTTTGTGGGGTGCTAATCAGAAAGGAAACAGTAGAACCTTTGTCGGCACCATTTTTATAGAGTGACATACCTGCCGGGATAACACCACAAGAGCAAAGGGGCAATGGGATGCCGAATAATGCTGCATTTACAACAGAAAAGTGATTATTTTTCCCCAGGTATTTTCGTATCAGGCCTTCCGGGAGCCAGGATTTCAGTACACCTGCAAACAAAAATCCAAACAATAACCAGGGTGCCATTTCGCGGGTAAGGATCCAGAAGGATTGCAAAAATTCATAGATGAATTGAATCAATATATCCATAAAAATCATCATTCATATATAATAACTTAAATATATAAATTTTGTTGTATTTAAAAGTAAAAGATCGGGAAAGGGAAAAGCGGAAGAAAAGCGGATGGGACGGCGGGGAGACAAATCTTATGCCATAAAAGAGAAGGAAAAATTTAATAGTTTGATTTTCATTATTTTGCGGGGGGTGGTCCTCAGGGCCACCCTTTAAAAGGGTTTAAATACTTTTAAAGGGTAACCCGCTGACAAAAAAACACTAAACCTCAACAACAACCCAATTTTCAACCAACCTCATCATGCCAACATAAAGGGTCCCGCAACCCGACAATAACAACTTCTCCGGGCCCATTTATACATTACTTAATGCGTAATGTTCCGGGATTGCTTTTTAGGCAGACTGATATAAAGAGTTATAGCAAGGATTACAGCCCCACCGGATAGGGTCCGAACGCCGGGTATTTCGCCATAGAGGGGAATGGCGATCAACACACCATAAACTGGCTCAAGTAGGGTTAGAATACCAGCAGTAGCGGTTTTTAGGCTTTTTAAACTGGTAATAAACAGTGTATGCGCAATTCCGGTACAAAAAATACCCAAAAAAGCCAATGCGGCAATATCAAATCCGGAAAAGGTTGGAGCTACGACCAAAACAAAAGGAAGCAACACAATAAAAGCAATAGTATCCTGATAAAAAGCCAATACCGTACCCGGATAAAGCACTACATATTTGCGGTTGAGCAAAGAGAGCAAAGCAAATAGAAATCCCGCCGCGGTGCCTGCCAACGCACCGGTAAGTGCAGCATTTCCAGGGGTGAAATCCGGAATAATAAGCACCACTCCGACCAATGCAACGAAAGAAGCACCAAGTTGCCTCCAGGTGAAAGGTTCCCGAAAAAACAACGGTTCCAGCACTGCAGCAAAAACAGGAAAAGTACTGACAGTTAGTAATCCTATTGCGATAGAGCTAATTTTTACTGACCAAAAAAAGAGACCCCAGTGGGCAGCCAGTAAAACCCCGGTAAGCAAAAAGGGGAAAATATGTTTTCGTGAAAGGATTCGTAGGGATTGTTTCCGAAACAGAAGGATAATCAGCAAGGAAAGAGAAGCAAACAAAACCCGTCCTGCAACGATAATAACCGCCTGTTGGGATATTCCACGCGCAACCACCCCGGCAAGCCCAAAAAAAAATACGGCAATATGGGCATTTAATAATGGCCTTACCGGGTTTGCCATACCCTTGCTAATCACTTATCAGTGCAAAATCCTGAAAAACCCACGAAGCCCCTGATTCCATAGAAATCGCAATCCATCCGTAACGGTATTTTTTCTTGTCCATGATTCTGAATCCAAGATAGTGTTTCCCTGGCTCTACCCAATCACCGATAAAAGTAGCACTTTCATTAGTGATATAACTATAATCATGCATTATGAGTTCTTCTGTCTGCCATTGCCTGAATTCATCGATGAGCGCATCCTCTTCCAGCATACCGGCTAAATCTTCCGCAGTACCCTGGCAGAGCTCAACATCATCGTGTGGAGTAACATGCATACTGAAAATGGTATGTCCCGGAGAAGCACTCCCTGAAAAAAAGAAAGTGATATCGGATTCACCGTCTCCATCCAGGTCAGGGCTATACGTCGAACTGGATGCAGGATAATCAAACATAATCACTTCAGGCGGCGAAATCTCGGTATAGGTTATATATTCACCAGTAGCACTCCCGGCATAAATAAATTGCTGATAATCATCTTTATCACATCCTATAAGGAAAATAACTATCCCTAAAAACTGCAACAATCGTATTATTTCTCGCATACCCTTAAGTTTTTTACAAAGATAACAAAATGGCAAAAACCTTTTCTTCTAATACAGGATTCTTTTGCATAGCTGTTGAAGGATTTATACTTTTAACGCAGATTTACGCTACTATGTGCTGAAATTTTCAGTAATACCATTTTTGATGAAGAAATACGAACGGATCACAGTAAAGGATATCGGGTCAGTGTGGGTTTCACGCAGCAGAACGGCTCACAAGGTGCGGATTATAATAAAACCGTCGGGAGAAGTACATTTGACAATACCCTATTCAGTTCCGGTAACCCGGGGTATCGAATTTGCTGAGAAAAAAAAGGACTGGATATTAAAACACCTTGAGAATCAGCAAAAGCAGAAACAACAAACTCCTCACTTTCTTCCGGGTACCGGTTTTAACACACGAATGCATCAGGTGACAATTAAATCACATACCCAAAATAGTTTTTACTATGTCATCGAACATCAGGTTACACAGATTTTTATTCCGGATTCTGAACCCCCAGAATCACAGCAGGCACAGGATTGGATCAAAAAGGCACTGGAGGAAACCTGGCGTCGGGAAGCTATATTGATGTTACCAGAGCGTGTTATGAAGTTGTCGGATGTAAATAATTTTCCATATCCAAAAACAACAATCAGAAATGCAAAAACCCGGTGGGGAAGTTGTTCCTCAAATGGGAATATTAATCTTTCCCTTTACTTAATGCGCCTTCCGGACGCGTTGATTGACTTTGTTATTCTGCATGAACTCACGCATTTAATACATCCGAACCATAGCGAAGCATTTCATGCCCATCTGAATTCGTTATGCGGGGGGAAGGAAAAAGTGCTGAATAAGTGGCTCCGGACTTTCAAAATGGATGACTATCGGATGTACTACGCCATTAACACAAAAAACAGCAACGAGGAAAAACAAGGAAATACCATCAAATGAAAATAAAAAAATATATTCTCGCACTCGACCAGGGGACGACCAGCTCAAGAGCCTTACTCTTTGGCAGAAACCAGAGTATTTTAGGTATTGAACAACAGGAGACGACACAATTGTTTCCCCAACCTGGATGGGTGGAGCAAAACGCAGAAGAAATTTCGACCACACAAATCGGCGTCGCGCGCATGCTCATCCGTCGAATGGGTGTCCGTCCCAGTGAAATTGCCGGAATCGGAATAACCAACCAGCGCGAAACCACCATTATCTGGGATAAAACCACCGGAAATCCGGTATATAATGCCATTGTATGGCAGGATAAACGGACAAGCGCCTACTGCAATCAACTAAAAAGGGAGGGATGGGAAACTTATATTGCTGAAAATACTGGTCTGGTAATCGATTCCTATTTCTCAGCCACAAAAATAAAATGGATTCTCGATCAGGTCCCGGGAGTACGCAAAAAAGCAGAAAATGGCGAACTCTGTTTCGGTACAGTGGATACCTGGCTGATCTGGAACCTTAGCGGAGGGAAACTACATATTACCGACTATTCCAATGCCAGCCGCACCATGCTTTTTAATATTAACACACTGGAATGGGATACAAAACTCCTCAATCTCTTCGGTATTCCGGCTTCTCTGCTTCCTCAAGTGCGAAATTCGTCCGAAAAATATGGAGAGGCTTGTACCGAGTTTCTCACCGAAGGATGTATCCCCATTGCCGGCATTGCTGGAGACCAGCAGGCTGCGCTTTTCGGTCAAACCTGCTTTACACCGGGGATGATGAAAAACACTTATGGTACAGGATGTTTTTTGTTGATGAATACAGGCGATAAACGCATATTCTCCAAAAACGGGCTCGTTTCAACCCTTGCCTGGGGTATGGAAAATAAGGTAACCTATGCACTGGAAGGGAGCGTTTTTATTGCCGGAGCGGCCGTTAAATGGTTACGCGACGGCTTGAAAATTATTCAAAGTGCTGAAGAAACAGAAAAACTGGCCGTGTCGGTCAACGATACCGAAGGCGTTTATGTTATTCCGGCATTTTCGGGATTAGGTGCGCCCTACTGGGATATGGCCGCAAGGGGTGCTATTTTAGGATTGTCTCAGGGAACCTCTGTGAAGCATCTTGTCAGAGCTACGCTCGAAGCCCTGGCCTACCAAACTCGGGATGTCATTGAAGCAATGAAAAATGATTGTAATCTTGAAATACCTGAACTTCAGGTCGATGGCGGCGCTTCAGTGAACAATTTTCTGATGCAGTTTCAGGCTGATATTCTTAACCTTCCTGTGCGCCGACCCGATATTATCGAGTCAACAGCTTTAGGTGCTGCCATGCTGGCCGCTTTGTCGACTGGTTTTTGGTCTATGGACGAAATTGTCACCAACCGTCGGGTTGACCGCACTTTTGCACCGCATATGACAGAACCGGAACGTAACCGTAAATATGATGGATGGAAAGAAGCCCTGCAACGGATTTTGTCGTGATTATTCATTCCCCGTCCATGATCCCCTTTCTTTAAAAAAAATTACTCGGGGTTCGCACTTAGTGTAAAATTTTTGATCGTAGCAAATTCAAAGGGACGGTGTGCATAATATGTATTGAAATAACAACATTTACTGACTCCATTTTTATGATGCGGCATCAAACAAACGATTGCCTCGTTGCGTAGCGATGCAAGTTTTTGCGCTTCAGCCTCTACGCCAATTTTTTCTCCTTCGCTATTTCCCTTTATTGTAACAAAAATCAATTTTGTAATACCATCAATGTTAGTAAATTAGCTCATGTTACTGGTCGGATTGGTTCTGAACAACCGTCCTGACCATGCGGAAAACGGACTATTCATCGATTCATCGTATTTTAATTAAACCCACTTTGCAAATCCAATATTCAATAGCATGAGGATGACAACAAAATGCAAAAATGGGGTCAGTTTATATAATGACCTGATGATAAAAACATTATCAGGACAAGGAGTTATTATGTGATCTCCCAACACCCTTTGTTTTTTTCTTCATAATGAACTATTTTTTTTATTTCGTGTTATGTATTATCTAAGAATTATTATCAATAAATAAAAAATATGGATGTACACAAACATATTCTTCGGGATAAAATTTCAACGGGAGGGCTGAAGGTTACACCGCAGCGAGTTGCAATTCTGGAGACACTTGTACAGATGAAAAACCATCCTACAGCCGACAATATATACTCCAAACTGCAAAAACAGCAACCCAATATCTCGCTCGGAACTGTATATAAAACATTGGAAACTTTGGCAACACACGGTATCATTAATAAGGTAAACACCGACACCGGATTGTTGCGCTATGATGCCATTACAGAGAATCATCATCATCTCATTTGCATCGACAAACAAGATATTTCGGATTATTTTGATCAGGATCTTGACAGGTTACTTACAGAATATTTTACCCATCACCCCATTCCCGGTTTTACGATTAAACACTTAAAACTTCACATAATAGGTTCTTTTACAAGAAATCATAAACATTAAAATAATTATCAAACCTTAAAAATTATTACTATGGAAACAATGAATTCTTTTCCGCTTATTGGCGACAAATTCCCTGAAATGCATGTGCAAACCACCCATGGAATGAAAAATCTTCCCGGCGACTACAAAGGGAAATGGGTTGTATTATTCTCACACCCCGGTGATTTTACTCCGGTCTGTACCACTGAATTTGTGAGTTTTGCCATGAAAAATGACAAATTTAAAGCGTTGAACGCCGAATTAATGGGATTGTCAATGGATCAGGTTTTTAGCCACATCAAATGGGATGAATGGATTAAAGACAATACCGGAGTCGAAATTCCTTTCCCGATTATTGCAGATGCTGCAGGCAGTGTAGCCGGACGTTTAGGCATGGTGCATCCCGGTAAAGGAGCCAACACGGTACGTGCGGTCTTTCTTATCGATCCTGACGGAATTATCCGGATAATTCTTTATTATCCGCAGGAAATTGGTCGCAATATGGACGAAATTTTACGTGCGCTTGAAGCCTTACAGGTTGCCGACAAACACAAAGTGGCCATACCTGCAAACTGGCCCAACAACGAACTTATTGGCAAACGTGTGATTATTCCGCCCGCAACAGATGTGGTTACCGCCAAACAACGCCTCAAAGAATACGAATGCTACGATTGGTGGTTCTGTCATAAAGAACTTTAATTTACGTGTGCATTTGTAATTGTATGTTAACGAATTTTACCCGGGGGGTTCTCCCGGGTTTTTTTTGCTTTTTCCCCAAATTTCCAAAATATACAAGTATTGCCTCTGGCCCGACACCCATCTTTAAACGGAAATCATGGGTCAAAAATTATAACCGGTTTTTTACACGACAACCTTTTCTGTATTTTTATGGTCTTGTTAAAAAAAACTTTTAATTACTACAACTATTAAGGTATGAAAAGAATTTATCTGTTAGCGGTTTTCATGTTGACCGGACTGGTATTGCAGGCCCAGGTGCAGCGCCGTGTATTTATCGAAGAAGCCACAAATGCTTCCTGTGCACCTTGTGCCTCGCAGAATCCGGCATTTGATGCCCTGTTGCAAGCCAATTCCGACAAAGTGGCAGTAGTGAAATACCACTGGTATTTCCCAGGGACCGACCCAATGCATGCACAAAACCCGGATGAAAATAATGGCCGTGTGGCGTACTATGGAATAAATGGCGTACCAACTGCAATAATTGATGGCGTAATTCCCTCAGGAAGCGGATTTGGATATCCGGGAGCTCCTTCAGGGTTTACCCAAACACTGATCAATCAGTATTATAATACACCTGCTCCGGTTGAAATGCTGGTGTACGAAAATATTGATACCGAACAAAATCTCTTGAATGCCTATGTATTAATCCATGCACTCGCACCAGTCACCGGAAATTTGCGCGTACAAACAGCCGTTATTGAAAAGCATATTCATTTTAATTATGCACCCGGAAGCAACGGGGAAAAAGATTTCTATGATGTGATGAAAAAAATGCTCCCTGACCAAAACGGCACCCAGATTGTTGCCATGGAAGCCGGTGATTACATTATGTTACATCAACAATGGGATTTCAATGGATGGACGATTTACAACGAAGAAGAACTAAGTGTGGTTAGCTGGTTACAAAATAACACGTCAAAAACAGTCTATCAGTCGGCGATTGGGACTACTGAAATGTTTCAACCCCTCTATAATACTGATGTTGAAATTGTGGAATTAATCAATGTTCCGGATAAATCATGTACACCCAGCCTGCAACCAGGGCTGCTTCTTCGGAATAACGGATCGGAGATCGTAACAGAAATGGAAATCCAGTATACGATGAATAATGGAATGCCTGCAGTATTTCTCTGGAGTGGAGCACTTGCTTTTACTGAAACCGTTGTGGTTTCATTACCCGTGATAGCATTCACGCTCGAAGAGGAAAACCTTTTTCAGGTAAGTATTCCTGCGGTGAATGGTTCTGATGACCAGTATATGAAAAACAACAATAAAACGAAAACTATTTTACACGCCGTAAAAAGCGAAGATTATGTTCGCCTGATGTTACGTACAGACAATAAACCGGAAGAGATTACCTGGAAAATTACAAACAGCGAAAACGAAGTTATTCATTCCGGAGGGCCTTATACACAGCCCAATCAAATGATCAATACGATGCTTCCTTTCGATCTGGAAGATTGCTATCAATTTACGATCTACGATGCCGGCGGGGATGGTATTTGCTGTGAAAACGGAGTAGGATTTTTCGCCCTCAGCGACCATACGAATTCTGCTTTTGTGGAAGGGGGCAACTTTAGCGACAGTACTGGTGCTTCCTTTAAAATTTTGAAAGGTGTTGGGATGGAAACGAGAAATGATATAGGGTTAAAAATTGCACCCAATCCGGCTTCCGATCGCCTTGAATTGGGGTTTACGCTCTCAAAAGAAGCAACAGTACGAATGGCAATAACCGATCTTACCGGAAGAGTGCTTCAACAGGAAAACCCTGTAAGCCTGCCTCAGGGAATACACGCTGCTACTTTCGATGTCGCTGATTTCCCTGATGGAATGTATCTGGTACGCATTGGAGTTGAGGATAGCTTTACCATAAATAAGTTTTTGGTTAAAAAATAACCCCGCATGCTAAAGGTGCCCATTCCGGCACGCTTGGAATGGCTGGAATTGCACCTTAAATTTATACCATTGTGACTTATATCCAAAACCATGAAAAAATCATTTTTTACATTAGTATTCCTTCTTTTCACGTCGGTCGTTCTTCTGGGTCAAGGCTGGCGACCGGGTGAAATGGAGGTGGAAGTGTTCCTGCCTGATACCCACACCGGACAAAAAATTGCGGCATTGCATCTTAATGGCGAAATTTATGGCAACCGTGCCGTTTTGTATGTTACGCCGACAGAACTTGGAAAACTTTCTTTGCTGACAAACGATTTTCGGATTACACGAACCGATATGCAATCGTGGGCTGAATCCTTTCGTCTCGACAGAACAGCGTACCATACCTACGAAGAGATCATTACACTCGCCGATAGCCTGGTAACGGCTTTCCCCACAATTTGCCAGAAATACATCTTTGGCACCAGTCTCCAAAACCGTCAGTTGGCCGCTTTAAAAATCAGCGATAATGTTGCCAGCGATGAGAATGAGGCGGAAGTAATGTTTGATGGAGGGATACACGGCGACGAGATCGGAGCCTCGGAAAACGTGATCCGTTTTGCCCGTGACCTCTGTCTCGCTTATGGTATCGATGACGCAATTACGCAGCTTATTGATTCCCGTGAGATTTGGCTGTATTTAATGGTAAACCCCGACGGCAGAGCGAATATGGTTCGCTACAATGCAAATGGAATAGACATTAACCGTGACTGGCCGTTTATGTGGAACAGTGAAGGGGCGAGCACGGGTCCGGCATCACAACCTGAAACGAAAGCATTACGAAATTGCATTTATGATCATCAGTTTGTGATCCATACGACCTACCACAGCGGCACAGAATACATTTCATGCCCCTGGAGTTACCGTGCATCAGCACCCCCTGATCTGCCGGCTATTTTGTATCTGGCAGAGCGCTACGCCGAGACTTCCGGTTATCCCTCCATCC
>Ga0265294_10001592_pt1 | contig 30574 bp, 27 predicted proteins | sample MunlanPumphouse3_FD_192504 | JGI IMG/M metagenome (GOLD analysis project Ga0265294, IMG submission 192504) | Groundwater microbial communities from a municipal landfill in Southern Ontario, Canada - Pumphouse #3 | ecosystem: Environmental > Aquatic > Deep subsurface > Groundwater | place...
TCTTCATTGTTAATAATGGAAACACACTCTAAGTATTCATCAACAGTGGAGCCATTTATATTTACAATTGTTCTTACACCTAATTTTTTTAAAATAGGTAATTCATTATTAATGAAATTTTTAATACCGATATTTTCTAATCCAATACTGTTCATTAAACCAGAAGCTGTTTCCCAAATCCGGATTCCATCATTTCCTGATTTTGGAAACAATGTTAAGCCCTTTGTGCAAATACCACCTAATTTTGATAAGTCAAAATGCTGTTGATATCCAATTCCAAATGTCCCGGAGGCTGCAATTACTGGATTTTTAAATTCTATTGATGAAAAATTAACATTTAGATAGTTGTTCAAAAATAATATCCTCTCCGGGAAATATTGGACCGTCTTTACAGACTAACCTATTTCCGCTTTTTGTTTTGCAACTACAGGAAAGACATGCCCCTACAGCACAAGCCATTCTTTTTTCTAAAGAAATAAAGATTTTTGGTTTTTCAAAATATTTTTGAGAAATAATTGACTTCATCATGTCTTCCGGTCCACAAGAAAAAACATAATCATATTTATGTATATTTACTACACTTGAAATGTTGTTACCAACCTCTATAACAAGTTTATCCGCATGTTTTTTAAAATAATCTAATAGAATAGGTGTATCTTTAAAACCAAGATAAATATCAATGGACTTTATAAACTGTTTATTATATAGTTGTTTTGCTGCTAAATATAAGGCAGCTATTCCCATTCCTCCACCAATTAAGGCAATACAGCCTTTTGGTATAGGGAATCCGTTACCGTAAGGTCCCAAAACATGGATACTATCATTTCTTTTTAAATGACTTAATAATTTAGTTCCTTCTCCTACAACCCTGTACAAAAAACTTATTGAGTTGTCATCTATATCAAAGATTGTAAAAGGTCTTCCCAAAAGTGGATGCAAGGAATTCCAACTTTTTAGCATATAAAATTGACCCATTGAACCCTGGAATTTACCACTGACTTTAATTAAAAAAATATCTTTACAAAGTTGTTCATTATAAATTATTTTGCACATAAAATAGTATCTCTTAACCTTAATACTTTTTCCCTTGCGCAATTGGCAAAAGTTTTATCTTCCCTCACTCCTTTATGAGCACCTATAACATCTCTGGAAGAGTTAACTATGAATCTTCTTTTTCCATTTAATAATGGTGCAATATCATTAGCATCTCCACCCTGCATTCCAAAACCGGGAATTAAAAAAAATGCATTTGGACAAGTTTCCCAAATCTTAGTCATATCTTCAGGGAAGGTAAGTCCAGCCACACCACCAATAAGGCTAAGGTTATTGGAACCAATAAAGGATTTGCCCCATTCATTTACTTTTTGTGCTACTCTCATATATAATTTATCACCATCAATATTTATTTCTTGAAAGTCTTTTGAGCTTTTATTTGATGTATGTATAAGTATAAACATGCCTTTTTCACCTGTTTTTAAATAATCAAAATAAGGACTGATACTATCAATGCCCAGGTAGGGGTTCATAGTTACAAAGTCGGCTTCAAAATCCCCTGTGAAATGAGCTTTAGCGTAGAATTCTGCGGTAATCAGTATATCTCCTCTTTTTACATCACCAATACTAATTTTGTTATTTTCTCGAATATAATGGAGGCTCCGGCTGTAGGCTTTTAGCCCCTCAATTCCCCAGGCTTCATAACAGGCAATTTGTAGTTTATAGCAGGCAGCAATGTCCTTGGTTGCATCAATTAAATGGCGATTGTATAAAAATATTTTATCTTCTAAAGGGATTGTAGAATTTTTTAAAAAGTCAGGCAATAATGGAAATCTAAAATCCAAACCCACACATACCGGGCTTATTAAAGCCTCTTCATATAATTTATCTATAATCATTTTTATAAAACCTTTCTTTTAAAATTTAAATTAAACATTAAAAAAATCATAAAAAAAACCTTCCCTTACGAAGAAGGGAAGGTTGAAATATCAAGTATATTTATTCTATTGAATTGTCTTTTTGATATATTTGCTGAATTCAAGATAGTTACCTTTCTAGCCTCACTGGACTAAATTAAAGATGCTATTTAGTTTTGAATATTACCATTAAAGGTATATAATGTCAATGAACATTTTTTTATTTAAATTAAAATATTTACATTAATACTAAAAAATCCTTTCTTACATATTATAATAAAAAATGTTTTAAAAAGAAAGAGTCAATTATTTTGTTTTAAATTTATTTAAAAAAAATACTAAAAGGGGGAGAAGCATATTATTGACAGTTATTTTGTAGAAACACATGCTCATCTGGATATTATAAAGAAAAAAACAGATGTAGTTATCAGCGATGCTCTTAAGAGTGGCGTAAAAGATATTATTACAATTGGTGTTGATTTGGAATCCAGTAAAAAGAATATAAATTATGCAAAGCAATATAAGGATGTTTTTACTGCGATCGGATTTCACCCGCATGAAAGTAAAAAGATGAGAGAAGAGGAATTATATGAGTTAGAAACAATGATATCAAATCCAAAAAATGTAGCACTTGGTGAGATAGGGCTGGATTATTATTACATGCATAGCAAGAAAGAAGATCAGAAAAGTATATTCAGGGAACAAATTGACTTAGCTAAAAAATATAATTTACCTGTAATTATTCATGATAGAGATGCACATTATGATACTATAAAAATATTAAAAGAAAAGGCAAAAAACATGAAAGTAGTCCTGCATTGCTTTTCCGGCGATATGGATATGGCTCAATGGTGTATAGAAAGAGGATATTTTTTTGGGATAGGTGGAGTTGTTACTTTTAAGAATGCCAAAGAATTGGTAAAAATAGTAAAGGAGATTCCGATAGATAATATACTACTGGAAACAGACTCTCCTTTTCTCACTCCAGTACCTTTTCGGGGAAAGCCAAATGAACCAAAATATATACCGATCATTGCAGAAAAAATTGCCGAGATTAAAGAAAAAGACATAGACGAGATAGCCAAAATAACTTCTAAAAATGCCAGGGATTTTTTTAGTTTAAAGAAACTATAGAAGACATGATAGAATTATTAAAAATATTCATATTTAAATAGTTATTACTTTCATATAAAATTTTTTAATCTGTATTGACTTTTTTACAGTAAGTGGTTACAATAATAACCAATATAAAAGAGTTAGTTGAGATTATGAAAAATATAAACAAAATAACGCGACAAAAGAATAATTATTTTTACTACTATTATATTCCGGGGTAAGTGCCATCGGTTTTAATAGTAGTAAGTAAAATCTATTAAGATTAATAAACCACAGGCATTTACCTCAGGTAAGTTCCTGTGGTTTTATTTTTAACCACGGGTGTATTAAACATTCGTGGTTTTTTATTTTAAAGGAAAGGGGATGATAAACAATTTAAACAAAAAACAATGTTTACAGTAATTTTATTGAAAAGTTCTTTATAAAAAAAAGGAGGAAATGAGATGAGAACAAATTCAAAAAAATCAGAAGTTTTTATGATAATTGGTGTAGTAGTAATTATATTAACTTTTTTATTAACGAGTACTGCAGTTTTTGCGGCTCCGATAAAAATTGGAGTTAGCCAGATTGTAGAGCACCCGGCACTGGATAATTGTCGTGACGGGTTTGTTGATGGAATGGAAAAAGCAGGATATGTTACTGGTGAAGATGTGATTTATGATTTCCAAAATGCCCAGGGGGAATTTAGTAATGCTATTTCAATTGCCCAAAAATTTAAAGATGATAATGTAGATATAATATATGCTATTTCAACCCCTATAGCTCAGGCAGCTGCTCAAGTTACCGAAGAGATACCTATAATTATTGGGGCAATTACAGATCCGGTGGCTGCAAATATTGCAGAAAGTTGGGAAAGTTCTGGAAATAATGTAACCGGAATGTCTGATGCGGCTCCAAATGAAGCACAATTAAAGCTAATACCACAGTTTTTCCCGCAGGCTGAAAGAGTAGGAACAATCTATAATGCAGGTGAAGCCAATTCAGTAGTGCAGGTAGAATTATCTAAAGAAATATGTGAAGGTCTGGGTCTGGAACTAATAGAAGCAACAGTCAGCAATTCTAATGAAGTATTAATGGCTGCACAATCATTGGCTGGAAGAGTAGATGTCTTTTATATTGTTACAGACAATGTTGCGGTTTCTGCAATTAGTTCAATTGTAAAAGTATCTCTGGACGAAAAAATACCAATAATATTAGCCGATCCTACAAATGTATCAGATGGGGGTTTCGCCTCTTTTGGAATAGATTATTTTACTTTGGGACAGAAAAGTGCTGAAAAAGCATTACAGATACTTGAAGGAAAACAACCTTCGGAAATTCCTATAGGTAAATTAGATCAGCCGGAACAACTTAAATTTGTCATAAATATGGATATTGCAGAACAATTAGGTTTAACAGTTCCTTCTGAATTGTTAGCAGATGCAGATTCTATAGTATTTGGCGGATTATCCTGGAATAAAAGTGAATAGCAAAACATTAAGAGGGAGGAGTTAACATAAAATGAATTGGAGCTTAGTATTTCATGCATTGGAACAAGGTCTTGTATTTGGTATCATGGCATTGGGAGTATATATAACTTTTCAAATATTGGATTTTCCTGATTTGTCAGTAGACGGTACTTTTCCATTAGGTGCGGCTATTACAGCAAAGATTATATTTTCGGGAGGGCATCCTGTTACAGCAATTTTATTAGCTGTTATTGGCGGTATATTAGCAGGAGGTTTAACTGCTTTTTTTCATACCAGATTAAAATTTACTAATCTTTTATCAGGCATTCTCACTATGACTTTGCTTTACTCTGTTAATTTAAGAATAATGGGGAAATCAAATATACCACTTTTAGGGAAAATAACACTTATTGATAGCTTTAATAATCTATTTCCTTCTTTTTCAATTGATCAGTTAACTCCTTTTCTCTTTTTATTGATAATTTTAATTGTGAAATTTATACTCGATTATTTTTTATCTACTGAAATAGGAATGGCAATAAGGGCGACCGGTGATAACGAGCAGATGATAAGAAGTCTTGGTGTTGACACAAAACTGACAAAAATAATAGGCTTGTGTATCTCTAATGGATTAGTTGCTCTGTCAGGATCCTTATTTGCTCAATACTCCGGATTCGCAGATGTGGGAATGGGTATTGGAACAATTGTTGCCGGTTTAGCATCGGTAATTATTGGTCACAGCATTATAAGGAACGGCAGTATTGGATGGATGACAATAAGTGTAATAATCGGTTCCATAATATACAGGACAACTGTTATGATTGCTTTGAGATATGGATATAAATTTGGTTTTCAACCGGGAGATTTAAAACTAATATCTGTATTATTAGTAGTAATTGCATTGACACTTCCAATTTTTAGAGGAAGAATTAAAGCTATTGCAACCTCAAATGGTTCTAATGGTGGGGACAATAAATAAATTAAAGAGGTAAGGATTATGTTAACCTTAAAAAATATTGACAAATGTTTTTCCAGAGGCAGTACCCATGAAGTAATTGCCTTAAAGGGAATTAATATAAACATTACAGAAGGTGATTTTTTAACAATTATCGGAAGTAATGGTGCAGGTAAATCAACTTTGTTAAACATGATTGCAGGAACAATATTACCGGATAAAGGGATTGTGAAAATTGACAATCATGACGTAAGCAGAAAACCTGAGCATGAAAGGGCAAAATATATTGGAAGAGTCTTTCAGGATCCTTTAATGGGTACAGCTCCATCAATGACTATTGAAGAAAATTTAATTCTTTCAATAAAACGTTATGGACGAGGTTTACGTCTGGGGGTCACTCCAAAGAGAAGAGAGTTTTTCTGTAGCAAATTGGCACAATTGGACCTGGGATTGGAGAATATGTTATCTAAGAAAGTAGCATTTTTATCAGGTGGACAAAGACAGGCCTTAACCATATTAATGGCAACTATGTTTGACCCAAAATTACTTTTGTTAGATGAACATACAGCTTCTCTTGACCCTGAAATTAGTAAAAGAATACAGGCAATAACTCAAAGCATAGTTAAGGAGAAAAAACTGACAACTATAATGGTTACCCATAATATGCAAGAGGCCCTTAGATTAGGAAACAGGACTATAATGATGGACAGAGGAAGAATAATATTGGACATTGCCGGTAAGAAAAGAGAGAATGTCACTATAGATTATTTATTAAAGCAATTTTCTAAACTAAGGAAGGAAGAGTATGTTGAGGATGAATTAGTTCTGGCATAAAAGTATAATCAATAAGAATCTTTAATCATTTTATAAAAAATCTTCTGATTAATTTCAGAAGATTTTTTTATTTATGTTAAAATTATAATATGCCTTTATTCTTTAAAATAGCTAATTAAAATATATTATTCTTTATACCTGGAGATTTTTATGACAAAAAAATTATTTCATACTGATTCTTATAAAAAAAAGTTTCAGGCAAAAGTGATTAATGTTCAGCAAAAAAATGACTTAATTGAATTAATCTTAAATCAAACATGTTTTTACCCGGAAGCTGGTGGGCAAATTTGTGATAAAGGGAATATATCGGGATTTCCAGTAGTTGATGTACAGGAATTAGATGGTGACATTATTCATTATCTAAAAGGAGATGCAAGGTTTAATCCGGGGATGAGTGTAAATGGCGAGATAGAGTGGGAAACAAGATTCGACCATATGCAGCAACATACCGGACAACATATATTATCAAGCGTGCTAAAGGAATTATGGCAGAAAGACACTTTATCATTTCACATGGGGGTAGAAATATGTACTATTGACATACCATTTACTTCGCTTGAAGAAAAGAAAATAGAAGAATTGGAATGTTTTTGTAATAAAATCATTTATTCGAATAAACCAATTTATCAATATTATATAGATGAAAATAAAAGTGACATTTATGAAGAGTTAAGGAAAAAACAACAAAAATTAAATGAAAAATTGAGAATAGTAGAAATTGCTGAATATGATATTAATGCCTGCGGGGGAACCCATTGCAGAAATACAGGAGAAGTGGCTATAATCAAAATTAATAACTGGGAAAAACGTAAAGATAAAACCAGAATATCCTTTTTATGTGGGCATCGCGGTTTTCTTGATTATCAAAATAAGCATTATATTGTAAAAAATCTTTCCAATTTATTCACAACCGGAATAAGTAATCTTGAAGAAAAAGTTATTAAACTAAGCAAAGAGAAAAAGGAGCTGGATAAAGAAAATAGAAGTTTAGAGAAAAGGATATTACAGTTTGAAGTTGAAATCCTAAAAAATAAAGCCAATACAGGAGAGAATGGTTATTTAATAATAAATAAGACATTTAGTGGAAAGACTGTACAGCAGCTAAAGAATTTAGCTTTAGCAATAATAAATGAAGATAATTATTTAGTTATTCTGGGGGCAGAAAGACCTGAACCGGTTTTGTGTCTGGGATGTTCCCAAAATATTTCAATTCATATGGGGAATTTATTAAAAAAATTATTAGATAATGGCAAAGGAAAAGGAGGAGGTTCAGAATATTTAGCAATGGCTAAACTGAAAAATAATGAAGAACTGCCTTTAATTAATAAAACAATTGTCAAATATATTTCTGAGATGGTTGTCAATAATGAATGGAATAAATAAATCCTAATAATGGAATTATTATGAAAACCAATAGAAAAAATATGAAGAAAAGAATATCAAATCAAGCTAAATTTTATTCTGCAATAAGTATATTATTTATTACTATACTCTTTCTTACTTTTATATTATCAGTAAATGGAGCAGATCGTGATTTCGAGAAAGAGGAAAAAATTGGCCGAAAATTAGCTGAAAGAATTGAAAAACGATATGATTTGGTGGAAGATATTGATAATTTGAAGAGAATAGAAAAAATTGGTGAGCATTTAAAAAAAATATCTGAAATAAAGGAAATAAATTATCACTTTAATATTATAAACCAGGAAGGAGTAAACGCATTTGCCTTTCCTGGCGGGTTTATTTATATCACATCTGATTTGCTTGATTATGTACACTCAGATGATGAGTTAGCAGCAATTATCGCCCATGAAATGGGACATGTTATTTGCCAGCACTCTATAAAGCAGATGCAGGATAATCGAAAAATGAAATTAGTTGAACTTTTTGCGGTTCTTTTAACTGGAGATCCTGCCGTAGGATTAATAGGAGAACTAACTACAATTACTGTGTTGAATAATTACCGTAGAGAATATGAAGAAGAAGCAGATTTAACCGCTTTAGAATTACTCAACAAAAGCCCTGATTATCATCCTGTAGCGCTGTTGACATTTTTTGAGAGAGTCCATAGCAAAGACTATTTTAAGCCAAATATAAATTTAGGAATATTCCAAACTCACCCGAATATTGATTACAGAATAGAAAATATAAAGAAGTATTTGAATGACAACAATATTAAGATAGAACGCCGTTTAACTACTGAATACTTTAATTTAGAGGGTATTATTAGAATAAAGAAAGACAGTATTGTTTCTACGATAATCCTAAATGATAAAGAAATATTACGTTTTACAGGAAATGATGTAGAGAAAATAAACAGGAAAACAACCAGTATAATAGAAAAATTAGAGGAAACACTAAGAGTAGATTTAAATTCTTATAGTATTACAATATACTCAGGTAATGATCTAAGCAGTTTAAGTATTGATGGCAAAGTCATTGTATCCTTAAGCAAAGAAGAGGTCTCATTGCAGGGATTCGAACATAGTGAAGTAATCGAAAATATGAAAAAAGCTATTTCAAGTATACTATGGGAGTTAAAGTTACAGTTACCGGTATTGTTATTTGGTGACTAAATATAATAAATATTAAAAAAAGGATGGCCAATCTTTTAATGAGTAGCCATCCTTTTTTTAATATGCTATTTATCTAATACTTATCCAAGAATTCCTATACTGTTTAAGAAAACAACAAATACTGCAATTGGAACTACATATTTGATTAAGAAAGAGTAGCTTGCTCCAATTTTTGTACCTGCTCCATGATTTGCTTCTTCCAGAGCCTTGTCAGTACCCCAGAACCATCCAATAAAGATAGCTATCAGCAATCCGCCTAAAGGCAACAGGACATTATTGGCAAAAAAGTCAAAGGAGTCTAATATATCAAATCCTTTTATTAGTTTTACATGGGACAAACTGCTGTATCCCAGTGAAGGGAATATACCAAGAATCCAGATTGCTATTCCCATGCCAATTGTCGCTTTTTTACGATTCCATTTAATTTCATCAATAAAGTAGGCAGCAACAACTTCCAGGAGAGAAATTGCAGATGTTAAGGCTGCTACAGTTAACAGTATAAAGAAGATAGTACCAAAAATGTGACCAGCTGCTCCCATTTGGGAAAAAACTGCCGGTAATGTTATAAATGTAAGACCAGGTCCTGTGGCAGGTTCTAATCCAAATGCAAATACTGCCGGGAAAATAACAAAACCTGCTAGCAGGGCAATAACTGTATCAAAAGTTACAACATACTTAGCATTTAAAGGAATATCTTCATCTTTCTTAAGGTAACTACCATAGGTTATCATACAGCCCATCCCAAGGCTTAAAGTAAAGAATACCTGTCCCAGAGCTGCCAAGAAACCTTCGGCATTAAATGCGCTGAAATCCGGTCTCAGATAGAAGGACAAACCCTCTCCTGCGCCAGGTAAAGTCACAGAACGAATTATCAGTACTATAAGCAACAAAAGCAATACAGGCATTAAAATTTTTGACCATTTTTCAATTCCATTTTCAACTCCGCCATAGACAATACCAATACAGATAGCCATAAATAGTGTATGCCAGAAGATACCTCCAAAAGTTGATGAAATTGAACCTACAAAGATATTAGCGGCATCAGAACCTGCAGCCATGTAAGCTCCGGATTTAAAGATATAAGAAAGGGACCATCCCGCCACTACTGAGTAGTAGGAAAGGATGATGAATCCAGCAAGGACACCCATAAATCCAACGATTATCCAAGGACTACCTGGTGCCAGGGCACTATAAGCTCCGACAGGGTTTTTTTCAGTTTTACGGCCTAATACTAATTCAGAGGTCATTACAGGATAACCGATAAATATTAACAAAAGAATATAAACTAATACAAATGCTCCACCGCCATACCTACCGGTTATATACGGAAAACGCCATATGTTTCCTAATCCGATAGCAGAACCGGCAGCAGCAGCAATAAAGCCAGCACGTGACTGCCAATGTCCTCTTCCATTATCACTCATTTTTACCATCTCCTTAATTTAAAAATATAATATAAGAATGCAATTTTAGCTAAAATTCAGTTAAAACATGAAGGCCAGTTTAAAGTCAAAAAAACTAAAAGCTACCACCTCCTTAAAAAGCAAATTTAGATTTCTTACATAAGCAAATATGTCAGTTGAATAGTAAAATATCAATATATTACTTTAGTTTGTTATAATTATAATATATCTAAAGAAACAGTTTGCTGCAAGAATCTATAAAAATAATCTTAAACTTCAGGAAATACTTATTATTTAGTAATTTAATATTGTTAGCAGGTCATAATTATATAATTAATTTCAAAGTTTAGCACCTTTTATCATTAATGTCAAAAAGAATGAAAGACAGAAAAACAAAAATGCTTAAATAGGTGAGTTTAATTAGAAATAATTTAAAATAAGTGAAAAAAGACAATAAAGATGAATTAAATGCACTTCAAAATTAATATTGAATAGATGGGAAACTAATGGTATATTATCAGAAAACAGAAAATTCCCGTGTTTATGGTGGAATCAAATGTACTTAGAGAATCAAAAAGGTAAGGATGAATATATCAGTGTTTCTCTGATTATAACCGGAAAAGTACAGGGAGTAGCATTTCGCTACTATGCCAGGAATATGGCAAATCAACTTGGTGTATATGGTTGGATAAGAAACACGCAAGAGGGTAGTGTGGAATTAACTATTGAAGGTAAAAGAAAAAATATAAATCAAATGATTGAATGGTGTAAAAAAGGCCCAAAGACGGCTAATGTTGAAAATGTAATAATTAATACAGAACCATACAAAGGTGAGTTCGTGGAGTTTAATATAAGACCATAGAATAATTTTTTTTGCAGATTACTTAAGCTGAGCTGAAAGAAATAATAATAAAAAATAATGAAAGGAAATAAATGTTAGCAATACAGGAAGTCTCATATTTAGCAGCTTTTATAGCAGGATTATTATCATTTCTCTCTCCTTGTATATTACCTTTAGTTCCAGGATATATGTCTTTTATTTCTGGTCTATCACTGGAACAATTAACTGATAAGGATAAAAGAAATGATAAATCTTTTTATCGAGTTTTGACAGGAGCTTTATTTTTTATACTTGGTTTTTCTCTGGTTTTTATACTTTTGGGAGCTTCTGCCACATTAATTGGCCAGTTATTACAAAAATATTCTGTTTTGTTTAAAAGAATTGGTGGTATTTTAATAATAATATTCGGATTGCACATGTTGGGTATTATTAATATACAATTCTTGAATTTTCAAAAAAAGTATCAAAGAAGCAAGGATTTGCAATTTAATCTTTTTTTAACGCCATTTTTGTTAGGATTTGCCTTTGCTTTTGGCTGGACACCTTGTATCGGGCCTATTTTAGCCGCTATTTTAGTTTATGCCAGCACACAGGATACTATTCTAAAAGGAGTTACTTTATTATCTGTATATTCTTTAGGATTAGCGATTCCTTTTCTTGTAACAGCGATAGCTGTCAATCAATTTTTCCGATTCAGCAAGAATATTAAAAAATATTTTAGGATAATTGAGTTGGTAGGGGGATTATTATTAGTAATAATAGGTATTATGATATTTAGTGATAACCTGGCAATTCTTCGGGTATAATAGCAGAATCATTTGACAACATCTTTTATTGATGTATAATGTAACACTAAATAATTTGAATAAATATTAAAAATATGGATAGGGTAGGTTATTTATTATGAACAAGCTTATTAGAAAGACAATTGAATATAAAAAAATATTCATACTTCTAACAATAATTATGTTATACAGTTTTAACTGTATTGCTAATGAGTTGTCTGAAAATGAAATTTCCCAAAACACAGATATAGTAAAGTGGTTGAAGTATGATCAGGCTATAGCTAAATCAAAGATTGAAAATGTACCAGCATTAATATACTTTTATTCAGACAACTGCGGCTGGTGTAGAAGATTAGAAAATGAAACATTTACTAACCAAGAGATTGTGAAAATTATGAATGAAGATTTTGCCATTGTAAAAATAAATAGTAATTCTACAGAATATGTGAATGTAGATACCAATAAAATAACAGAAAGACAGCTATCGATGGATATTTTTCAGGTTAGGGCAAATCCAACCATTTGGTTTTTAGATAGTGATGAAAAAAGAATTACTGCATTACCTGGTTTTGTAGAATCACCGGATTTTATTAATGTACTTAAATATATCAAAGACGGATACTATAAAAAATATGACTGGCCTGAATATATGGAAAACATTGTAGGGAAACAATAACAATAACTATTTTATAGATATTCCGGCAATAAATAAATTTTGTTTTATAAATGAATGAGTTAAATATTTTAAATAATTATAAAGGGGATAGGTTTTAAAAGACGAACTATCCCCTTTTATAATTTGTAAAATGCTATTCAGATGATAAAATTGAGGCAAATAATAAAAAAATTAAAAAACAGAGCATGATATTATGTCTGATATAATATGTACAATTGACCAAATAATTAGTGAAATTAGAAATAAAGTCGGAAATAAACGAGTAATCATAGCATTTTCCGGTGGAATGGATAGCACAGTAGTACTGCATTTGGCGAAGTATGCTTTAAAAAGAGAACAGGTAATCGCCGTAAATATTGACTTTGGAAATTATACGTATCGGAAAGCAAGAGAAAATGTGAAAAAAATTGCCGGGGATTTACAGATTAGGTTGTTCACCATTTCCGGACAATACCAGCAAATAAAAATAATGGCTGGTGGACCTGATTGTAATTTATGCACTAAGAGGATTAAACTTGGATTGATAAAAAATAGTTTTAAAAACAATCTTATCTTAACAGGCTCTAACCAAAGCGACAGTTGGGGTAAATATGGATATGCCTATTATGACGGGTATTTTGCCCCCTTATTTTATTGTACAAAAAATGAAATAAAAAATATTGCTGATTATCTGAATATTAAAATTCACAGAATAGGGGAAAATAAAAAAAGAGAAGGATGCAAATTAAAACATTTGCTTAAACCACTGGTTAATTTTAATTATCATGGAGTAGCGGTTGACATTGCAAATGAAATGCTATTAGAGAAGCTCTCAAAATCCGGGATTGATGCTGACAAGGCAAATGTAAAAATAGTTGGTACTTTGAATAAAAACATTGCCCTGGTTAATATTTATCCATTACCTGATTCTAAATGGCTGGAAGAAATCAGAATACAAATAGCAAATATAAAGGAAATTGAAGAATGTCATATTGTCGATAGTCCCTTGGAATTAATTATAAAAGCAAATAAAGGTCAGTTTAATAACCTCAGATCAAGGTTTTGGATTGAAAATGGTAGACTTAAGCCTGATTTTGCTTTCCCTGTTAAAATAAAATGGCTGTTGACTAGTAATAGAAAGTTGAAAACCTTTCAAGTAGTAGACTATAATATAATAGATTAATAAATCAATAATAAACAATTTGATATTTCTGCCATGAAAAAGTAAAGGAGAAATTATATTATGCAAAATGAACCAGGGAATTTCAATACAGAAATTATAATCAGAAATGCGGTAGAATTAATGGGGTTATCTGCCAGGACAGCACCAAAAACTGCCGGAAAAGATTTTGTAGAAATAAAAGCCTTATATGGGGAAGAGGTAAAACAATTAGGCGAGGAAATGAAAAATTATGGTGTAGAGAACAATAAAAGTAATTTTGACCGTGATGGTGAAAATGTAAAAAAATCTTCTGCAGTACTGCTGATAGGCTTAAAGAATGCAAAGACTGCGGGTCTTAATTGTGGAGCCTGTGGATTTGATAATTGTGCAGATTGCCAGGAACATGCTGGTCCGGAATATGATGGGCCTCAGTGTGCTTTTCGTATTCTTGATATGGGCATTGCCATTGGTTCAGCTGCCAAAATGGCAGGAATATTGAGCATAGATAATAGAATAATGTACCGTGCTGGTGTAGTAGCAAAAAAGATGGGGTTGATTAATGCCAGTTTCGTTATGGGTATACCTTTTTCAGCAACGGGTAAAAATATTTATTTTGACAGGTAATGGGTGTAAAATATTTTCACATAGGAAATATGATAACCGGGAAATTATTTCCATATTATTATATTTAATAAGGTAAATATTCCAGGTTTGATTAGAAATTAGACTGAAAATATTTCTTTTAAAATAAATTATAAAATAGATATAAAGCATTTTAAACAATAAAATGGCTTTACTATGTAATTATTTGAATTTTCAAAAAAAAATAATTTAAAAAATTTTAAAATATAAGAGATACTGGCATAGATTTTGCTTATTTATAATAATAAGAATTCCAGGATTATAAAGGAAGAGGAGATGATTGCTTATGCCAGAGTATTTTTTATAATAGTCGGGAGCCATTGGGTGCTCATAAAATAACAAATAATAGTTAAATGGCAAATTGTTAAGATGTTTTAAAGATAATTACAAATAATTTTATTAAGGAGGGAAGATTTATGTTAGAAAAAAATACATTAAAGAAACATAGAAATATTTTGTTATCACTATTTTTTCTATTGATATTTCTGTTAAGTGTGTCGAATATAATTACTGCTCAGGAAAAGGTATCAGGGCTGAAGGCCTTGAGTGATGATATTGCACAAATAGCTGAAACGGTTGGACCTGCAGTTGTTAATATTGATGTAGTACGATATGTAGAGACATCACCTTTTGGTGATAGATTCAGTGATCCATTTTTTGACAGATTCTTTGAACAGTTTGAAGAATATAGGAGAAGAATTCCGCAAAAAGGTGCAGGCTCAGGATTTATTGTGGATAACGATGGACATATCCTGACAAACGAACACGTAGTCCATAATGCTGAAGAAATAAATGTAACTTTATCAGATGGTCGGGAATTTATTGGAGAGGTAATCGGATCTGATATTACAAGTGATATGGCTATAGTAAAAATTGAAGCAGATGACCAACTGCCTTTTGCGAAATTAGGTGATTCTGAATCACTGAGAGTAGGAGAAATTGTTATTGCTATCGGTAACCCTTATGGCCTGGAAAAGACTGTTACAATGGGGGTAGTAAGTGCAAAAGGAAGAGATATTAGCGCAGGTTCGGGAGGTCAGGAATACCGGAATCTCATACAGACAGACACTGCCATTAATCCCGGTAACAGTGGTGGACCCCTACTTAACACAGAAGGGGAGGTGGTTGGGATTAATACGGCAATTATCCCTTATGCCCAAGGCATTGGGTTTGCCATTCCTGTAAATGTTGCTAAGCGTAACCTTGATGACTTGATTAATTTAGGAAAAGTAAGAAGATCCTGGTTAGGTGTTTATATACAGGAAGTTACAGAGGAAATTGCCAGACAATTTAATCTGGAAAAAGCTGAAGGTGTATTGGTAGGTGATGTGATTGCCGAAAGTCCTGCCGAGAAAGCCGGAGTTACCCGAGGTGATGTTATTGTATCTGTTAATGATGTAGAAGTTAACACACCACAAGAGTTACAGGATACAATTAGATCTTTAGAGATTGGAGATAAAGCAGAATTAAGGGTAAAGAGAAATGGCCAGGAATCATTGTTCACAGTTGATATAGCAGAAATGCCTTCAGATGATATAGTGGAAACAAAAGAAAAAACATTTTCAGAGCAAACAGGGTTAAGGGTTGAGGAGCTAACCCCGGAAATTGCCAGAGATGCAGGATTATCACAATCCAAAGGTCTTATTGTTACCGATGTCATACCTGGAAGCTCAGCAGATGAGATAGGATTAAGACCTGGTGATATTATTTTGGAGGCTAATAGAAAAGAGGTGTCATCTATTGTTCAGTGGGAAGAGATAATAAGAGAATTAGAAACAGGAAATACGCTTCTCTTGCTTATCTATAGAGATGGACACACCTATTTTGCTCCTATTAAAATAGAGGAATTAGAATAAAGAACACCTTGAGATTAATAAAAAAGAGAACCGGTTAAACCCGGTTCTCTTTTTTATTAAGAAATAATAGGAAGATTATTGCTGGTTTGAACTATGTTTAAAAGAAAAAACAGAAACTTAAAAGAGATTTTGACAAAGGATAAGATTGCCTTAATTTTTATTCTAATATTTATTCTTGTTTTTATTTTAGGATATATAAGTAATCATGAATTGCAGAGGGAAAAGAATTATTTATGGGAATTGGCTAGAGTTGAGGGTCTGAATATTGCTTTTTCAATACAGACTTTAGGTTCCGAATTTATCCTGGATAGAGAAATACTGATAGAAGTACTTGATTTATTCCAAAAAGAGGGGATTTCTTTTATAGATATAGTTGATAGAAATGGAAATATTCGATTAAGTACCAATGAGGCAAGAATGAACCATAATATTGAAATAGAACACCCGGGTAGTATTAATTATATTCAAAGTATTGATGCTGAAAAACAGAGAATATTACAGATAATAAAACCATTTGATTTTGATGACCGTTTTTCATCTGATTTATTTGGATATCTTTTTTTACGTGATAAATATTTACTGATTGGTATAAATATGGAGAAAAACTATGCTCGCTATGATCAGATAAAACAAAGAGTAATATTGAACTATTTTATAATCCTAATAGTTTTACTTTTAGGAATTTATACTATTTTCAGATATCAGGAAGGCGTTATTATAAAAAAGACTCTGGAAAATATTAAAGATTATACAAGTAAATTGTTGGAAACAATGGACAGCGGGGTAATATCAGTAGATGAATATAATATAATCAAAACATTCAATAAAAAAAGTGAACAGATATTTCAAGTAAAAAGGGAAGATGTGATTGGGAAAAAGGCAGACAAGGTATTGCCGTTAATGATAGGAAATCAATCTATTTATCAATTAGGATTGCAGGAAAAGAAAAAAATTGAAACAGAAATTGAACTTAATAAAAATAATGTAAAAAAAGTTTTAGAGTTTAACACTTCCTTGCTGTCTGAGGAAAATGATGACTATAACGGGATGGTCATCCTGGTACGTGATGTAAGTCAAATAAAAGCCTTATCAGAAGAGATAAACAGAAATAAAAGATTAGCATCTTTGGGAAAATTATCCAGTGGTATAGCACATGAAATAAGAAACCCGCTTAGTTCTATCAGGGGATTAGCTCAGTTTTTACATCAATCATTTGATGATTCGGATGAAAGAAAAAATGATTTAAATATTATACTGAAAGAGGTAGACAGGTTAAATCTTCTGGTTAATAATATCCTTGATTTTTCAAAAAATAAAAGATTAATTTTGAGCAATTTTTCATTAAATAAATTAATTGAAGAAATAATTTATTTAATACAACTTGAAAACAATAAAAAAAAGATAAATTTTCAATTTGTAACAAACAATAATAATTATTATGTATATGGAGATAGGGATAAAATTAAACAGGCAATAATGAATGTTGTCTTAAACTCAATTCAAGCAATAAATATAAGTGGTGACATAGTTATTATGATATCTGGGATTAATATTAAAAACAAAGAAAATATAAAAATTACTATTACTGACAATGGTACAGGTATTGAGAAAGAAGATTTGTCGCATATTTTTGATCCATTTTTTACTAATCGTGATAATGGTCATGGATTGGGCCTCTCAATATCCTATAATATTATTGAAATGCATGGAGGTATTATAAGGGTAGAATCAGAAAAAAATAGGGGCACTAAAGTGGATATATTACTTCCAATAAGGAGTAAAGAAAAAAATGAATAAAGTATTAGTAGTTGATGATGAAGAAAATATCCGGCTGATGCTGAAAAGAGTGTTATCTCAAGAAAAATATGAAGTCGAAGAAGCCGAAAATGGATTAGCCGCAATTCAAAAAATAAGCCAGGAAAAATTTAATGCCTTATTATTGGATCTAAAAATGCCAAAAATGAGTGGACTGCAGGTTATTAATAGAATTAAGGAACTGGAAATAAATATTCCTATTATTATGATGTCTGCTTATGGCACTATCCCTGAAGCAGTTAATGCGATGAAATTAGGAGCTTTTGATTACCTGGTGAAACCATTTGATCTGGATGAGTTAAAAATTACATTAAAAAGAATAATTCAGCAGAATACAATAAAAAATGAAAACCTTTATTACCGCGAAGAAGAAGATAAAAGGTTCAATTTCAAAGAAATTATTGGCCAAAGCGCAGCAATAGAGAAAGTTTTAAAAATGATAAAAAAGGTAGCACCAATGCCCACAACGGTTTTGTTAACCGGAGAGAGTGGTACGGGAAAGGAATTAGTAGCCAGAGCTATTCACAAAAACAGTACCAGAAAAGATAAGCCATTTGTAGTGGCTAATTGTGTAGCTTTATCTTCAAACATCCTTGAAAGTGAATTGTTTGGACATGAAAAAGGAGCCTTTACTGGAGCTAACTCGAGAAGGATTGGCCGGTTTGAAATTTCTGATGGAGGAACAATTTTCCTTGATGAAATTGGGGAGGTAAGCCTGTTTACCCAGGCAAAATTATTGAGAGCAGTACAGGAAAAGGAGTTTGAAAGAGTCGGAAGCTCAACCACTATAAAAGTTGACACAAGGATTGTTGCTGCTACCAATAAAGATTTGCAAAAAGAAGTTGCAAAACAGCAATTTCGTGATGATCTTTTTTATCGTCTTAATGTTTTTCAAATAAATATTCCACCTCTAAAAGAGAGAAAAGAAGACATTCCTTTGTTGGTTAATCATTTCATTAAAAAATATAATCAGATTTTAAATAAGCGAATTGATTGTATTTCAAAAGATGCGCTATCTTATCTAATGGATTATTCTTTTCCCGGGAATATAAGAGAATTAGAAAATATAATTGAGAGATCCATGATTATGTGCAGCAAGAATGTTATAGAAAAAGGTTTAATAGACTTTCTAGACAAAAGCAGTATTAATCAAAAAAGTGGTACACTAAAGGATATGGAAAAAGAGATGATTAAAAAATATCTTGTTGAAAATAACGGGAACAAGACAAAGACTGCTATTGCCCTGGGAATTAGCAGAAGAAGTCTGCAATCAAAAATAAAAGAGTATAAGTTTGATTTATTAGACAAATAACTGAGAATTTTAAATATATCCTTATCAAGCAGGAGGGTTTTATGTTATTACTAATTGATGTCGGTAACACTCATACAAATTTTGGAATATATAAAGATGAAGAATTATGCGGACATTGGCGTATTGCTACTGATTTTAAAAAAACCGAAGATGAACTTGCTGTATTATTTATTAGCTTAATGAATGAGAAAAAAATAGAATATAAGCAAATTAGTGCAGTGGTAATATCATGTGTTGTTCCACCATTAATATGGATTTTGACAAAAATGTCCAGGGTTTATTTTAATATAAAGCCTATTTTGGTAAATTCTGGAATAAATCTCAATATGAAAATAAGAACAGATTATCCTGAAGAAGTTGGCGCTGACAGGATTGTAAATGCTGTTGCGGTTTGTAATTTGTATCATACCCCGGCTATTATTATTGATTATGGGACTGCTACAACATTTTGTGCTGTCGATAAAGAGAAAAATTATATTGGAGGAGCAATAGCACCTGGTTTAGAATTATCCAGTAATGCCTTGTTTGAAAAAACAGCTAAATTGCCGGAGGTCGAACTAATAAAACCGGGTCAGGCTATAGGTAAAAATACCATACAAGCCATTCAATCTGGTATATTCTTAGGGCATATTGGCCTGACAGAAGAAATTATTTCTCGGTTTAAAGCTGAAATAAAAGGAAATCCTCAGGTCATAGCTACCGGTGGATTGTCAAAATTAATTGGAAATAATTGTAGCACAATTGATATAGTTGATCCGCTTTTAACGCTCAAAGGATTAAAAATTATTTATCATCTAAATTCTTAGTTTATCAATATTGTTCCTTATTTCTAAATAATTGACATATAAATAGATAGAATATAAGATAGATTAAAATTAAATTATTATTTTTTAAAAAGGGGATAATAAATATGTGGAAAGAAAAATTAATAAAGGAAGAAGGCCTTACTTTCGATGATGTACTGTTAATTCCTCAAAATTCTAAACTTATTCCAAGAGATATAGATTTGCATACAGTTTTATCTAAAAACATAAAACTTAATATACCTTTGCTCAGCGCAGCAATGGATAAGGTTACTGAATCAAGATTAGCAATTGCCATTGCCAGAGAGGGAGGTATTGGCATTATTCATAAAAATATGAGTATTGAGGAACAGGCCCATGAAGTAGATAGGGTCAAAAGATCAGAAAGTGGTATAATTGTTGAGCCAATATCCCTGACTGAAGATAAACGAGTCACTGATGCTCTGGAGTTGATGGAGCGGTATCACATATCCGGGATCCCGGTTGTTAATAAAGAAAATCAATTGGTTGGTATTTTAACAAATAGAGATATACGTTTTTTAGAAGATGCGGATATACCAATTGGTGATATTATGACAAGAGAGCCTCTTATTACCGGTAAAGCAGGAACGACATTAGAAGAAGCTAAAAAGATATTACATCAAAATCGAATAGAGAAATTACCTTTAGTAGATGAGAATTATATTTTAAAGGGACTTATTACAATAAAAGATATTGAAAAAGTAAGACAATACCCCAATGCATGTAAGGATGAGAATGGACGTCTGAGGGTAGGAGCTGCTGTTGGAGTAACTACAGACACTTTTGAACGAGTGGAGGCAATGATAAAAGTGCATGCAGATGTAATTGCCGTTGATACTGCCCACGCAGATTCTCAAAGAGTGCTTGATACTATAAAAAAAATTAAAAACAAATATTCTGTGGAATTAATAGGTGGAAATGTAGCCACTTATGAAGGAGCAAAAAGACTAATTGAAGCCGGTGTTGATGCCATAAAGGTTGGGATAGGTCCGGGTTCTATCTGCACTACCAGGGTGGTAACCGGGGTTGGGGTTCCACAAGTATACGCAATAAAAGAGTGCGCACGTGCATGTAAAGAATCAGGTATTCCACTTATAGCTGACGGAGGTATTCGTTACTCAGGCGATGTATGTAAAGCTTTGGCTGTTGGAGCAAATTCTGTTATGATAGGAAGTCTTTTTGCAGGAACAGAAGAAAGCCCCGGAGAAGTTGTTCTTTATAAAGGGAGAAGCTATAAGGAATATAGGGGAATGGGTTCAGTAGGGGCAATGAAAGAAGGAAGCAAGGACCGGTATTTTCAAGAAAATAACGAAAACTCTAAATTAGTTCCAGAGGGTATTGAAGGTAGAGTTCCGTATAAGGGTTCAGTATCAAGCTGTGTACTTCAGCTTATGGGTGGGCTGAGAGCAGGTATGTCATATTGTGGTTCAAAAACTATAAAGAAGCTTCAAGAAAAAAGTCGTTTGCTGAAAATTTCAAACGCTGGTTTAAGGGAAGGACATCCTCATGATATTATTATCACTAAAGAAGCACCAAATTATGAGATGGAATAGTCATAAAAATATTATCAACTTTTTATAAACTGGCTTTAAAAATTATCATGAATAATAATTTTTAGTTTCTTTGTTTTTTTAATTTAGAACAAATTAATTATAAAATATAATCGTGTCCTTTCTTACAGTATTCACATAAATAAATATGTTTCTTATGGTATAATAAATAGTAGAAAAAGGAGGAGATTTTTAAGAAATAAGAATATTTTTTTGTCATTAGGAGGTCAAAAAAATGATTGAAGTTGCTTTAGAAAAAGGAATGAAAGGAGTTTCTCAGGTTGTTGTAAAGCCTGAAAATATGGCGGAAAATTTTTCAAAACCCATGCCACCTTCTTTCGCTACTCCTATGTTAGTATCCCTCATGGATAATGCAGCAATAGAAGCCGTGAAGAAAAAATTGCCCGCAGGTTACATTACTGTTGGCAGCTCCATCAGTATAAAGCATTTAGCTCCTACACCTGAAGGTATGACAGTGACCGCTGAAGCTGAGCTAAAGGATATTTTTAAAAACAGGTTAATTTTCCATGTAACAGCCTTCGATGAGATAGAAAAAATTGGAGAAGGAGAAGTAGAAAGATACATTATCGATTTAGAAAAGTTTTCCGAAAAAATATTAATAAAAAAAAATGCTGAAGAGAAACCGGTTTGATTAATGTATTTATGCTTTGATATAAATTAAGTGTAGAATAAAGGGAGTTGTTGATTGTATAGAAAGCGTTTTAAAATTGGATTAGCTTTAGGCGGAGGTGGCGCAAGGGGACTTGCCCATGTTGGAGTTATCCGGATTTTAGAAAAAGAAGGAATACCAATTGATATCATTGTCGGAACCTCGGCTGGATCGGTAGTTGGCGCTTATTATGCATTATGGAAAAATAGTCAGGAATTAAAAACGATTGCTATAAAAATTGCAAATAAATTGAATCAATATAGTAAATACTTTGATTTTAATAAGTACCAGGCAGAGGGAGATAGGAAACAAAAATTACCATGGAGAAGATTGACTGAATTTATAAGAAAAGGTTATTTCCTGCATACCGAGTTAAATAAAGTATGTCTAAATGATGGATTGTATATGGAAAAGGTATTAGGTGAAATATTTAGCGAATATTCTTTTCATGAAACTAAAATACCTTTTAGAGCCATAGCTGCTGACCTGATTAGCGGAAAAGAGACAGTTTTAAATGAAGGTCGATTAACAAAAGCTATAATGGCAAGTTGCGCAATACCTGGTATTTTCCCACCTGTACAATATAATAATCAATTATTGGTTGATGGGGGAATTATTGATAATGTACCTGTTGAACCTGTTAAAAAGGCAGGGACTGATTTTGTCATTGCCTCAGATATTAATAGAGATATCAAAAGAAAAAACAAATATAACAATGCAATTGACATATTAATACGTTCTGATTTAATTACATCAAAAGCTTTAAGGAGAATACAACTGGAAAAATCAGATTTTGTCATATCTCCCGAAATTAACCACATTGATTGGTGGGATTTTAGCAAACCTGAAATATGTATTGAATTGGGAGAAGAGGCAGCAAAGAGGACAGTAAATAAGCTGAAAAGTATGTTAAGAAAAAATAAACTAAAAAACAGTTGGAAAAAATTAATAATTAAGCATTAGAAGATTCTTTTTTTGTTTTTGCAGCAGATGCTGCCTTTTCTTCTTTAATATTATCCTTTCCAGAGACATTTTTAATCGTTTTGCTGGTAGAATTCTTAGCTTCTTTTGGAATATGGCTTCTCCTGTTATCTGTGCTGTAATAACCGCTTCCCTTTAATATAAAACTACCATTTTTACTGATTAGTCTAAATACTTCACCATTGCATTTTGGACATTTTTGCAGTGGCTTCGCAGTAATGGACTGAAATTTTTCAAATGTACAACCACATTCTTTGCATTGATATTCATAAGTTGGCATTTTCTATTAGCTCCTTCTATATAGTTTCGATAAAAAATAATATTTCATTTATAAGAATTTGTCAAGGATATTTCTAAATTTTAACTCAGTAACAGTAATTATGCCTGTAAAAAATATATTGAAATTAGTAAAAATACTTAGAGTAATTATTTATATAATCATTTGTCTTAAATATGATAGCTTGATAAATTCAAACAGTTGATCAGGGTAAAAATAAAGTATTCATTTTTAAGAGCTAAAGAAGACTTGTTAAATAAAGGAATAATCATAGTCTTTATTTGATAATTATAATATAATGAAAGCGGAAAGATATTAGAGTCAAGATAATTAATCAATAATATCTAAATATATATCTGTTATTATATATTATAAAATTAAATAATATTAAGTATTAAAATATATTGTAATGGTAAAATGAAGTACTGTTTGCTTATTAAAATACTTTTTGGTATAGTTAAAACAATTTGATTGGAGGAAAATATGAAAGCAATTGGGATTATCGGATACAAAAAAAGCGGTAAAACAACTTTGACAATGGCACTTGCTGAATCACTTATTAAAAAAGGACATTCTGTGGCAATTATAAAACATTCCAGCAATAATATTGAGTATGGAAATACTGATACTGGATTATTTATGGAAAAAGCTTCAACAGTTGCCCTTATTACACCTGATAACTCAGAAATAATATTTAAAGGACAGTATAAACTAAAGGATATTATTTCCCATCTTTCAGAAGATATTTTGTTGATAGAGGGATTTAAAAGTTTAAAGTATTTTCCAAAGATTCTTTGTGTAAGAAATGAAAATGACAAAAAAGAGCTTGAAGATGACCTTACTCTGTTCACTGCTGGTATGGATAATTCATTAAAAAAGAATAAGATTGCTAATTATCTTATTACAGATGAAAGTGATATTGATTACATGTCAAAGCAAATTGAAGAAAACGGTTTTCTTCTACCCGATATGAATTGTGGTGACTGTGGATACAAGGATTGTTATGGGTTAGCCCGTGCTATTATGCAAGGAAAAGAATCATGGGAAAAATGTGAATATTCTTTTGAAGAAAATTTTTTGATTCAGGTAAATAAAAGAAAAATTCATCTAAATCCTTTTATGTCAAAACTATATCAGAGCATACTACATGGAATGCTTTCTCCTTTAAAGGATATTGATTCTCTTAAAAATGGATTGATTGAAATAAAGTGGAATCCAACTGATAACTTTAATAAAAAGAATAACTGATACTTTTAAATATTGTTAACAGAATGAGGTAAAAACAATGGAAGAATCAAAAATTAAAGATAAACACTATAATGGGTATGAAACAATTATAATTGGAGGTGGGCCAGCAGGGCTGACAGCAGGAATCTATCTTAGTCGTGCCAGGGTTAGTGCTTTATTATTGGAAAAAGGATTACCTGGAGGGCAGGCTAATCTTACCGAGATGATTGAAAATTATCCTGGTTTCCCGGATGGGATCATCGGACCTGAGTTGATGCAGCAGTTTGTAAGTCAAGCTTCAAGATTTGGCTTAAAAATAGAGAATAATGATGTTTTAGAAATATTAAGTACAGATCAGCATGGAAAAAGCTTATTCCAGGTTAAGACTGAATTAACGCAGTATTCTGCCGAATCAATTATTATTGCTTCAGGTGCACAGGCAAGCAAATTAGGTATTCCGGGAGAAAAAGAATATACTGGTAGAGGAGTGTCTTATTGTGGTACTTGCGACGGAGCCTTCTTCCGTGAAAAAGATATAATTGTTGTGGGTGGCGGAGATACTGCAATAGAAGAGTCTTTATTTTTAACAAAATTTGCGCGAAAAGTATATATAGTCCATAGAAGGGATAAATTACGAGCCACTAAGATACTTCAGGAAAGAGCCTTTGCAAATGACAAAATTGAAATTATATGGGATTCAATTGTTTTAGAAATAAAGGGTAACAATAAAGTTGAAAAAGTTTTACTTAAAAATGTCAAAAAAAATCAGGAAAGGGATTTTTCCTGTCAGGGAGTATTTATATTTACTGGATATACTCCTTCTTACCCATCGCTTGGTTCTTTTCATGGCAAACTTGTTAATGATAAAGGTTATATAACAACTGATGAAGATATGAAAACAAAAGTTGATGGAATTTATGCATGTGGGGATGTTCGAGCTAAAAAGTTGAGACAGGTCGTTACTGCTTGTGGCGAGGGTGCAATAGCTGCTTTTTCAGTAGAGAAGTACCTGGAGTATTTAAAAAATTAACTAAAGAATAATAAAATATTTTAATTTAAAAAATAATATTAATAATCTGTAAAATTATAATAAATAATCGAAATATAATGTGAGGAAAAATGTATTTTAAATTTGGTATATCGACAATGGTTTATTACCAGGAGAATATTAAGAAATTACTGCCATTATTAAATAGATATAAACTTGGTAATATTGAAATCAGACCTAATGCTAAACACTTTGAATGTCAAGATATGGAGATTATTGAAGATATAAAGAAGGAAATTGAAAGATTTGACATTTCAGTAGAAGCAATACATATGCCCATGGATGATGTAGACATATCAAGCTTGGAGGAATATGACAGAATGAGGTCAGTCAGAGAGATTGAAAAGACAATAATGACAGCGGTGAAATTAAAAGCAGATTTAGTAGTTGTCCATCCGGGAGGGAAATGTGATTGCATTGAAGATAGAAAAAAGAGAATGGCAAAATGTATTGACAGTTTGTCTGAAATTGTGGATTTTTCAAGTAATTGGGGTATAAATATAGCTCTTGAAAATACCCTCCCAGGAAGGTTAGGTGATAACTGGTCTGAAATCAGTGAGCTTTTAGATAAGATTCAATCTGAATATTTAGGCGTATGTCTTGACACAGGGCATTATCTTATAAATCAAGGTATTAACAAAAAAGTTAGCCTTGAATTGGATAAACATCCAATAGATTGGGAAAAAAAATTAATACATATGCATATACATGATAATAATGGTAAGAAAGATCTACATGTATTACCGGAAGAGGGAAGTTTTCCCTGGGATGAATTGTTTTCTTATTTAAAACAGATAAAATACCAGCATTTATTAGTTATAGAATCCACCGAGCAGGTTTATATAGAAGATTATCTAAATAAGATTAAAGAAGTTATAAATAGATTAAAGGAAATGTACCGATTATAAAAATCTAAATAACTGTTTGATTTGCTGATACTTATAATTTGAAATTTGAACTACATTCAGCAAACTATATTTTGCTATATTTATTATTCTTTGGTAGAATAGTTTTGATAATTTTTAATTTCAAGGAGGAACGAGGGTGACTAAAATTGATGTGGACAAGGTAAGGACTTTTGCAGTTGTTGGTCATGGAGATTCTGGGAAGACTTCCCTGACTGAAGCATTGCTTTATGACTCTAATATGATAACTAGATTGGGCAAAATAGAACAAGGAAACACTGTTGCTGATTATGATCCCAAAGAAACGAAAAGAGGGATAACTATTAACTCTTCTTTAGCCTACCTTAATTGGAAAAATTCAACTTTTAATATTATAGATACCCCTGGATATTTAGATTTTATAATTGATACAAAAACAAGCTTAAGAGTAGTTGACACTGCTTTAATTGTTGTCTGCGGTGTATCAGGTGTTGAAGTGCAAACCGAAAAGGTATGGGATTATACAGAGGAGTTTGCATTACCAAAGGTATTCTTTATCAACAAGATAGACAGGGAAAGAGCAGATTTTGAACGTACAAGCCAGATGATTAAGGATTATTTTGGACAAAATGCGGTACCAGTGCAATTACCAATAGGTTCAGAAGAGTCCTTTGAGGGTGTTGTCGACTTATTGAAAATGAAGGCATATTATTTTACTACAGATTCTGAAGGTAAAAGTCAGATGGAAGAAAAAGATATACCTGATGACATCAAGGAAAAAGCGAGTGATTTACGTCAAAAAATGATTGAAGCAGTTGCTGAAAACAATGATGAAGTTTTAATGAAATACCTTGAAGGAGAAGAATTAACCCAGGAAGAAATATTAACCTGCCTTAGAGGTGGAATAATAGACCGTAAAGTTTTCCCGGTTTTATGCGGCTCAGCGACGAAGAATATTGGAATTGAACTGTTGCTTGATTTTATTAAAGACTATTTTCCAAGCCCGGTTGATTTACCGGAGATAGAAGTGAAAGATTTGAAAGAGCAAAAGGAAATAAAAATAAAACGTTCATTACAGGATTCACCATTTTCTGCACTGGTTTTTAAAACTGTAGCTGACCCTTATGTGGGGAATTTAACTTATTTTAGAGTTTTTTCCGGAGAGCTGAATTCTGACTCTACTGTTTATAACTCTACCCATGACATTGAAAATAAAGTTGCTAAAATTTATCGAATGCAGGGTAAAGAACAAACAGCTGTTGACAAAGTAACTCCCGGAGGTATTGGAGCAATAGCCAAATTAAAAAAGACCAATACCGGAGATACATTATGCGATAAAGAACATCCAATAGAATTTACGAAAGTTGGATATCCTGAGCCTATTATGAAATTAGCTATTACTCCAAAAAGCAAAGGTGATGAAGATAAGCTCAGTATTGCTATTAACCGTATTGTTGAGGAGGAGCCCACTATTCAAGTTTATCGAGATGAAGATACCGGAGAAACAATAATTGCCGGGATGGGTGAATCACATCTGGATGTGGTGATTGAGACAATGGAAACAAAATTTGGTGTTGAAATAGAAAAAAGTACACCCAAAGTTGGTTATAAAGAAACAATAAGAAACAAGGTACAGGCAGAAGGGAAATACAAAAAGCAATCTGGAGGCCGTGGGCAATATGGACATTGTTTTGTTGAGTTTGAGCCTCAGGAAAGAGGAAACGGCTTTGAATTTGTTGACAAAATAGTGGGTGGAGTAATTCCCAAGCAATATCGCCCTGCAGTTGAAAAAGGTATAGTAGAAGCAATGAAAAAAGGCGTTGTAGCCGGATACCCAACAGTAGATATAAAGGCAACATTATACGATGGAAGCTACCATACAGTTGACTCCTCTGAAATGGCATTTAAGGTTGCCGGATCTATGGCATTTAAAAAAGGTGCCGCTGAAGCCAATCCTGTTTTACTAGAGCCTATATATACTTTAACAGTGACAATTCCAAAAGATTATATGGGAGATATTATTGGTGATTTAAACAGTAAAAGAGGAAAAATTATGGGCATGGATGAAGATGAAAAAGGGAAACAATTGATAAAAGCACAGGTTCCACAGGCAGAGATTTTTCGTTATTCTATAGATTTACGCTCTATTACACAAGGTAGAGGTACTTATACAATGAAATTTTCTCATTATGAAGAAGTTCCTTCTCAGATTGCTCAGGATATTATAGAACAGGCAAAGCGCGAAAGTGAAGAAGAAGCATAAAAATAAAAATGCTGTAAGAGAGAAGATAATTAAAAATAATTTTTGCAAAAAGACTTGTTTAAATTTATTCTTATTAATATAATAAAAGCAAGATAATAAATAATATAAAAGGGAGGTGTAATTTATATGGGCTTATTCGGAGATTTGGAATGGTATTGGATTGCTGCCATAATCGCAGCTGTAGTTGGAGTAATATGGTGGCTAGGCGGGGACGAGTAGGAACTGCTAAATTTATTGGAATATATTCAAAAATTATTTTAAAATGTTAAAACTTATTATGAGTGCAGGAATGTTTATTTTTTAATAGATACCTGCACTTATTTATTTAACAGACTTTTTATTATTTTAATCTATTTATGGATTTCTTATTACTTAATAATTGACTTTTCAAAATACATTATTTATAATGGTTAAAGTTTTAAATCAACAAATATGATAACAGGAAATATATTGAGATGTAATAATGTAGAGAGTCAGTATTGGTGAAAACTGATTTATTATCTCAAAAAAACTCACCTGTTTTTAAATGTCTGAATGAAATATCCTAACCATATATACAAAAAGAACAATACTAAAGTAATTCAGGACGCTACCAAGCGTTAAATGGTAATAAAAAGAGGGTAGATGGGGCTGTAGCTCAGTTGGGAGAGTGCCTCCTTGGCGTGGAGGAGGTCGCGGGTTCGATTCCCGCCAGCTCCACCATATAATCTACTAAAAAAGGGTGGTACCACGGGAAATCTCGTCCCTTGTAATTTTAAGTTACAGGTGACGGGTTTTTCTATTTTAAGGGAGTGCAAATAAATGAAAGAAGTATATGATTATAAAAAAGTTGAAAGTAAATGGCAGAAGTATTGGAATAAACAAAATTATTTTGAGAGCAGTATAGACAAAAATAAAAAAGAATATTATGTACTGGAAATGTTTCCTTATCCATCTGGTGAACCGCATATGGGACATGTAAAAAATTATGTCATAGGAGATGTAGTAGCTCGTTATAAACATAGTCGTGGGTTTAATATTTTACATCCGATGGGGTGGGATTCTTTTGGTCTACCTGCTGAGAATGCTGCCATAAAAAACCAGATACATCCTGCAATATGGACTCGAAACAATATCCAAAAAATGAAAAATACACTCCAATCAATGGGAATTACATATGACTGGAACAGGGAAATTTCCACCTGCAGTCCTGATTATTATAAATGGACCCAATGGATGTTTTTACAATTATTTAAAAATGGATTAGCTTATAAAAAAAAGGCTGTAGTTAACTGGTGTCCCTCATGTGCTACTGTTCTTGCAAATGAACAGGTTGTAAATGGTGGTTGTGAGAGGTGCGGTTCAGAAGTAATAAAAAAAGAATTGTCTCAATGGTTTTTTAAGATTACAGATTATGCCCAACAGCTTTTAGATGACATGGAATTATTGGAAGAGTGGCCTGAAAGAGTTTTAACTATGCAAAAGAACTGGATAGGAAGAAGTGAAGGAGCACAGGTTAAGTTTGAAATTGCCGGTAGCAATAAAACTCTTTCTGTATTTACAA
>Ga0265294_10001598_pt1 | contig 30507 bp, 27 predicted proteins | sample MunlanPumphouse3_FD_192504 | JGI IMG/M metagenome (GOLD analysis project Ga0265294, IMG submission 192504) | Groundwater microbial communities from a municipal landfill in Southern Ontario, Canada - Pumphouse #3 | ecosystem: Environmental > Aquatic > Deep subsurface > Groundwater | place...
ACCCCATATAAAATAATAACCGGTAAAGGTGTCATTATGAAAAAAAGTTTAAATTTTTTAGGAATTGCAGTAATTGCTTTCGCGTTAAGTGGTTGCGCAAGCAGTAAGTCAACCGAGATTAAATTGCGGCATTTCGATGAGCAAAATACTACTGAGGTTGAAGATACCGGACGTCAGTATGGCGAAATTTTATTTGAGTCTATAAAAACCAAAAACTATGAAATGTTTTGCCAGCATTTGACTCCGGAAGCAAAAGAGTCTATGACCTTGAAGCTTTTCAATGACAGTTGTGATAAGTTGGTTAGACAAAATGGTAAAATCGGTGAAGCGACATTTCTCGGAAGCTTTAATCCTAATCCGTTGATGCGCAATTTTATTTGGAAAATTGAATTCGAAAAAGAAAGTCCCAAGGCAGATGCTTCCACCAAAACGCTGGTCTATGATCGTCTGTTTACAGTCAGCCTAGTGAAAATCGGCGAAGATTATCAGGTTATTGGATTTCATATAATGTAATGGCGCATGAGATTTGAATGATGAAAGAATTAACTGCCAAACAGAAAGAGTTGCTTGATTATATTGAAGATTTTCTTGAACGCGAAGCCATGGCGCCTACAGTTTATGAAATTGCTGAACATTTTGGCATCAAAACTTCTACGGTGTTTGCCCATCTACGGTCATTGCAACGCAAAAAAGAACTCACACGAAGCTCCAAAGCGCGAAGCATTACCTTGAATCGTCCTAGGAGAAAGAATCTTTTTCTTTCATTATCTCTACCGGTTCCCTTGCTTGGAAGAATTAATGCCGGATTACCGTGCGATAACAATGAATACAAAGAAGGAGAAATTTTTGTAAGTCGCGCCTTGCTTGATCGTAAAAAAGCTGAGAAAGCATTTGCGTTGCGAGTCCAAGGCGAGAGCATGCGGGATCTCGGAATATATGATTCTGATATTGTGATTGTCAAGCAGACCGGTTCCGGAGATATCAAAAATAACGATATTGTAGTAGCGATGGTTAACAATGAGACTACGGTTAAATCTTACTTTAGCGCTCCGGGAAATATAGTTGAATTACGTCCTGCCAATGCCTCATTCAATTCACAATTTTACCCAGCGTCAGAAGTTACTATTCAAGGTAAGGTAATAGGACTGCACCGCGAATATTGAAGACTATTGGCGAGTTTTAATTCTGTTCTGGAGGCCCCGTCAGCATTCTTGCTTTGAGCTCGAAGTGGATGCTACAGCTTCGTATAAAGATGGAAACACTGCCGCAACCCCATGATTCGACTACTTTTTTAGCTTATTGATTATTCACGCTGACTGCACTTATTTAACTACAAAAAACCGCATTAATCGTAATTAATGCGGTCTCACCAAACTCGGTATCATAATTATTTTGACTTCTTTTTGCCAAAAACTTCATCCCAGTTTTCACGATACCGCTTTTCGTTGCCGGGACGGCGCTTACTTCCCTTTCCGTTCATTTTCTCAACTTTCCTTTTAAAAGATTGCAGTGCATAAAATGAACAGCAAATATACTATTCATATCGAAATAATCAAACTAATCAACCGATATGAAATCAACTTTCCCCGTACGAATTCTGGCATATGCGCCAATTATTTTAATTTTGCCGGAATCAACTTGACGCTGAATTATTTTGCTACCTGATTTGAGTGTCGCAATCGTTGATTCAACATGCAATTTTGATACAATTTCTTCCATACGTTTTTTTTCGTATCTGTCTTTCTGCGCATTGAGTACTGATGGAACAATTTTTTGAACAGCAGCTTCAGTCCAGAAAGATTCTACGGCATCGGGATGTTCTACCTTCTTGATAGCTTGCCTTATCGTGGGGTCATCTTCATGTCCCATCACAACCAGTAGGCGGCAATTTCCATTTATCAAAACATTCTCAATTGCACTGAATACTGAAGCTTCGCAATTATGCCCGGCATTACGAATAACCACTAAATCGCCAAGACCTGCATCAAAGACATATTCAGGAGAGATTCGTGAATCTGAAGTTGTAAGAATTATTGCATAGGGCCATTGACCATGCTCCAGAAATTTACGCCGCTCCGGATTGAGACCTGAAAGGGTGTTTTGTTTCATCTGGACGTAACGCTGGTTTCCATTTTGAAGCATTGATAAAGATATTTCAGGAGTAAGCGGATTTTCTATTCGCCTGGAATACATCTGCATTTCAGGAGACATTCCATGTGTCTTGGTACCTGCATGAGCATCTGCATTCTTTTTTGCATTAGTTTTCGGCAGAAACATGAAAAGCAGAAATCCACCAACTAGGATTAATAGTGCAATCAAAAAAATGCGATTATTATCATTACTCACAGCTGTTCTCCTCATTATTAAATAAAATTTGATCAAGTAAAACTCTTTCACTTGACACAAGATGAATGTACTACATTAGCCCGAAAATAGCAATGCAACCCTTGATTTTTCCTAGTGATGCCACCGCTCATTATCCTATAAAAGCAGTTATAAATTTAATGCTACTATATCTTATTCGTTATTAAATATTTACAACTTTTGCAAAATTACTAAATGTTATTTTGCGTTTTTATGAACAACCCTTCGGGTCACTCTGGGGCTCTGTAAAACACAAAAACTTTGTTAGCGTTCCGTCTTTAAGTTTGCAGTGAATGACACTGCTTTGTTCAGTTTAGAAGTATTATCACACAATCCAATAGCCGAATGTTTTTTTATGATGGTTACCTTGACATGATTGCCGAAAGTAAAGAACTCAATGCAATATTAACCATAGCTACTGCCAAAATAGCAGGCGGTATTATCATTACTACTTGCTGTGAACGAATAAAAATAAAAACGGTGACTGATACAAAAATCATAAGGATAGAACAGATATTTTGCTGCAATTCATGATGGACACCTTTCATATAATCAATGAAAATGTTCATGAAGACCCAAAGCAATGCAACAGTAAAAATCACGAGCAGCCATGCCATCATCTGTTCGCCGGTGAAGATGTTAAAAATCAAAATCCCGCATGCTGCCAATATCATAAGTAGTCCGAGCATTAGTGCCCCGCGCGCCCCAATAATTACTGATAATTTCCATGATGGAGAATATTTCATAAAAGCGATGCAAAATGCCTCGACTATGATAACGGCGGACACCGCTAACGTCAACCAGACCAAGGGATATTCAAGCAACGATAAACTTGCGTTAAAAGAAATGGAACCGAGGATACCGCATAGTGCTGCCGCAAAACGCTGTGTAAAAGTAATTTTTATCATTTGTGGACACCGGACTCAGAATTAAACATCTCAAGATATTTTTTTTGACCATCACGCCAGCTGAAAAAAATATAAACAAAACTGCTGATAACAACTAACCAGCAGAATAAAATAAAAACATTTCCGTTCCGAACAAAAAAAGTTTTACGCGGTCGCTCTTCAACCTGAACTGGAATAATTCCTGCCGTACGACCTCGTTTAACAGGCGCAGGCAGAACAAGACCCGTTTTTTCATCTGGTTCCATGAAAAGACATTTAGAAATGTATCCGGTCGGCGTGATTAAACAACTTGTACTATTATTTCCGCAACGTAACTGCGGAAGCCCGGTTTCTATAGAACGAAAAACCGCATTGGCGAGATGCTGCGCCGGCTCGCTACTGGTAGGATACCAGGCATCATTGGAAAGAACAACCAGCAAGTTGGCGCCACGTCTGGCTTCACCACGTGAAACATAAGGGAATACGCTTTCAAAGCAGATATTAACACCGGCACGAACACCTTTTAGAATCGGAATGGGATCAAGTGAGGTGCCTGGGGTCAAGTCGCGATCCATATCAATAATTTTGATAATCCACTGAGGAAGATACTTGCGTCCAGGGATGTATTCTCCCCAAGGAACACGCTGGACTTTATGATAACGTGCATCAATATTGCCACTGGGTTCAACTAGAAAAGCGCTGTTATAAGTTTTGGGATCACGCTCAATCTCGTTAGAAATATCTTCAAAGTCAATAGTTCCAAACAAGAATGGAGTATCATATTTTCTGGAAAGATATTGAATGCCTCTTTGGAACTCGCTACTTGCTTGATAATATGCTCGATAAGGATATGGAACCGCAGTTTCCGGCCAGATAACAATATGCGGCATTGGCGACGAATTCAGAATTTGTTCAGAAAGTTCTAAATATACCTTAAGTGCTTCCAATGCCTCAAAATTATTAGCGGTACGCCGCTGAGAAATATCGCCTTGTACCAATCCAGCCATAAATGTTGTAGTTTTCATTTTTCTTCTGTTTTGATGAATTATGAAAAATATCCCTTCTAAAAACATCAAAATCACTAGCAACAGTGTTGTAATTAGGGGCCATGGACGGATTATTTTTTTGGTGTCATGATTAAATTTCGGACTGACAATATAAAAAGCAAGGCAAACGTTGAATAATATCAGCAAAAAGCTTATACCGTAAGTCCCACTATAGCGACAAATTTGAATGAGTGGTAACGTGTTCCACATGGCAGTTGATAAATAGTTCCAAGGTAAAACCCATGACCGCGACCACTCGATAAGACACCATGTAGCAGCAACAATAACTGCCAGCAAAAACTGACGAAAATAATCGGTTTCGAATCCGTTTGAACGGCGAACCCCCAGTAAATGCTTAGCAGAATTTCCCAATATATGATGGGACATAAAAGCTACTACGCCACCCCATATCATCTTAAAGAACGCTTGAGCAGGCCCCATCAGCCAAGGTATTGCAGGATCAATTTCACGCAGCCAGAAAAAGGCTGTGACTCCCCAGACACAACCATAAACAAAAGTATATCCAGCAGCAACAACCGGCCTGCGGTCGTAAATTGCCAAAAACAACGGGACAAGTGCAAAAAAAGCTAAAAAACCTAAACCAACTGGAGGAATTGAGAGACTCACCAGCAATGCTGAAATAGTTACCGCAGAGATGCGAATAAGAAAACCGCGTTTGCTGATAAGAAAGGCCAGATTACCAGAATCGATATTTTTTTTAGGGAAAATTTTATTAAATCTCACAATAAACCTGAATACACGTTAATTATCCAATGAATCAATTATAATCTCAATCTAGTACTCAAGCTGGAAAATTCCATCAACGAATTATTAAAAAAAGAATCAAATTTTCCTCAAGTAAAAATACTTTTAGGGTTTGAACAGCTGGTTTTTATGGTGTATTTTACAGGCTCAGCTGATAACAAGGCTGTTGCTATCTTAAAATCTAATAAACCGGGCAACTACAAAATTATGAAAATAGAAGACCTTTTTTTGGCGGCGGCGGAAGACAACACCGGAAAATATCTGAACAAACTGATTCAAGAACTGCGGAAACATCAAGATCTAAAAGTTCCTGATATTGCGCCTCATATTGATTTTCTTGCAGAAAACTGGGCAGATAATCTTGAAGGACGACGTGCGGAATTCTGTCTCGAGGTTGCAGCATTAGACCCGGCAGACTCTCCCATCTTTCGGCGGGCAGTAGTTGAGTCATTAAAACACCTATTACCTCATTTTCTTAATAAGAGTATTTTCTTTCGCGCGCTGGGAGCACGTGATCACAATGTTCCGCTCACAAAAGTTTATAAGCGATGCAAGACTTTGCTAAAATTAAAAAACGGATTGAATGTTTTTCTTGATAAGCCACCACGTTGGGGGATACTTGGCAATATTGACGGCGTAACTACCTCACTTGGGATTACACTGCTTAGCGGTGGGGGATCGCTGGCAATACCATTGGAAATTGCTTTGTCTGAAGCATATTTTTTCGAACCGGGACCAGATACGCTCAAACTTTCCGGCTTTGATCCACGCACGCAATTCAGCGCCAATGAATATCGCGATACTGCGACCAGGAAATCTATTCTTCCTATCGACATTGAAAATATAAAACAAATAGCACTAGCTTCATTAACTCCAAAAAACTTCTCAACTTTAGCTGATTTTGAAGCATGGTGGGATCGTTCTTCAAACAATATTTCCTCAGACCTGCGCCGTTCATGCGCAGCTAGGAGTATCGAAGAGATGTATTCGCTTCTTAAAGCAGAATCAGCTGAGCCTGTAGCTTTTTCTGACGACGAACTGGATCAAATAAAACATTTTTTCATGCGATTGAAAAGTGACGTTGCTCTACGCGAAGGGTCAAAACTGGCCGAATGCGTCGCCATGATGGTTCCTCGTATTGATTTGAAGAGTGCTGCAATAGAAATTTTTGATCCTCTTAAAGGTAAAGCACCGTTTCTTCCTGCAATGGAGTGTGATCCAGATATGAAAAAAGTCGCGATAATGGCTGAAATACCGGTCAAATCGTTGGAATCTGTTGCAGAATTATTGCATCACTTATATTCAGGACCAGTACTCGCTGGCTTGGCATGTGCGTTGCCCTTGCGCTGTATCAATGCGATTTGCGACCCGGAAGATGCTGAATTTACTAGCGCAGTGTCAGCATTGCCTCGATTAAGTTGCGACATCATGGTTTGGATATTCCGTAACAATAAGAAAGTCGGAGAAAAGTTAACTGAAATAATCACTATAGACCAGGTTCTCCACGCATTGGGTAGAGAAAAATTACCCAAGGCTTGGCAACCAGCACAACGTGAATTGCGCAAACTGCTTCTTAATAAAACTGAATTTCATAAGTTGCTGATTGCCAATGCCGGGGATGATATTTCGGCGATAACTTCTGCTCTTCAGAATTCGGCATCATTCGGCGGTGGCGAGCAACAGAGTCTTCTCGTCAAGCTGGCACGCATTTCAGAAAAAGTTCGTTCACACATCGAAAACGGGGTTGGCGAAAAAATCCTCGCTTCCAAACAAAATGATATTGACCAGCAATCTCCGCCAGAACAGCTTTTTACGTCCATACTGTCACACAATGCCATGCGCAAGGAACTGCAAGAGTTAATTAATAAGCATCAACCGGAAAATCGCGAATCCTTGAAAAACGCACGTGCACTTGGAGATTTTCGAGAAAATTCCGAATATGATGCGGCTAAAGAGCGTCGCAATTTCCTTTCGCGCCGCCGCAGTGAACTGGAATATGATCTGAGTACTATACAGCCGATGGATTTTAAAAATGTTATGGTACGTGACCGTGTCATTATCGGAAGTTGTGTAGAAGTTGAAAATGAAAACGGGGATCGCGAAACTTATTACATGCTTGGTGCTCGCGACGGGGTTCCGGAAAAAAACTGGATTTCATATAAGACTAGAATGGGTGAAGCAATTCTCGGTAAAACTTCCGGTCAACGCACTACTCTACCTGATGGAACAAAATGTACGATTATAAAAGTTTCGCCTCTTCCGCTGGAAATTATCAATATACTCAATGGCGAATAACACATCAAAAAAGATATTAGTCAAACCATATTTTAGGCGTCGTCTTCAGGATTGGATACGGATATCAAATTATAATGCGCGAGATATCATCAGGATTGGAAAAAAATCTGTACTTACGCATTATGATATTCGTCAAACAAATGAAATCGGGAAAAAAATCCTGTTCTTTTCCGATTTACACTGGAAACGTCAGTCTGAATTCTACCATTCGCTTGTGTCAGATATTTATGATTATAGTTCTGAGTTTAAGCCGGAAATTATCATATTCGGGGGCGATTTAACCTCTTACACCTGCCATTTGGATGAAGCACTGCAATCAATTTCAGTTATCAATGCTCCGGTAAAATTAGCAATCCCCGGTAATTGGGAATTCCGTCGCACTTGGATATCCAAAGAACGTTGGCGTCAATACTTCAAACAAGCCGGTTTCACTCTGTTATGCCAGGAATGGTATAAAAACGGGGATGTGGCGTTTTTCGGTACAGATGACTTCAAATATGGCAATCCCCAACCGCCTGAATTTTATATGGACGGTTATCGGATACTTTTAACTCATAATCCAGACACGGTTATCGCATTATCCAGACGCGAAATTATGAAAAATTTTCATTTAGTGCTTTGCGGACACACTCATGGCGGGCAAATTCGTCTACCCGGCATTGGTTCAATAGCTACTTCTTCAATCTATGGAACACATCTTGACTATGGTCATTTTCATAACCGCAGAAGCGACACAAATCTTCTGATCTCAAGCGGACTTGGCTACACTGCGATAAACCGCAGATTGAATTGCCAATCAGAAGCCATTCTGGTTTCTTTTTGAAAACGTCCGTCAGCTTGAGCGTTGTTCTAAAGTAGTGAAAGCTATTAATTCATTATGGGCAGATGAAAGTCGGCAAGCTACTGCCAATTAAGCAGACGTGCTATAATGAACTTTCCCCAAAGTAAGTTAACTTTTATTTTTTCTATTTCACCAATTGGTAGAGTCGGAAAAATTGCTATAATTTTTATCAAACAGTGCGTTAACAACAATTACAACCCATCACCGAATGGTCTGACCGTTTTTACAGGTTTATATCGTTTTTCCTGTCAATATTTGACATGCTTCACGATATTTAGCCGCAGTATTTTCAATGATTTCATCGGGTAGATGAGGACCCGGAGCAGTCTTTCCCCAATCTAGAGTTTCAAGATAATCACGCAGAAATTGTTTATCCAGACTTGGTGGATTCGAGCCTGGAATATATTGATCTGCAGGCCAGAAACGGCTTGAATCCGGAGTCAAAACTTCATCAATCAAAATAACCTTGTCATTCCAAATCCCAAATTCAAATTTGGTATCAGCGACAATAATTCCTTTAGTCAAAGCATAATCAGCTGCTGTTTTATAAGCTTTCAGTGACAGTTCCCGGATCTGCGTCGCATAATTTTCGCCAATCATTTCTATTACTTCATTAAATGAAATTGCCGCATCATGTTCACCAATTTCAGCCTTGGTAGATGGAGTAAATATCGCTTCATCAAGTTTTTCTGCCTGACGATAGCCGGAACGCAGTTTATGTCCGGATACAATGCTGTCTTTACAATAGTCTTTCCAGCCGCTTCCTACCAAGTAGCCACGAACTATGCACTCAACCGGCAATGTTTTAGCTTTTTTTACAATCATAGAGCGGCCTTGCAGGTCTGCGACATATGAACGCAATTCTGGACGCGTCGTCACATCTGAGGAAACAAGATGATTTGGCAACCAGTTCATCAACTCAAACCAAAAAAGTGAAATTTGTGTCAAAACTCGCCCTTTTCCTGGAATCCCTTCCGGCATAACCACATCAAAAGCACTGATTCTGTCAGTTGCGATAAATAACAAGGCATCTTCTAAATCATAAATATCTCGTACTTTACCGCGGTTGATCAGTTTTAACTCAGGAATACAGCTTTCAAGCATTGCTCCATTTAAATCATAATTCATAATGTTTCCTTCCTGTTATACAAAAAAAAGGTTCACAGCTACGCCGGAACCTTTTTAAATATTCAACATATTACCGCATAATTTCGGAATTACTTTAGGCGTTTATCGCCGTAATTTTGACCTTAGTCAACTCCTGACGATGTCCGACTGTGTGGCGATAACCTTTACGACGTTTCATTTTAAACGCGATCAATTTCTTACCACGGAAATGCTCAACTATCTCAGCTTCAACTACTGCCCCGGTAACTGCCGGCGACCCAACATTGAGCTGTCCGCCTTCCTCGCCTACCGCAGCGACACTTTCAAAGGTAATTTTGTTGCCAACGTCTCCGGCAACACGATTCATTTCGACAAACTCTTCCGGCTTGACTTTATATTGCCTGCCACCTGCATTAATAATCGCATACATTATTTTAATCTCCTGCTATTGTTGTTTAATAATTACAAACAAACCTTTAATATACTTTGATTTTTAATTCTTGCAAACCGCAAAAGTAATTTAAAAATTATTTTCAATGCCATTTTTCAATGCCATAATAGTCTTCATCACCAAATAAACAAGAAGCCGTATTTATAGTTACTGTTCGCCATATATTGGATTTTCAACCGGATAGGGAATAAGAATAACTTTCAGTATAGGGCCTATCATAAAATGCTTTTGTCAAAGTTATTTTATTTCTTGTCAAGTACTGTTAATTTGATTTGAATTTTGGGAGGATGAATCTCATTGACCTTGATAAAAATATCATCAACCCAGCAATATACCTCTGCTGAATATACGCCGCTTTCTTCCAATGACGAAATATCTATATAAGGACAGAGCGATGAATTTTTCAACATCGCCAATTTATCTTTGGAACCTTTTAACACCACATCAACATAAGGATTATTTAATTCGACCTTTATTTCTTTATCCGGCATTTTCAGTACACGCACTGCAACCGCCTTCATCAACCGATTTTCATACTGACGCGATATTTCAACCAGCGCGCGCACCGAATTTTGGGCTAAAGAATCGAAAGAAAGATATTCCGGTTTACGTAAAAAAACCTGGTATTCAAAGCTTTCGCTTATTCCGGATAAAGGAATTTTTTCAGTGGATATAGCCGTAACATCTTTGAGTATATTTTCAGGACCTGAAACCTTTACTGTCGGCGGTTCTATAGTCACGTTGGTCACCGAATATTCTGCGGACAATTCGCCATCCTGATTATAATTTGCAACAATTTTCAGATCTTTAGAGACACGACGGTCCAAGTTTATACTTAAGGTATTAGGCTCAATGCTATTGACTCCAACGCCAAATTTAGGCAATCCTTCAATATTGGAAACATCAATTTTCACCGGGAATTCATGAATGTTATGTGATTCTATATGTTCTGGCACTTTCACAATCGCGCGAATACGGCTGAGTCTGTTTAAATCACGAAGAAAAAAACGATTTCCACTCAATTTGAGATAGACATATTGTTTGGGAGACATATTGATATAAGATTCAGGTGAAATTATCTCCACAGGTACTCTTATCGGATCATTGTTATCGCGCTGATATGAGATAGCATAATAGACCAGTACAGCACAAGCAATGGCAATTATTTTACGCCAGAAATCATTTTTAAAAGCCCGGTGAAGACGCACCAGCATATTCCGAATATTACCATGCTGTCGGTTAGCAACCATCAGTTAACTCCTTCACTGCTATTGTTCTCATACATAATATCGTCATCATTTTCGTTCTCTGAAATTATTCCTCGTGGTTTCCGTTCCACCAAAAAGTCATTAAGAAGTCGAATCAATTTTTCCGGTCCCAGATTTTTATGCATCACACCGTCATGAGTTATGCTGATTTTACCAGTTTCTTCAGAAACAACCACGGTTACCGCATCATATTCTTCAGAAATGCCCAGCGCAGCCCGATGCCTGGTTCCAATCTCACGCGGCAAACTGATATCTCTGGAAAGCGGAAGAATTGCATGAGCCGCGACAATACGGTCGTTGCGAATGATAATCGCTCCGTCATGCAAAGGTGAGTTGGGATAAAATATAGATTCTATCACTAATGAATTTAATTTTATATCCAATTTCACCGCATCATCAACTATTTGCCGAAGACCGTTCTCGCGTTCAAATACAATTAACGCACCGCATTTTCTTCTTGACATATTCAGAATGGCTGTTGCGACTTCAGCTATCGCCTCCTTTTTTCGGTTCCGATAAAAAAACGGGGCAGTACCGAGTTGGGCAAACGCTCTGCGTAACTCTGGATGAAAAATGACGATTAAAGCCATTGCCAATAATGACCAAATACGGTCGAGCAAGAAACTTACTACTTCGAAATGGAAGATATGTGAAGATAAAACCCACATGACCAGCAACACTATAACGATTCCCAGGAGCATATTAGAACCGCGAGTACCTCGCAGAAAATACAATATGATGTAAAAAATAAAAGCCATAATCCCAATTTCAAGAAGCGGACTGAGGTATTCGATAACTGACATCATTTATTCTCTCCACTGTAATGCTTGCACCACAAAAACATGGTCAGCGCTTCGCGAAACGGTTTTATCTCATGGAGTCTGAGTATTTCGACTTCGGCTTCTGCCAGATGAACGGCAACACCGATCGTACCGAATAGCCTTTCTTCAGGGGCATCAATATTCAGAACTTCTCCAATAAATTTTTTTCGGCATGGTCCTACCAGCATCGGAAGTCCCAACTCCTTAAGCTTTTCAATTTCAAACAATAAACGATGATTTGAGTTTATATCCTTGGAAAACCCTATTCCCGGATCAATCACAATATTATCACGCTTTACACCTTTTGCCAAAGCTTTTTCCACCGCATTGACCAGAAAATCTTTAACTTCAGCAATAACATCCTGATAGCGTAGATTTTCAGGCGATTGCATGTTTGAAGGAACACCGCGCATATGCATGAGAATCAATCCGGCATTCCATGCAGCGGCAACAGAGGCAATTTCACCATCATACCCAAGTCCGCTGATATCATTGATAATATCCGCTCCAGCCTTCATGGCTTCCTCGGCAGTACCAGCATTACGAGTATCAATACTGATCAGACAATCCGGCGCTGCCTTCTTCAGCTTCTCGATAACCGGCTTTGTTCGCGCGATTTCTTCGTCGATAGAAACAGGAATTGCGCCAGCTCTAGTAGATTCTCCGCCAACATCAATAATCGTCGCGCCATCTTCCAATAATGTCAACGCACGAGCTACCGCATCATGCGAAACAAGAAATTTCCCGCCGTCACTGAATGAGTCCGGGGTAACATTGACCACCCCCATTAAAAGCGGCATAGTGCCGAATTTTATGGTGCGGTTACGGCAATTCAGGATTTTATATTCACTCGACATTTTCAGGGGTTATATCTGTTTCCGCAACTTCACCTGACGTAACATCTACTTCATTGGTCAGGGCAATATTGTCGACGCTGTTTTCCTGGGCGGCAATATTATCGTTTTCAGCAACAGTATCTTCCTCGTCATCTTCTTTTATCTTGATAGCACTGGTAATACGGTCATTCTTGTATTTCATTTTCATCACCGTAACTCCTACCGAATTGCGCCCAACCCGCCGGACCTCGTCAATCGGAATCTTAACGACCTGTCCACGTTCAGTAATTAGCATTGCTTTTTCTCCGGATTCGACCAGTAACGCAGCAATTACCAGTTCGCCTTCGCGCAACTTGATATTAAGAACGCCTTTTGCTCCGCGTCTGGTCTTTCGATATGCGGAAACATAGCTGCGTTTACCAATTCCTCCGTTTGAAATCACCAGCATTTCCGGACCGCCGTAAATCTCATTTTCAAGCTCGGCATCAGCATCCGGCTCAAGCTCATCATCCGCTATTTCTAAATCAACAGGCTCATCAGTATCAACCTCGATTTCAGACACCAGATCAGCCGCCACATCAGGATTCATACTAGCGGCCACTACCATACTGACCACATAATCACCTTCAATCTTAAAGCGTATTCCTGTAACACCGCGAGTGACACGGCCCATCGAACGAACATCTTTCTGATCGAATCGGCACGCCATTCCTTTTGCGGTACATAGAATAACTTCATCGCCTGCGGCACAAATGAAAACATCAATCAAGTCATCGTTTTCTTCAATGATAATTGACCGCAAACCTGCGCGGCGCAAATTTTTAAATGCCGGGAGCGCAGTTTTCTTAATATAGCCATTACGAGTGGCCATAATAATATAACGGTTCGGATTGTCAAGTTCGTTTTCATTCAAAGTAAGCATCGCCCGGATACGTTCACCGGGTTCAATCTTAATCATGTTGACAATTGCCTTCCCCTTTGAAATCTTCGACCCTTCCGGTATTTCAAAAACTTTCAGCCAATGCATGACCCCTTTATCGGTAAAAAAGAAAATCAAGTCATGGCTGTTGGCAAAAAATAGATGTTCAACAAAATCGCCATCTTTGGTTTCCATACCGCGATTACCCTTGCCCCCTCGATGTTGGGTTTCAAAGTCGTCGGCGGACATTCTTTTTATGTAGCCGGTATTAGATACCGTAATCACACAATCATGCTGCGGGATCAAATCGGCGATATCCAGATCAGTATCATCAAAGGTAATCTCTGAACGACGTTTATTATCATACTTATCTCTGATTTCTTCAAGCTCTGATTTGATCAGTTCAATTCTTTTTTCACGACTGCTCAAAAGTTCATTCAGATATGCAATGAATTCTTTTACTTCTTCATATTCCTTCTGAAGATCCTCTATGGCAAGTCCGGTAAGCTGATGAAGACGCATTTCAAGAATAGCATCAACCTGAATCTTGGTCAGTTGGAAACGCGCCATCAACTGATTGGCGGCCTCTTCTTTAGTTCTTGATTCGCGAATGATTTTAACCACATCATCAATACTTGCCACCGCAACCAGTAACCCTTCGAGAATATGAGCACGTGCCTCGGCTTTACGCAGTTCGTAATTTGCTCTGCGGATTACCACTTCCATGCGATGGTCAATAAAAGCCTGGAGTATTTGCGATAAATTCATTATGCGCGGCCGATTATGGTCAACCACTAGCATTGTCGCCCCGAAGCTGGTTTCAAGTCCGCCTATTGCGTAAAGCTGATTTAATACTACTGTCCCCATTGCCCCGCGCTTGACATCAATTACAATTTTGATGCCAACTCGCCGACTTGATTCGTCTCTGATATTGGAAATATCGGTAATTCGCTTGTCTTTAACTAGGTCGGCAATTCTCTTGACCATGTTTTCTTTGTTTACAGCATATGGAATCTCAGTAATTATGATTTGTTCACGCCCGTCTTTTTCAATAATATTCGCACGTGAACGAATCCTGATTGAGCCCTTACCGGTCTGATAAAGCCGCCGAATCTCTTTTTTGCCGCGAATAATCGCGCCAGTCGGAAAATCAGGACCCGGTAAAAATTCCATTAATTCATCAATTGACGCTGTCGGATTTTCCAGCAGGCAAATTGTGGCATTGATAACCTCTCCCAGTCGATGGGGGGGGATATTCGTCGCCATTCCGACACCGATACCGGTATTGCCATTAACAAGAAGATGCGGGAACATGGCAGGAAGAACAGAAGGTTCATTAGCCGATTCGTCAAAAGTCGGCATCATGTCGACAGTATCCTTCTCTATATCGCGAAGCAATTCTTCCGCTAGGCGCTCCAATCTGCATTCGGTATAACGATAGGCAGCCGCGGGATCCCCGTCTATACTTCCGAAGTTTCCTTGTCCGTCCACCAGTGGCGAACGCATTGCAAAATCCTGAGCCAAACGAACCATTGCATCGTATACCGAGCCGTCGCCATGTGGATGATACTTTCCGATAACTTCTCCGACCACTTTTGCGCTTTTGGTATAAGCATGCGATTTGGTTAATCCCATTTGGCGCATCGCAAAGAGAATACGGCGGGTAACTGGTTTCAGTCCGTCCCGAACATCAGGAATGGCTCGTCCAACGTTTACACTTAAGGAATACTGCAGGTATGCAGTGTGCATAATGTCTTCAATACTGATTGGGAAATCTTTACGTTCAGATTCAGTCATGATTTATATCCTGTCGGTGATTGTTCAATAAGTTAAAATTACATTTGATTAAGATATACCTTGATGCTCTATTAACAAGTTTTAAATGCTCTTTTTAAGCATAAATTTGTCTTTATCAAACGCGAAAAAATTTATACTATATCTGGTTATTTTTTTGTTTTCATTTCCTTATCGGTTCTTCGTTGAAAAAAAATTATTGGTTATTATATTTAGTTAACAAAGAACTACAAATAATAGAAAAAGACTCAAGGGGAATTATGATTGAAAAAACTGCTAAAATTGTCAATCAGGCCGGTATCCACTGTCGCCCGTCGAGCGTCATTCTAAACAAAATCCAAGAGTATCCCGGGTGTGTTTTTACAGTTTGCCCCAAAGGGAAGGACCCGGTCGAACTGAACAGTATTTTGAGTCTTATTGCTCTGGGACTGCATTGTGGAGATGAGGTTACCATAAAAGCTGAAGGCGAAAACGAAGAAATTGGGTGTGTTGAAATTGCCAGATTATTCAATACCGAGTTTGACTTCCCCCCAAGGCAATAATAGTTTCAGTTTCTCTATATTACCGTTTTAACTCGTTAAAAATTCAACTTTTCTAAGGATAAAATTGTTTCAATGAAGATATATTTTTTGTTTTTTATATGCTTGTTCGCTTGTCCGGTGTTTTGGGCACAAGAAATTCAGTCACAACCTTTGGCGCCGGTATTCGGAAATACTTCTGATGTCGAATACGGGGAAAAATTCTATCGTTTATATACCGGATTCTGTAGCTATGAAGAAGCAACCAAAACTGCGGCTAAAGTAGGCGGTGTATTGGTAACTCCAAGTTCAAAAGAAGAAAATAACTTCATTACGAATTGGCTTTCACCATTTATCGGTAATTTTTTTCTTGGAATTACCAGAAACCATTCAGATCAGTGGATTACTTCTGATGGTCAAGTGCTGAACTATCAGAATTGGATTGACGAAATAGCTGCATCAAAAAAAGAGAATAAGCAGGTTCTCATTAATTTTTCAGACAAAAATGGGAAATGGAGCCCCGTCGAAACCGGGGCGAAGGCATCTGGTTTCATTGTCCAGTTTAACCGGAAACCCAAACCGCCGCCAATTATTAATGGCAATAAATATGATATTCCAGTTTATGAAGAAGAGCTTTCCGAATTGTCTTCACTGGAAAAAGGCAGTACCGCTCCCGCGCCTTCCGAGCTGCCAACTGCACTGAGCGCTAACAGCCTTTACAATAACTACATGTACCATGGCGGTACTTTCAATCAGAAGCTGCAAGAAAAAAACACCACGATATCAGGACTTACTACTCCTTCCGCAATCCGTGAGATCCAGGATGGCGATAAACTGTGGTCAAAATATCAAGGGAAATTTTTGATGCCGCTTCTTGATGAAAGCATCATATGTTTCTTAGATGAACGCCCTGATATTGGAAACGCTCCCTGGTCAATCGTAAAAATAAAAGGAAGCATCAAACGCGGACCCCAATTCAAGCAACTGGTGATTGAAAATGCGCGTTTTATCGGTTCACGAAAGGTTCAGGCAGTACGCCGCCTTGCTGCCAGTAAAAATGATAATCTGGTTAAAATCACCGGGATACTCAATAATTTGGAAACCATCATCAATGATAATACCGTCGAAATAAAAAATCCCGAGAATGACGATTTCAGAAGTTGCACGATTGGTGATGATCCGGAAGGCTATGCGCTTGAAATATACAGTTTGAAGCGAAACGGAGCGACCTCGTTGGTAGTGGGCGTAATCGGTTCCTTGGGCGATCCCGAAGATAAAGAGGGACCGTTATCCAGATGCCGTATTAGCGGATGGTTTATGCCTGGGAATAGAGGCGACAATTTATCCGGAAGTCCGGATAAGGAACGCCGCCGTCCTAAGCCAGATTAATATTATTCAAAGAACGCTGTTACTTTATATATTCCTGATTATTAAATTTACTGCCTTTATCTGAAATCGCCGAATGATGGCCCGCGTTGTAGCGTTCCAGCAGTCGATGACAAGGCCTTGTTCAAGATAGTACACTGCATTAATCCAATGATCTGATTATTTTTATCAAGTTTAATTATTAAGAAATGTCATAACTTTATTCTCTAAACTTCGCGCGCGCATAATGCGCGCGCGAAGTTTAATGTCATATTTTAGAATGGAATACGCAGTTGATTTTTTCGATAACATCCTTTTCAGTGGGAGGCAATAAAATCATCAGGTAGCGGTGCTGAAAACTCCATCGTTTTCCCGTTTGACGGATGTAGGAATCGGAGAAATGAAGCATGTAACGCCTGACGCCGCATCTTCAATTCTGCCCAATCCGCATCAGTCAATTTATCCTCACAAAATTTAAGAAAAAATTGTTCATCAGTACCATAGATTTTATCACCCACAATGGGAAAACCGATAGAGCATAAGGTTGCCCTTATCTGGTGTAAGCGACCAGTATGTGGAAATACTTTCACCAGCGAAATTCCGCCTTCGCTCCAGACTGGTTCAAATTCCGTATAGGCTTTTTCTGCGGAACTATCCGGCCGTTCGAATGAAAAACAGCGTTTTTTCCGTATCATTGAATTTTTATCCGGACCAAGCCAGCCATCGGCAGTCAACGGACATTTGAATTCACCGTATACCAGTGCAAAATACATTTTAGTAATGCGATTTTCAGTAAAACCAGCGGACAACACTGCCGCTGACTTCGAATTGCGGGCAACGATCAACAATCCAGATGTTTCACGGTCAAGGCGGTTGACAATAAAAACCTGCTCGTATTTTTGTGATAAATCATACCACAGGGTATTTTTAAAGTAGGCCCCGGCGGGATGACAGGGCAGGTGCCCGCCTTTATTTACAACCAGCAGATCCGCGTCCTCAAAAACTATTTGATAGTCGAATTGTACCGGAGGCTCTGTTTGTTCAGGACAAAACTCTACACATTCACCGACATGAAGTTGCCGTGAACTACGAACTGAATTACCATTTACTGTTATCCGTCCGACTTTAATTTCCTGCTGCCAGCGATGGCGGGAAAGATAGGAAAAACGTTCGCTTAACCAGCGGTCAATTCGCACGCCCTCATCATTTGGCAATACCATCGACCGGATTATTCGAGCATTCGATTCAAAACCCATATTCCATTAATACTGCGACCTCATCACAGCAGTCCTTTTTGGGGCATTTCGCACAATCACTCCATATTTTTTCAGGAAACATCGCTGTTTCAACTATTCTGAAGCCATTTTTTTGAAAAAAATCAGGACGCATTGTGAGTGCAAAAAGGCGAAACTGCGGGCGTTCATTTTTTAGCCGGTCAATAATGAAATTAATCATTTTTTTACCGATTCCATAGCCAATCAAATCCGGGTTGACGGCTAGCGAACGAACTTCCAGAAGATTATTCCCAAAATCGCGTGCCGCACAACATCCCTGGCAGACACCGTCAATTTCAGCAACCACGAAATTTTTTATGTATGAACGGATATCATCTTCGCTACGTTCAAGTACTATCTGGCGTACGGCATAGATGTCAAGAATTTTTTTTATCGCAGCAGCATCATCGGCAACTGCCTGCCGAACTTCCATTCCAAGCTGCTTATTCATCACTGGCTTGACCGGAGGGTTGGTCTTGAATCGGTTCTTCGGCCTCAGTCGGAGCCTCAGTAAATTCAGAAATCTGGCGAAATTTATGGTAACGCTGATCCAACAGTTTAGATGGGCTCATTTTGCACAATTCACCAAGATGTTGTTTCAATGCTTTGCGCATAGCTTCGACGGTAGCGAGATAGTCTTTATGGGCGCCGCCAAGCGGTTCAGGAATTATAGCGTCTGCGACTTTCAGTTTAAGCAAATCCGAAGCGGTCAGACAAAGTGATTTGGCTGCTACTTCCGCAAATGATCGGTTCTTCCACAAAATCGCTGCACACCCTTCAGGCGTAATCACCGAATAATACGCGTTCTCCATGATTAAAATGCGATTGCCGACACCGATTCCTATAGCTCCGCCGCTGCCCCCTTCGCCAATAATCACTGAAATAACTGGAACAGTCAAAGCGAACATATCACGGAGGTTGACCGCAATCGCTTCGGCAATATGGCGCTCTTCAGACGCAACTCCGGGATATGCCCCTGGAGTATCGATAAAAGTAATGACTGGCACTTTGGCTTTGTTCGCCATCTCCATCAAACGCATCGCCTTGCGATATCCTTCAGGAGAAGGCCAACCGAAATTGCGATAAACGTTTTCCTTCATATCGCGTCCTTTCTGAGTACCGAGAACCATGACCCGCCGCCCTTCAAATTTGGCAAAACCGCCGACAATAGCAGCGTCATCCCGAAAACGCCGATCCCCATGAAACTCCAGAAAATCGCTGAAGAGCATGTTTATATAATCCATTGTGTATGGACGCTTGGGATGCCGAGCCAGCTGTACACGTTGCCATGGTGTCAACGTTTCGTAAATTGCCCGCATTGTCTCTAGCAACTTGCTGCCCAGCATGGTTATTTCGTTGCTTACGTCAATGTTATCAGAGGTGTTAAGCTCTTCAAGCTCACGGATTTTTTTCTCAAGTTCAAAAATAGGTTTTTCAAAAACCAATATCGGATCAGCCATTATTTCACCTCAATTAATCAGTAATTTCAACCGGTGTCAACCGGGGTATTATCGAATACAAATCTTCAACATCTTCATTACGCATACGGATACAGCCATTGCTTTTATCCGTGCCTACAGTTTCAGGTTCCCAAGTGCCATGAATACCAAGGCCTTTGAAATCAGGGCTGGTTTCACCCGAAGAACGCAATGCCAGCCACCGTGTACCCAAAAGATTTTCCGCACTTCCATAAGGAATAACGGTTCCGTCAGGCGCATACCATGAAGGTTCCTTGACTTTGGCTGAAATGACAAAAGTTCCGTTGGGCGTCCTATCCTGACGTCCCACCCCGATCCTATAAATTTTAAATATTTTTTTGCCATCAAGCAGTATCAGTAAAAAGCGGCTTCGAGAAACCAATATCCGCCAATCGCCTTTATAAATCTTCATTACTGCGCCGACACGAATAATAGAACTGTTTTCCTTAAGGCCATTACTTTTTTGAACTGCTTCAATTGTGGTATTGTTTGCGTTTGCAATCTTATCCAAAGAGTCACCGCGTTTTACTACATAATGAACTTTATGTGGTGGGAAAGGGGCATCCGTGAAGAAAATACCGGTATTAGCGACGCTTAATGTTTCTGCCAAGGCCAGCCATTCTGGAGAAAACTGTTTTACGGATGCGGATTCTAAAACCGGGTTTAAAAGCCGGCGCGCCTTTCCAAACTCCTTGACGTTATTTAAAGATTTTGCCTCATTAACAATTTCAGAGATGAGACGGCCATCGAATTTAGTTTCACTTAGCGGGACAGCTACTGTTTCAGTTGCCACCGTCGGTTTTAAGGTTTCAAAATTGGTGTTTTCTGCGGTTTTTGGCAAAGAAGATGGCTCTGGCTTTGCTTGCTCTTCTTTTATATTTACCGCCTTACCGTTTTCCGGTTCGTTTTCAGGAAAAAAACTGTACACGACAAAAAACAAAGCAACCAGTCCGAGCAATACCAGTCCGATAATTAATGAATAACGTAAACCGGGACGCATGCGTGAATTTTGCTGGCTGTCAGTATCAAAATTATAATGTATATTGCTCATTTTCTACTTCCATGAAAATCTTTTTAATGCCGTAACCGGTGAATATACATTAATGAATGCTTTTTTGCCAATTTAGAGCTATCTTTTTCCATTAAAAACCTCTTGCATTCTTGACCTTTACCACAATAAAGTTATCTTAATTGAACAACCACAAGGAGAAAGAATAAACATGAAAGATTTTTTACATAATCCGTATCTGGATAAGGTTACCGCGGTCAGTGAAGCTAGCCACAAAGATGATACCTGGCGCATTTTCAGGATTATGGCTGAATTTGTCGATGCGTTCGAAATTATGTCAACACAAGGTCCTTTGATTTCAGTTTTTGGTTCCGCGCGTACCAACTCAGATTCCCCGATTTGTGCTGAAGCGGAAAAGGTCGGCAAACTCCTGGTTCAAAATGGTTATGGAGTGCTTACTGGCGGCGGCGGCGGCATTATGCACGCGGCCAATAAAGGCGCTTATGAAGCCGGCGGAGTTTCTGTCGGATTGAACATTGAACTACCCAAAGAGCAGAAGCCTAATCAGTTCCAAACCGAAAGTCTGTTTTTTCGTTATTTCTTTGTCCGCAAGGTCTGTTTTCTGAAATATTCCCTGGGAATCATGATTTTTCCCGGCGGCTTTGGCACTCTGGATGAACTGAGTGAAGCATTGACCATGATTCAAACTGATAAAGCTAACGATATTCCGGTGATCATCGTCGGACGTGAATTCTGGAAGGGTTTTTTGAGTTTCTGCCGCAACACCATGGTTCAGGAAGGTATGATCAGCAAAGACGACCTGGAACTTTTCACGGTTGTCGATTCCGCAGAAGAGGCGGTCGAAGTACTGCGCAGATCTCATCGTTACGGCATACAGGCGACTGTGAAATAACCAGCACTGACCATTTGCCGGGAAACGTTCTGTTCAAGTCATGATATTATTTTATCCTGAAAAATGCGGAACAAAACTCGAAAGATCGCAACCGCTTTGCGGCAAATTTCTTATCGATTTATCTTCCCGTTAATGCTTCGGACGATATTCATGTTGTCCATCGGTCTAAATAAAAAAATCCCGGAAGGAAAATTTTCCTTCCGGGATTGATTTTTTCAGGATTACTTGAGAATTACATGATTTCTCCAAGTTTCTTGTAGAAATCCATTCTTCGTTTCGCATCCGCATTGGCTGCCTGATAAACTGTTTCCGCTTCTGACGGAGCAGTCTTTTGCAGTGTAGCATAGCGACGTTCGCTCTTGATGAATTCAAGGAAATCGGCAGATGGCTCGCGAGATTCCCATGCAAACGGCTTTTCAGCAGAGTTCGGATTATAGCGATAAAGCGGCCAATATCCTGAATCGACTGCGCGTTTTGCTTCGACTTGGCTCATGCGCATATCGCCTTTGATTCCATGTGCGATACAGGGAGAATAAGCCATAATGATTGAAGGACCGTTATGGGCTTCAGCTTCCTGAATAGCTTTCAGTGCCTGCTGACGGTTTGCGCCCATGCTAATTGACGCGACATAGACATTGCCGTAACTCATGCACATGAAACCTAGATTTTTCTTGGTCATGCGCATGCCGGCATTGGCAAACAGTGCTACCGCTCCGATCGGGGTTGACTTCGAAGCCTGCCCACCGGTATTGGAATACACTTCAGTGTCAAGAACGAGAATATTGACGTTGCGGTTTTGTGCGACCACATGGTCAAGACCGCCATAACCGATGTCATAGGCCCAGCCGTCACCGCCGATAATCCAGACCGATTTATCGACAAAATAGTCTTTCAGTTCGTTAATCTTGCTGACAACTTCTTTCAGCTCGCCGCTGGCCGCTTCGACAGCCTTGGGCAGAAGCTTAGCAATTGTATTCTGATTTGCAATCGCGTCGGCATCGGTATTATTCCACATTTCAATGCTTTTTTCCAGCGATGTTTTGAACTCGTCGCAACATACGCCAAGCTCTAACGCTTTCTTGACATTTTTGTGAAGCTGTTCGCGATTTTTATCAACAGCGACACGCATACCGTAACCATATTCGGCATTATCTTCAAAGAGCGAGTTTGCCCAGGCCGGGCCGCGTCCATCTTTGTCTTTGCAATATGGAAGTGACGGGAAAGATCCGCCATAGATGGAGGAACATCCGGTAGCGTTAGCCACAATCATACGATTACCATAAAGCTGAGAAACCAACTTCACGTAAGGGGTTTCGCCGCAACCGGCACAAGCACCGCTGAATTCAAAATAAGGCAGCAGGAACTGTGAACCCTTGACCGTATTGATTGGCGCGCCATCTATTACATTATCCGGAAGTGCATCGAAGAATTTGTAGTTTTCTCCTTGTCCTGCTTCACGGGCATCGTTGAGATGTTCAAATTCCAGCGCTTTTTCTTTAGCCGGGCAGGTTTCAATGCAGACACCGCAACCTGTACAGTCTTCAATATAGACCTGGATACGGTATTTGAGATCGCGGTCGTTTTTGGTCTTTGACTGAACAGTATGAAAAGTTTCCGGAGCTCCGGCAAGGTCAGCCGGGGCAATCTGTTTGGCACGGATCACTGCATGCGGACAAGCCATTACGCATTGATTACACTGGATACATTTTTCCGAATCCCATTTCGGTACCATCGGCGCGATTCCGCGTTTCTCAAGTTTTGAAGTAGCAATCGGCATTGAACCGTCATAGCTCATGGCGGAAACCGGAATATCATCACCTTTCTGATGCAGAATCGGTTTCATTAATTTAACCGCGAAATCACCAGCATCATCAGCAATCAGTACCGGAGGTTCGAGAGATTCGGTAATGGTTGATGGAATTTCCACTTTCTTGAGATTGGCGAGCGCATTGTCGACGCAGACGATATTTTTCGCGACGATTTCATCGCCTTTCTTTTTAAAGGTTTTTTCGATGGCTTTTTTGATATATCCGATCGCCTGTTCCTGTGGAATAATCTTGGCCAAAGCGAAGAAGCAGACCTGCATGACCGTATTGATACGGGCACCAAGACCGGCATCCATGGAAATTTTTAGCGCATCAATACTATAGACGTTGATTTTTTTCTTGATGATAGTTTCCTGCATGTCGCGGGTGAAACTGGCAAATACCTTGTCTGCCGGTAATTCACTGTTCAGCAGGAATGTGCCGCCTTCACGGATTCCGGCCAGCATGTCATAACGTCCGATGTACGCAGGATTGTGACAAGCAACGAAGTGCGGAGAATTAATGGTGTATTGAGACATAATCGGGGAATCGCCGAAACGCAGATGCGAAATGGTGATACCTCCGGATTTTTTGGAGTCGTAAACAAAATAAGCCTGAACGTACTTGTCGGTGTTGTCTCCGATAATCTTGATGGAGTTTTTATTCGATCCGACAGTTCCGTCAGCGCCGAGGCCCCAGAACATACACTCAGTCAACCCTTCCTGATCAATCACCACCGGTTCATCCATCGGCAACGAAAGATTCGATACATCATCGTTAATGCCGACAGTGAAGTTGGTGGTACATTTGCCATCCAGGTGATTGTAAACGGATTTGACCATTGTCGGGGTAAATTCTTTGCTTGCTAGGCCGTAACGTCCGCCGATAACGGTAACGCCACTTCCTGAGAGCGCGGATTTAACATCGATATAGAGCGGTTCGCCAAGAGAACCGGGTTCTTTCAAGCGGTCGAGAACAGCGATCTTTTTGACCGTTTTCGGCAGTGCACCGATTAACGCGTCAACCGAGAACGGGCGATACAAGCGGACTTTGATCAAACCGAGCTTTTTACCCTGAGCGTTTAATACTTTGATCGTTTCTTCAATGGTTTCGCAGCTTGATCCCATTGAAATAATTACCTTATCGGCATCCGGTGCGCCCACATAATCAAAAAGTTTCAATTTGCGACCGGTCAATGCGGCAACCTTATCCATATACTTCTGAACAATCGCGGGAACTGCATCATATTGCAAATTGGTGGTTTCGCGTCCTTGGAAATAAACGTCAGGATTCTGTGCTGCCATTTTGGCATAAGGCGCTTCAGGACGCAGGCCACGTGCACGGAATTTTTCAATATATTTCATATCCAGCAATGTTTTCATTTCGCTGTAATCCAGCAATTCAACTTTCTGGATTTCATGCGAAGTACGGAAGCCGTCAAAATAGCTGAGGAACGGTACTTCACTTTCAAGAGTGGCAAGATGCGCGACCAAAGCCAGGTCATGGGTTTCCTGAATTGAAGCCGCAGAGGTCATCGCAAAACCGGTGCCACGGCAGGACATCACGTCCGAGTGATCTCCGAAGATTGACAGCGACTGTGCCGCCAGAGCGCGGGCTGAAACATGGAACACGGTCGGTAGCATTTCACCGGCAATTTTATACATGTTCGGGATCATCAGTAACAATCCCTGGGAAGCGGTATAAGTAGTGGTTATGGCACCGGCGCTGAGCGAACCGTGAACCGCGCCCGCAGCCCCGGCTTCGGATTGCATTTCGGTAATAGTGACGATGTCGCCGAACATGTTTTTCAGTCCTTGACTGGCCCAGATATCGGCATACTCGCCCATTGTCGATGACGGGGTAATCGGGTAAATTGCTGCAACTTCACTGAAAGCATACGATACATACGCTGCAGCATAATTGCCGTCTATGGTAATTTTTTTCGCCATTGGTTAAATCCTCCGTTTGATATTGATGGCATAATTATTTGGGAAATTTCCCTTAAAGATTAAAACAGTTAACATACAGTTATTTAATACTTTTTCAACTATTTCTAATAACGCTACATTCTGATAAAAAATACATACCGATGCGATGAAGATGAGAAATTGAAAATTCATCAATCAGAAACTTGTCGTAAAGCGGTTGCGAAAAATTAAGCTTTACAGAGCACTAGATTGAATTTTCAGAATTATTGGTTAATTTAGCATGATGGAAATAATACAGGGCTGCTTTTATGAAAATTTCTACCAAAGGACGATATGGATTGCGGATTATGCTTGATTTGGCGTTGCATCAAGGAAAATCAAAACGTCTGATCCGCGATATATCTAAATCTCAGAATATCCCTCAAAAATATTTGGGGCGGCTGATAATTTCGCTGAGAGAAGCCGGTTTCGTTCATTCGGTTCGCGGTGTCAATGGCGGATTACAGCTGGCCAGACTTCCTGAATCTTTGACGGCTTTGGATATTGTGGAAGCCATGGAAGGCCCGCTTAGTATTGTTGATTGTGTTACGGGGGCTGATAAATGTGATAATATCGGGCAGTGTGCAACTCGGGAAATCTGGGAAAGAGTGAATTCTGAAATTCGGAAATCATTGGCTTCTGTTACGTTGAAAGACATTATGGATATTTATCTGGCAAAACAAAGTGAAACAGGAATATTCGATTATTCAATCTGAACAGGTAATGGATTTTTTAGGACGCGGTAGTGCAGGGAGTTTTATTATATGAAATTTTTTTTGATTTTGTCATTGATGCTTTTAAACAGTATCATATTTTGCGCTGAATCCAGCGAGGAATATTCACAGGGTGAACTTGATCGTTGGTTTTACACTGAATATCGGCCGGATGGAAAATTTGTTTCAATCCCGGCCGATGTCGGGAATTGCTTGGGACTGGTTATAGGTTCAGTTCCCGCAGCTTTTGCGGCCGGAACGGTTCATTTTTTTGCCGGGGCGGAATATCAGGCGCTCGACGTAGGGGGAATGACTGTTCGTTGTTTTTCTTATCCGCTTGGCTTTGTGTTCGGTTTGCCATTTAAATTTCTAAGAGTTGTGTTTTGGGATGCTCCGTCTTCATTTTTTAACACTTCAGATAAAAATGAGGCGGGGTCATACCATAATAAACAATGAATATTCGCCATTTAGCTGAAAATCTTGAACAATATTTTATTGGTCTGATACTGGAACGACGTAACGGCTGGTTTGACCGGGTGATGACGGTTTTTCTGTTCATCTGTTCGCGTTTCTACCGCATGGGCAACCAGTTCCGCTTATGGATGTACGATAAACGTATCATCCGTAATCGCGCAATCGGCTGCCTGGTGGTCAGTATTGGAAATCTAAGTTGCGGTGGCACCGGTAAAACTCCGGTCGTGGAAGTTTTTGCCAAAATATTACACCAAAAGGGGCGCAAAGTTGCGGTATTGAGTCGCGGCTATCGCAGTAAACAGCGTTCCTTGTGGTTTAAGCTTACTCACATGTTCGGCAAGAAAAAACTTGAAGCTCCGATTAAAGTGGTTTCAGACGGGACAAAGGTAATGCTGGATTCTACCTATGCCGGCGATGAACCATATATGCTGGCAACAAATTTGGACGGAGTTGCGGTACTGGTAGACAAAGACCGGGTGCGGCTGGGACTTTATGCCATCGAACATTTTGGAACCGATACCCTTATCCTGGACGATGGTTTTCAGTATCTTGATCTCATGTCGCATATCAATATTCTTCTGGTTGACTCAACTGATCCATTTGGCAATCATCACGTATTGCCACGCGGCTTGCTGCGTGAACCGGTCAAAAATATCCGGCGTGCCGATTATATTTTTCTTACCAAATCAAATGGTGGCAATCATCTGCGGCATTTGAAGACTTTTCTGCGCCGTCATAATCGACGGGCTGAAATTATTGAGTGCTGCCATAAACCTAAATATATTGAAATGGTTTATGAGCGCGGTACACGCCGGGATTTGAGCTTTTTGAAAGGACGCAAAGTTGCCGCAATATCGGCAATTGCCCGTCCGGAAAGTTTTGAGACATTTCTGATTGAGCATGGAGCCGAGATTGTGGCTACTTCCCGTTATGCAGATCATCACCGTTTCTCAGAGAATGAACTGATCAAATTCAAGAATCATGCATCACAATGTGGTGCAGAATTGATTATGACTACCGAAAAAGATGCTGTCCGCATGCCTCCGATTGGCAACTCTGCTTTACCATTTTATTTTTTGAGAATTGAAATTGATATCCTCAGCGGACAAGAAAATTTTGACCAGTGTATTTCCAGAATATGTTTTCTCTAGAAACTGAACCAGTAAGAAATTCAGTACATTACAGATGTGCTGCAATGGATTTATCCAAATGCTGAATCGTTATATTTGCTTTAAACGGCTCTCGATAAATGATTTAACAACAATTAAAGTCCAATTTATCATGGTTTCAGGTAGAATTAAACTTGCTTAATGCTGAGGATATACTATATTTAAACTTATTCTTAAACAGGAGATTTTAGCTATGAAAAGTGTAATAATTTTTTTCAGTGCAGTCGCGATTTGTTTCGGGATTGCCGGTTGTATCGGGCAACAGCAGATTGAACCGCAAAAAGTGGTAATGCGCAACGAAAACGGTTCGCAGGTGATTTTCAAAGATCTGTATGAAATTAATTCTGATCGCATTGTTGATTTAGGCAAGGCCCGGGTTTTTCCAGTATTTTTAGGCAATAATGAAAATTTACCCGGCGATTATGATATGCGAGTGGTTTTAATTTCGCCTGGCGAATCCAGTGCTTTGTTCAGGCTGAATACCACACAGATTATTTTTGTTACTGGCGGCGGTGGTATGGTAAAAATAAATGAAACCGCTTATGAATTGCGTGAGGGAATTGCATTATATATTCCAGCCAAGTCGCAGATTCGCTTCATCAATAACAGTCCGCATATTTTGAAATATATTTCAATCTCTACCCCGAGTATACAGGAAATGCCTGAAATTCTGGATAATAATGTGGTTGGTGAAACGGCGGACAGCGAAAATGATGGTTTGAGCGATAAAGAGCTTCTTAAAAAAAGTGAATCTATCAAAGGCAATGAAGTGACATCTCCGACCTTGAAACAGATTTCCCCGATTGACTCGGAAGACAATCAATTCGACCGTCCAATGGTCAAGCAAAGCGGAATCACTGATCCGATGAAGATAAACCCTGAAGCGAAGGGTGCCGTTATTGAGTCTTTGAATGCTACTGAACAGAAAATAATGCAGGATAAGTGATTTCTGTATTATTTAGTAACTAATTCACGTCCGGCTAATACTCTGTAAAGCTTAAATTTTCGCAACCGCGTTGCGTTTAGTTTATTATCGATGTACTTTTTCATTCATGCCTCGGACGATATTCATATTGCCTATCGGCCTAAACAAAAAATCCAAACCATAATTTAACTTGGCCAACCCGATCTTTTCAGCTTTACAGAGCACTAGCCTAGATGTTTTTTTAACGGAATGCTAGTTCATCTAATGTTTTTGTTGTTTTTGGCGGATGTCAAATACACTGCTGTATCCAAAACGCAACCAATGAAACAGATGCGTCACAATGAACTTTCCGGCAGGCTAAACTATATCTGAAGTGTTTTTACTAATGGGTGAGTCGGGCGGAATTGCTATCAGCAATAAAGGCGTTAGCAACAATTACAAACAAAATTATCAGGCATTCAGACAGGAATAGAAATGCTGGCAGCAATATTATTGGGAATTTCAGCAGCAGCCTCACAATCTTTTTCATATTTATATTCAAAAAGGTTTATCAGCAATAACGGCACTTCTATCCAATTGTTGTTATGGTCCCATCTGGTTATGGGTTTTTTCTCCGCGCTGTTGCTTTTTTTTCTGCTTCGGCATATCAGTTTGCCGCCATTTCGCCAATATGTAATACCATTGCTGGCATGCAGTATTTTTTATTTAGTGGGGCAAATTTCTTTTTTCATGGCCTTGAAGTATTCGGACGCGTCAAGGTTGTCGCCGTTGCTAGCTTTGAAGATTATCATGGTAGCGCTACTATCAATGTTTTTCTATGAAAAAGGCTGTAACTTGCAGCAATGGATTGCGGTTGGGGCATGTTTCAGTGGTGCGCTCTTGTCCAGCTGGTCTGGTGGATTAATTCATCGTTACGGTTTTTTTTTATTTGATTTCAGCGTGTTTTTGGTATTCGGCATCGGATATCTGGATTAAAGAATTGATTACTGCCGTGGATTGTGGAACCTATTCAGGGTTGGTAGCGGCTGCATTGAGTTATTTGCTGACCGGAGTGGTTGCAATTGGATGTTTCAGGTTTTTCCGTCTGCCACAGCGTAAAAATATTTCAGTAGTTCTGGCTTTTTCTCTTTTCTGGTTTGCCGGGATATTGTTTCTTTTTGTATGTATGATGCTGTCCAGTCCGATTTTTGCCAATATCATGCAATCATCACGCGGACTTATTTCGATAATGCTGGGAGTATGGTTGTCATATCGCGGGCATACCGATCTTGAAGCCAAAATACCGCTTCGAGCCATAATGCAACGCATTTTTGCCGCGATTCTAATGGCGGGTGCGGTGATTATTTTTGCTCATGGAAGCTGAGTAACGCCGCTACAAAAATCTTTATTTATCCTGCTGTTGCAGTATTTTTAAGACGAAATTCGGTAAGGCAAAACAGCTTTTATGAATCTCATGCGTGTAGTATTTCAGTTTATTCAACATTGTTTCGTCGGGGCGGCGAA
>Ga0265294_10001600_pt1 | contig 30495 bp, 29 predicted proteins | sample MunlanPumphouse3_FD_192504 | JGI IMG/M metagenome (GOLD analysis project Ga0265294, IMG submission 192504) | Groundwater microbial communities from a municipal landfill in Southern Ontario, Canada - Pumphouse #3 | ecosystem: Environmental > Aquatic > Deep subsurface > Groundwater | place...
TACTCAGAAATTCTTAACGACTTCATTACATTTTGCGAAGACATTTACTTCGAAGGCTATTGCGATACTATGACCACTGAATCTTTCAGATTTCAATTCGACCAGTATTGCGAATTTCGTGGGGTATCTTTCTAGCCCCACCAACCGCGAAAGCGGTTTTTTTTATGCTCGTATTTTTAATATTATTCTCATAAAACTAAGTTACGGATATAAAAAAAGCACCTTACAATATTAGGGGTATAAATATTTTTTATAACTTTGATTTTGAAATTCTTAACCAAAATAATAGAATTCCAAATTTTGCTTTTATTTATAATACAATAACAAAGATGTAATTCATTAAATATCACAAGAATACACATTGTCACACATTGCAATATTGGTATTCAGAAACAAATTAATAGTATTAACCTAACACCTAAACCTATGAGAAATTTACTTTCAACACTTTTTTTTATTGCATCAGCAATAACACTTGGAATTGGTATCTATAACATGACAGAGGATGGGATAAGAAATGCCTTTGTTGGTGGAGATGCTTATAATTTCATAATTAATGCAAATCTAGCTATTGCGTATATCGCCCTAGCAATATTCTTCAGCATTTTAGGATTCGGAACTCTATTGACAATGAAACCAAAGAGTAGCAGTAATACAGATTCCTCAAATGAAGAAAAAAAGGAATAAGAAATAACTTGGTTAAAAAAATCGCCGCCTATTAATTAATATGTTTTTAGGCGGCTTCTTTATGCTTATAAACAATAACTGTTAATATAAATATAAGAGCATTTATATACCATGACAATTCTTTTCCTAAATTTGACATGAATTCCAAATCAAAATATCATTATGAGCTTTCAATCAATACTCGATAAATACCGGAAAATTTCATTCTCAGAACGTGACAAAGGTGATCGTTTTGAACGACTTATGCAGGCATATCTTAAAACAGATCCGCGATATGAAACTGTTTTCAGAAAAGTTTGGTTATGGAATGAATTCCCCGGAAAAAAAGATCTTGGCGGAAGTGATACCGGTATTGACTTGGTAGCTTATACCGAAAATGGTGACTATTGGGCTATTCAATGTAAATGTTATCAGGAAAATACTGTAATCGACAAAGGCGCTGTTGATAGCTTTTTGTCAACTTCAAGTCGAGAGTTTAAAGACCAGAATTTACAAACTACTCGTTTTTCTCATCGATTGTGGATTTCGACCACAAACCGATGGGGAAAAAATGCACTTGAAGCATTACACAACCAAAACCCACCGGTCTCCAGAATGAATTTATTCGACCTGATTGAAGCGCCTGTTGATTGGAACAAATTGGAAGATGGAATTCATGGTATTGAAGCTCGTGTTCCTAAAAAGACACTACGCCCACATCAGAAGGAAGCAATGCTGAAAACGCATGAATATTTTAAAACACATGACCGCGGAAAGCTCATCATGGCATGTGGTACCGGAAAAACATTTAATGCCCTTCGCATAGCTGAACACGAAACTGATGGTAAAGGTCTTGTGCTGTTTCTTGTTCCCTCAATTGCTTTGCTTGGGCAAACTCTTCGTGAATGGAGTGCTGATGCCAATGAACCTATCAATCCCATTTGTATTTGTTCTGACCCTGAAATAACCAGGAAGAAAAGCAAAAACATTGAAACGGATTCTTTCAGTGTGGTTGATCTTGCATTACCTGCATCAACTGATACTGACAATATATTGATGCAGTTTGAAAGAATTAATATGCAAGATCAAAAAGGTCTTACTGTTGTTTTTTCTACCTATCAATCAATTGATGTAATTGCCAGGGCTCAGAAGAAATGGATAAAAGAAGGATATCCTGAATTTGATTTAATCATTTGTGATGAAGCACATAGAACAACAGGAGTATCACTTGCTGGTATGGATGAATCGGCTTTTGTAAAAGTTCACGATGCTGCGTATATAAAATCTAAAAAAAGACTTTATATGACAGCAACACCACGCCTTTACAGCGATGATACCAAAAGCCGTGCTGCAGAAGCTGATGCAGTACTTTGTTCTATGGATGACCCAACTCTTTATGGTGATGAAATATATAGAATTGGTTTTGGTGAAGCAGTTGAACGAAATTTGTTAACTGATTATAAAGTACTCATCCTTACCCTCAGTGATAAAGATGTGCCTCCTGCTGTTCAGCAAATGATTGCTCAGGACCAGACTGAAATTAATACAGATGATGCTTCGAAAATAATTGGTACAATCAATGCGCTTTCAAAACAGTTTCTTGGTGACAATGGCATCACCAAAGAATCTGATCCAGAGCCTATGAAAAGGGCTGTTGCTTTTTGCTCAAATATAAAGACATCAAAGAAAATAACATCCACGTACAATATTGCTACAGATGCTTATATTGATACACTTCCATCAGAAAAAAGAAAAAATATGGTTTCAGTGGAAGCGCGTCATATGGATGGAACAATGGCAGCTCCAGAGCGCGATCAAATGCTATCCTGGTTAAAAGAAGAAACAACAAACAATGAATGCCGGATTATCACAAACGTCAGAGTTTTAAGTGAAGGTGTTGATGTTCCTTCTCTTGATTCTGTTTTGTTCCTTTCCGCAAGAAACTCCCAGGTTGATGTTGTTCAATCAGTGGGTCGTGTTATGCGAAAAGCTCCTGGGAAAAAATATGGTTATATTGTTATCCCTGTTGTAATACCATTTGACGTGGAACCAGAGAAAGCCCTAGACAATAACGACAGGTATAAAGTAGTATGGACTGTATTAAACGCTCTTCGTGCACACGATGACCGGTTTAATGCTACTGTAAATAAAATTGAACTCAATCGCCGGAAGCCTGACAATATTCTTGTTGGCCGACCAGAAACATCCTTTGATGCAGATGGCAATCCATATGACGTAAGTGATGGATCTGCTGAAGCTGAAGAAACAGATCGCATTGGCGCACAGTTAGCATTGCAGTTTGAACAGCTTCAGTCTGTAGTTTTTGCTCGTATGGTAAACAAAGTTGGCGACCGCCGGTATTGGGAACAATGGGCAAAAGATGTAGCCCAGATTGCCGAACGCCAGATTGAAAGAATCACATACCTAATTGAGAATAAAAATGATCAGCGCCAGGCTTTTGAGAACTTTTTAGATGGATTGCATAAGAATATCAATCCTAGTATCACCCACGATTCAGCAATTGAGATGCTTGCTCAGCATATCATTACAAAACCAATTTTTGAAGCTTTGTTTGAAGATTATTCTTTTGAGAAGAATAATGCTGTTTCTGTTTCAATGCAACGAATGCTATCACAACTGGAAGGTGAATCCGTTGCTGATGAATCAGAAACACTTCAAAAATTCTATGAATCAGTGCATAAACGCGCTGAAGGGATTGATAATGCGGAAGGCAAACAACGTATTGTTATTGAACTCTATGACAAGTTTTTTAAGACTGCTTTCCCTAAAATGGTTGAGCAGCTTGGAATTGTTTATACTCCGGTAGAAGTAGTTGATTTTATTATTCATTCAGTAAATGATGTATTGAAGCAGGAGTTTGGAAGGTCTATTTCTGATGAAAACATCCACATTCTGGATCCATTTACCGGAACAGGAACCTTTATTACCAGGTTACTTCAAAGTGGATTGATTGAAGCAAAAGATCTTCACAGAAAATACCACAAAGAATTACATGCCAATGAGATTGTATTACTGGCATACTACATTGCCGCAGTAAACATTGAAAATGCTTATCATGATTTACTGGAAGATGGAAGCGACTTTCAACCATTTGATGGCATCGTTCTCACTGATACCTTCCAGTTAGGAGAAACAGATGCCAGTGAAAAACTGTTTTCTGAAATGTTCCCAACTAATTCCGCTAGAGTTGAGGAGCAGAAAAAAGCTCCTGTTCGCGTTATCATTGGTAACCCACCATATTCTGTTGGACAAAAGTCAGCTGATGACAATGCAAGAAATCAAGAATATAAGAACCTTGACAATAGAATTTCTATGACTTATCAAGCATTATCGTCTGGTCCCGGAAGAAGGTCCTTATATGACGCATATATTAAAGCCTTTCGATGGAGTACTGATAGATTAGATAAAAGTGGGGGTATTATTGGTTTTGTTACAAATAGCTCTTGGTTGGACGGACTAGCAACTTCAGGTTTCAGATTAGCCCTAGAAAATGAATTTACTGCAATTTACGTGTTTGATTTGAGAGGTTCAATTAGAGGTAAATCTGGTATTTCGGCAAAAAAAGAGGGGCAGAATGTTTTTGATATCATGACAGGTGTGGCGATCACATTATTAGTAAAAAATCCAAATACAAAAACAAACAAGGCTACCATATACTATCATAACATCGGTGATTTTCTAAGTAGAAAGGAGAAAATCTATCTATTAACAAAGTTTAGGTCTTTTGTGGGTAATAGCCTTCCTTTAAAACAGTTAAGCCCAGATGAGCAAGGTGATTGGCTAACTCAAAAAAATGAGCTATTTTCATATTTCTTTCCCCTTGGAGCGAAAGATGAGAAGATTCAGAGCCAAAAAACTATTTTCAATTCAATGTATTCATACGGAATCGTAACAAATAGAGATACTTGGGTTTGGAATTTTAGCAAGAAAGCTGTTGCAACAAATGTAAAAACTACAATTGATTTTTACTCAGAAGAACTATTGAAATTTCAGAATGCTAAATCATTGAATCCAGACCTAAAAGCAAGAGATTTCATAACATATGATGCAAAAAAAATAAGTTGGGATAATAGAAGGCTAATTGGTGGCATTGACCGTAACAAGGCAAAATCTTTTAGTGCAGCCAACATTAGATTTGGCTTGTATCGGCCATTTTGTAAACATTCTATTTACTTTAGTCTGGAGCTTTGTCATTCACTATATCTTCAAAAAGATTTCTTTCCTACTTCCAAGCACGAAAATATTCTTATTTGTGTTTCAAAGGGTTCAAATGAAGGTTCTTCTGTATTAATTTCAGACACAATAGTAGATATCCATCTAAATGGTGACACACTGTGTTTTCCTTTATTCTATTATGAAGAACGCAGTATAAACAATCCAAGCTTATTTGATTCTGTAGGAGATAGCGATTATATAAGGAGAGATGGGATTTCCGATTATATTCTTAATCAAGCAAAACAAGTTTATGGCAAAAATGTAGGCAAGGAAGATATTTTCTACTATGTATACGGCATATTGCACAGCCCTGATTACTGTAAAACTTTTGCTAACGATCTAAAGAAAGAGTTTCCACGTATTCCTCTGGTGGATGATGTACGTGATTTCTGGAAATTCAGTAAAGCAGGAAGAGAACTGGCGGAGCTTCACATCAATTATGAAGATATTCTTCCATACAATGATGTGCTGGTAACCGGTGCTGAAGCAGAATTCTATACCGTTGAAAAAATGCGGTTTCCAAAGAAAGGGCAAAAAGATACTATCCTTTACAATAGTTATATCACTGTTTCTGGAATCCCGGAAAAGGGATATGAATACGTTGTTAATGGTAAATCTGCCATTGAATGGATCATGGAGCGATATCAAGTTAAAACCGACAAAAAGAGCGGAATCACTAACGATCCTAACGACTGGTCGAAAGAAGTTGGCAACCCAAGATATATTCTTGATTTACTTCTGAGTATTATCAATGTCAGTGTTCAGACGGTTGATATTGTGAATGGGTTGCCGAAGTTATCGTTTTAAATAAGCTACACGAATGCTGTGATGAAAGAAATAATTAGAATCAGATGGAATAAAAGCAATATGCTTAAATTCGGAAATGGTATATATAGTATTATCACACTAGTAATCTCTGTTTCTGCATTTATTATCGCTTTTTTTGCATTTCAAATGTCAATGAATGAAAATGCTCCCCAAATAACTATGTCAATTAATGAAAAACACACAAAATTTACACCTAAAAACAATAATACAATAGATTGTAATTTATTCTATTCATTTACTAATTTTGGTAGACGAACTGCAGATTCACTTATACATAGCTTTATTGTTTATAATAAATATGGAGCTAAGCTTAATCATAAGCAAACCTCTGACTATTTTGAAGTTTTATCAACTCAAAACATCAACAATAATTTTTTATTTGAATTTCAAGAGAATGATCTTCCAATAATTGTGGTTATGGGTTTTTATTATTTTGATCAATCAAATGTCTTTGGAAAAAAAACAGGCTATGAAGAATTTTTTATAAGGTTTATCAAGCACCCATCTATGGACTCAACTTATATTCAACAACCACTATCCATTAAAGAAAGAGAGTCAATAAAGCCAACTTATTTAAATTTTCTTAAAAGAAAAGGGCTTATTCAATACCATGAATTAGATTAATTCAGATTCACCCTCCCTCTCCAAAATTTTCCCTATCTTTACACCGTCTAAATCAGTTATAAAAATGATTACAATAACTCTGTATAGGGAAAAACCCGTAGGTTTCCGTTGCCGCGAGGCGCGGACGGTTCTTAACTGGCCGAGACAAACCTGCGGGTTTTTCTTTGGAGGTAATCAAAAATGAATGATGCTCAAACCACAAACAATCCGGTGGTTCCGGTAAACAACCCTTTCAACAATTCCACGATTAACATTGAACCGATCCTTCGCCTGGTCAACGAACGTGCCGGCGGTAACTTTCAGGAATTCGGCAAACGCATTGATGACATCATCCGGGAGCTGATCACCAGCCCGGAGATCCGGCCACCCTATCCGGGAATGGCAGACATCATGTTTATGCTGTTTGAAATCCGTGATGCATTCAACCAGGTAACTACCAGTAGGGAAGGAGATACCTTATGAGAGAGTATATTGTTAAATACTGTTTTTCACTCAAAGCCGACACGCCAGAGGATATTAGACAGCTGGTTAGGGAAACTTCTCCGAACTTATCTGAACTAACCATCGTAGACATTAATCCTCATGATCTGAAGGCCGGAGCCCTTTGGGCAGCAAGGAGTAATTTTGAGGAACTCCATTCCACACAACTAATCTGGTATGTTGAAAAATTGGAAATTACTTCCATAAAAGTAATAGATTAGAAAAAAGATGTCCCGGAATTCCGGGACTTTTTTTATCTTGCATCACCAAAATTTTTACCAATGAAAGAAAAAGCCACTGAAATCATCCATCGATTAAACGAATTTGTAATAGAATACAATACTAATGAGTCGGAATCAGGTTCATACGGATTAACACAATTTGCAGAACTTGCCAATTTTTGTACTAAAATCCTTAATAAAACTGAAATTGGGAAAGAAGCCGGTATGCCAAAAGCGTATGGTACTGCGTCAAGTCCTACTGAAAATATAATTATCCAAACCCTTGTTGAAACGGTAATAACAAAAACGCCTACACTTCAATTAAGCAAAGCAGCTAAAGAATACTATGAAAGTACCTGGCCGAAGAAATTCTATTCTGGATATGAGAAGTATATTCTTACCGATGGAACAGAATCCACCTTTGTAAGAAATGATTATGTTCCTGGTCCGGGAGAGGCTGTTTTTTATTGCAAGGCCATTAATCAGAAAACGATAATCCAACTTCACAGAAGTTGATGTCCCTCATGATCCGTTACACAATTAATATTTTTGAATCATGAATTTAAAGTTACCACCCTTATCGATTTTATTACTGCTTTCAGTTACCTTTCTGGCCGCAGTTTTTGTGTTAGTCAGGAGCATTATTGTTGAATACTATGGCTGGGGATTTATCCTGGCATTAATATATTTTGGCATTGGTGCCGGTGGCTTCTTTTTTCTTTTGCTCAGTGTAAACAATAACTTGCGGTATCAACGCCTTGCAGGCTTATCGCTGGATAAAGAAGGAAACCTGGAATTTAAACGGATGAAGCAATTTGCCAAATTTCTGCAAATAACTGATGATCAATTGGCCTTAGACTTCGGTATGATCAATGCCAGGCTGCAAAAAAAAGCCACAGCCAAAGAATTGATGAATGGTATTGCAAAACTCATGATAAGGGAAAATATTCCTTACGAACGAATTATAAAAGATTTTAAAGCCAAGAAACGTAATTCGATCAAGGATCTGAATTTTCAACTCACTATGACAGGAGTAATGAAGGACTAGCTCCGACACGTTCTTATAAATAAACTTGTAACGTCCTAACAGCCTGTATTCTCAGGCTGTTTTTTTTACGTCCTTTAATTCATGCGGCATGCAGGGTATGTTTGTTTAAATCCTTGTTATGAATTCCATATCCAGAAAACTTGTATTAAAAGAACTCGATGTAAAAGAAACCCCTTCAGGTGGACCCGTGATTTTTTCAATTGCATTTATCAAAAACAACGGTGAACGGGTTTATTACCGTCGCGCTGTAAGTTGTGGATTGAGCGCAAACATGAGTAATAACCGACTGAGGGGTGTTCTTCCGGTAGATGAGCATGGCGATTCTGTATCTCATCCAACACCGGTTCATATCGACAGCATCATGGAATTCAATGGAGCAAGGGTGAAATTGTAACATGGCAGATCTTGTCTTTAATAATCTCGGTATTCCCCTGCTTGGCTATGGAACATCTTTCCAAATGCAGACAGTTGGCATGCCCGATACATCAAAAAAAGTAATTGCAAAACCTGAACCCGAAGTGGAAGATTCTACCACGGTTGGGAATACCGCTTTTGTGAATTGGGGATCTGCAAACGACTTCCCCGGGGAAGCCCTTACAACGATTCGCAAAACAGGCGTTCTTAACGCCGGATTGAAATTTATGCGAAATTTCACCCTTGGCCAGGGAATCTTTCCCTGCCGGGTCACCGGTTACAACACCGACGGTTCAGAAATCCTTGAAGTGGTTTCAGATGCAGACATAACCCGATTTATTAATTCTCGAATGGTTCGTCGCTATCTGGCTAATACGGCCCGTGATATTTTTAAATTTGGTCGGGCATTCCCTCAGATGATTCCAAATGAAGACGGCAGCCGCCTGGTTGGAATCAATACTGTAAATGCACAATATTCCCGGGTTTCCAAAAAAGAAAACGGTCTTATAAAAAAAGTCGCAGTTTCCGGTGATTTTCCCGACAGTCCTTCTGCCGGGAATTACACCTTATATGATATGCTTGATGATTACGATCCACTATGGGATCTCCAGGCTCGTCGCATTGACAAAAAGATCTCCGGGAAGTCATTCATCTATCCTTTGCGCGATGAATGGGATAATAACGAGTATTATCCTCTCCCTGTCTGGTATTCGGCCAAAGAAGCAGGCTGGATTGACATAGCCAACCAGGTACCGGCTTTCCTGAAAAAGATGTACGAAAACCAGATCACCGTAAAATGGCATATCAGAATTCCATACGCATATTGGGATAAGATGTATCCCAAAATCGAATTCAAAGATATTTCTGAACGCAGGAAACTCATCCAGGCCGAGATGGACAAAATCGAAGAAACACTGACCGGAGCTGAAGGAGCCAATAAAGCTGTATTCTCTGGTTTCGAACTTGGCGCTTCCGGAAAGTCAGAGGAAAAATGGGAAATTGAAGCGCTGGATAACAAAAACAATGCTGACGACAAGCTGATCACCAGCTCAGCTGCAAACTCAGAGATCCTCTTTGCCCTGATGATTAACCCTAATGTATTTGGTGCCGGGATGCCCGGTGGGACATATGCGGGAAATCAGGGAGGAAGTAATATCCGGGAAGCCTTCCTGGTAAACGTGGCTATGGCATGGCTGGACCGGCAAACATTCCTGGATCCCCTGGAATGTATGCTTGAATATAACGGAATAACAGATGTACAGCTCCGGTTTAGGAATACTATACTAACTACACTTGACACCGGTAGTGGAACCCAAAATGTAGTAAGCTAATGATTTTCAAAAAAGAAAATAATCCGAAAGCAGAAGAGTTTCGCAAATATATTGCGGTCAACATCTCATTGTCATTCGATAACCTCAGACCCTACATTGACTCTGCAGAACGAAAATTCTTAATGCCACTGCTGGGTAAGTCATTATATGACCAGCTGATTACATTCTACAATAGCGACCAGACCGGCACAGATTCTCAGATATGGAAAACATTTCTCGAACGCTGCCAGGCTGCTGTAATCAATCTGGCATTATTAAATGCATACCCGGTATTAAATGCTTTTATCTCAGACTCCGGAATATCCCGCACTCATGATAAAGAAAAAGCATTATTCAAATACCAGGAAGATGCTTTAATCGATTCATTTAAAGAAAATGGCTTTAACGGTCTGGATGACGTACTGGAATATCTGGAAGCCAATATTTCCAAATTTGATAAATGGAAAGAATCAGCCAATTATACCCTGATTAAGAAAAGCATTATCAAATCTACATCTGAGTTCAATGCTGTTTACAATATCGGCAACAGTCGTATTGTATTTCTTCAGCTGAAACCATTCATCAACCAGATTATTGATCTGGAGTTACCATCAATCCTGGGAGAAGATCTCGTTAACAGGATTACTACATCTCTGGAATCTGAAACACCGGATGAAAAGATTACTAATCTACTTCCCGACCTCAGGAAAACGATCGTGTTTTCATCCATTGCACTTGGTATTGATGAACTTGGTTTGAATATTACTGAACGTGGTTCCCTCTTCACTCTAAAAACTGAAGGGGATGGAAATACTGAACAGCAGTTCCCCGGGCAGGAATACCTGGCAATGCTTCAATCGAAAAATCAAAAAACAGCAAATAAATATTTTTCTCGCCTTGTGCGATATATAACCTCACATGCTGATGATTACCCGGAATTCACAGGAGATAATACCTCTCCTTATGCAATCCACCGCGATAACACCGGTAAGAAAACAGCATGGCTAATGTAACGCGTATGAAAATATTCAAACACATCCTGATAAGCTTATCAGAAAACATCAACTTCAAAGACCTTCAAGATGGAGCCATGCCTGCTGCATTCGGTGGCTTTGGTGGTATTTGGGGTCAGTTAACATTCGGTCAGTTATTTAGTGTTGCTGTTTGTGCTTTTCTGGGAGCCCTTATCGGATACTTCACCAAATTCCTTTTAGACATAATCTTTAAACGCAAGCAATGAAAAAGTTTAGTAAAAAAGTAACGTTTTTCCTTATCGACGTTTTAGCAGTATTATGGGCTGCTATTTTGTTCCTCTTCAAATGTCTTATTTGGCCCTTCACTAAAGGTTGGCCCAAATTTGCCGGACTCCTGCGCCGTTTTAATGAGTGGATCTCATTTGCCCTGGCATTTATTCTTTGGAAATATGCCAATACCTGGCTAATGGCATACGATCCTGCCTTTATTCCTATTGATGCCAGTGTATTCCAGAACCTCATTTTTGCTTTAGCAGCATTTTTCCTGCTCACTGGTGTTTCCTGGCTATACCTAAAAATAGCATTTCCGGGTGGTTATAAAATCCTCGACGACCTTTTTACAAAACATGAAAACGACTTAACACTATGGCAAAAGGTAAGAATTGTATCCTTGTTATTCTGTGTCTTCTTACTCTCACTGGTGCTTTTGGCCAGCGTACTCTAACCGAAGATATCCTCCGTGAGAAACTCGCCGAAACATACCTCGGTGAAGTAGGCACTAAAGAAGCAACCGGCCACAATGATGGAGACCGCATTGAAGAGTATATTGCCTCTACAGGTTTAAACGCCAAAGGTCAATATCCATGGTGCGCGGCATTCGTCTATTGGGTATACCTTCAAAATGGTATTACCCTTCCAACAGCCACGCCTGCATGGTCACCATCTTATTTCACACAAGGAACAATTATTTGGGAATGGAGAGGTCGACACAACCAACAGCCCCGGCAAGGTGATGTTATTGGTATGTATTTTACCAACCTTGGAAGAATAGGGCATATTGGGTTTTATCATAAACAATACGGCGATTATTTTATCACAGTGGAAGGAAACACCAATGCCCAGGGTTCCCGTGACGGTGACCAGGTGGCAATACGTAAACGCAGAAAAATACAAATACGCTATGTCGCAAGATTTGTCCGGTAAATATGATATTTTGAAAATGATCCTTGCTTTGGCAATAATCACAATAGTTCTTTTGATGTCTTCCTGTATATCAGAAAGACGCTGCAATAAACTGTACCCACCGGTACCTTCTACAAACACAAAAGATTCTATTGTTACCCGGGATATTATTGTTTACCGTGACACTACTGTATATGTCCCGGTGGCATCTCCCCCGGACACAGTGGAAAAAGTAATCAAGGTTACCGCAAGGCATAACAAGATTTATTCTGATACGATTATTGCTGAAACGAAACTTGCCAAAGCTGTAGCCTGGGTTTATTCCAGCAAATTGAATTGTCGCCTAACCGATAAGGACACAGGAGTCCTGGTGAAACTTGATAGTGCCCTGGTGGAATCAAAGTTCTACCAAGAGCTCTATCACACAGAACTTAACCGGGAAGTAAAAGAGGTCCGTTATATCCCAGGCTTTTATCGCTTTTGCCTTTGGTGGTTTATCGGAACAGTCATGTTTATACTGATTTATATCGGATTGAAAATTTATGTCTGACGTCCTCTGTAAATATCGTCCTGTACCATTTATCCCGATTTACCGGAAGAAATGGATCTGTTTTCCCGAAAGGTTGGAAGACCTCTCAAGAAAACAGTTTCTGGCATTATCGGATTACATCCATGAAAAAGGAAGTCATGTTCCTTTTTTGTCGGCTGTGTCCGGAATTCCGAAGAAACAGTGCCGAATGCTGGACGAATATCAGGTTTACAGCCTGCTCAATCTTACAGAGACAATTTTCGAAACAGAAGGAACAACAAAACATTTCTTTCATGAAATCAAGGTGAAGCGTCAAACACTGCATGGCTATCTTGACGGTTTCAAATATGTAAAATTCGGTGAATTCATATTTGCCGACACCTATTATCAGGCTTACAGAGCGGGAAAACAATCAATGCTTGAGAAGTTTATCGCAGTGCTTTTTCGTCCACCCTTGCCGGAGTCAAAAGGTGACCTGCGAATTCCATTTAATGAAGAGGATGTTGATGACCGGCAACCGGTAATCATTAAAATCCCTGCCAGAGTTAAAAAAGTCATTGCATTAAACTATGCATTGATACGCCGTGACCTGGAAAAGAAATACCCCTTTGTGTTCCCGGAATCAAACGACCAGATCTCAGGCTCAGGATCCTGGGTTGATGTTTATGATTCCGTGGTAGGTGATGACATGATCCACAGCAAAGAATACGCTGATTTGTACCTGACCACCGTAATGCGAAAGATCAATAAAGCCATTAAAGAAGAAATGAAAAGGAAATAGTTATGGATTCTCAGTTCAAAGACCTTATTGCATACTTTAAATATATCGCTTCATCACACATCGCGCTCCAACATACCGATGAGAATAAACACTTCTTCCGCTTTGAGCTTGAAGAAGTGCTCACCGGTATCAGAAGCAGCATAAATTATCCGGCTCTAATCCTGGAAGGTTATGACTTTGGTTATTCCGATAATAACTCAGATAACCTAATAAAAGGCCGTAACGGAGCCTTTATCCTGCTCGATCACGCTATGCATGCCGACGATTTTGACCGCATTGATGAGATTTATGATGAAATGGAATCCATTGCCGATGATATCCTGGCAAAAATTAAAGCTGATAAACGAAACCTCAGTGTACCATTTATCGCTGGATTCGATATCAACAAAACTGAAGGTCAGATGCTAAAAGGCAATGATCAAACCTTTGGCATCCGCATTACCTTCACCATTGATTCACCTAAAGAGATTGTTGTAAACCCGGAAAAATGGCAATAACATTTTTAAATACACCCAAAGAAATTGACTTTACCGGAAATCCGGTAAGTGTCAAAATTCATGGTACCGGCTTTATCAAATCACCCGGATCAAAAGCATTGTTAACGCTCCAAATCCTTGGTCTTGGTCCTCAGGAAAACGATACAATCTCATTTAACGCAATCAACGAATCTTTTAATTTGACCTTTGCCGGTGTTCCTGATGATTCAGGAACACAAATTCAGGCAAATGTAGAATGGACCATTCCGCAATATCTCGAGAAACTGGCTGTTTCTCTTGAATCGGTTCCCGGAATAGACCATTATTATAAGATAACCTTTTCAGCAGCTGCAGGACTCATCTTTCTGGAAGCAATAGAAGTAGGAGAATATTTCTCATTTACAGATATATCCATCACCTCTGATGGAATAGCAGTCCATCAATCAATTCCCGGAAGTAATTTTGTTGTTGAAGAAACTTATTGTTTCTCATCTTCCATTAATGAAATTGAATGCAACAACTACGAACGAATTGTTTCATTATTGCAACACCCAGATCTTGAAGGAAATGCAATCATAAATGTGGGAGAAAAGGTACAATGGAAAAGCTGGACCGCTCCAATACCTGATTTATCCCAAAACACATCTCAATTATCCACACTTGCGAAACGTTTTGTTTGCAAATGTGCTGAGATAATCTCAGGCACGGAACACCGGATATACACATCTCCGGAAATCGTCATGCTCCCTGGAAAAGTAGTATTTCATCTTTGGCCCAATTATTCATTGGAAGATGAGATAATCAGAGATAAGAAATACTACACAGTAAAAGCACACAAGCAAAACACCTGGAAAGGAGCTAATGAATTTCTTAACTTTCTGGTTCCTGTTGATGGGCATGATATCGGTATTGTTGTATCGGTAATTTACACCGATGGAACATCTTTAAGCAAGTTAACAGAGGTTCAGAAATCAGTAGCCAAATACGAGCTCCTGACAATACCGACAGGAATTTCTCAGCTCCAATTGCAAACATGGAATCCTGAAAAAGAGATTTACTCCTACGAAGTAAGAATCTATTCCCAGAGCGAAACTCAAAACCTCCTATTAGCCAAACCTTTCGAATATCAGGTAATCCCTGTAAAACCATGGTACAGACAACTGATATTCTCTAATCATTTTGGCGTTTGGGAAAACCTTAATATCACAGGAAAAGCAAAACGAATCGTCTCGCCCACTAGAGAGATATCCAAAAAGGTTCACCTTTTTGACTATAATCCTTTAACCCATCAAAAGCGGTCAGTTCTTACAGACACAGAAGATTATATCGAGGTGAACACCGGTGCAATGCTTAATGTATCTGCTGATACATTAAAACACCTGGTCGAGACCTCACAGCTTTTCCTGATCTCTGACAACGGATATATTCCGGTCACCTTACATGATGGATCCTTTGAAATTCAAAATGAATCTGAAGATCTGATTAACATCAAACTTCAGCTCGAAGGCATCGACGGATCTGATGGCCTGATATCACATTTCGGTCCCGGCAACTATTCTGAAGACTATTCAAATTCTTACGACTAATGGCAAACATCGGCATACAAGCACTCAAAGAAAAGAAAGATATTATCCTCAGCCTTCGTACCGCTGAAGATCTTATCGATCCTATTGAGCATAATGAACTCATCACGGATCTCATTGATACAATTCTCTATTATGCTTCCGGAGGATTTGGCGGGAAAGCGCTATTAAGCACAAATCCCGGAATCCCTTCGCAGCCGGTATTCTATATGGCTGTCGAAAAAGGAACATTCCAACACTTCTCAGGATTAACCGTCGCAAAAGACATTGCGTTTTTTCTTTGGGTTGACGATCATTGGGAACTCTTTGAATTCAACATTGAAGGCGTTGCTGCACCTTCTGTTGAACTCCGTAAAACAGCAACGCACATCCAATGGAAGTACACCAATGAAGAATCCTGGACTAACCTGGTTTCCCTGGATGAAATTTCAGGGGAAGATGGTCAACCGTTGAATTTCTGCGGTTCTGTACCCTCTTTTGATGATTTGCCGGCTGTAAATATTTCTCACGGTGATGCATACATGCTTGAAGATACCGGCCATATCTGGATATTTGATGGAGCTTCCTGGAATGATGGAGGGTTGTGGAGAGGCCCTCAGGGAAATCCGGGAACAGATGGAAGAGAAGTTGAATTCCAATCTTCCACAACACATATCCAATGGCGCTATGTTGGTGATGAAACATGGATTAATCTTGTCCCTCTTTCTGAACTTGGATATCAGAATATTCAAATACAGGAAATCAATTCAGCAGCAACACTCTCTCTGAATCAAAGCAAGATTATTCTCGTTGATTGTTCTTCCTCGCCAATACTGATTACCCTTCCAAACATTGAAACTGACTATCCTCAGTTTAACGGTCTGCAATTCAAAATTAAAGACCGCTTTGGAACCAGTGAAACAAACAATATTACAGTAGTACCACAAGGTGAAAATACCATTGACGGAAATACTGATCCTTTTGTAATTAACAGAGCTTTCGTGTCCTTTACCTTCACCTTTTACAACGGTACTTTTATCGTATCCTAAATAAAATATTATGTCACACATTGCAAGAATTGACCATCAATTAGACGCCAACATCATAAGCCCGGTTGATAATGATCTGCTGATTCGTATGTCCGGAAAATGGACAAACTTAAGTAAGACCAACTTTATCAACAACTATCTTTCTGCAAATGCCGCAAATGGCATTTTATTACTGGATGCAGGAGGAAAAATACCATCAAACCTGCTTCCTGCCAGTGCTATGGAATACAAAGGCACATGGGATCCTTCAGGTGGTACATACCCGGCCAGTGGTGATGTCGGTGATATGTATATCTGTACAGGCACCGGTACCGTATCCGGAACCGATTTTGAAGCCGGTGACCAGATTATTTGTCGTGGAAGTGATGTTTGGGATAAAATCGACAACACTGACGAAGCAGTTTCTGCATCCTATATCCATGGGCTATTCTCTGCTGAAGCAGGAAGCAATATCACTTATGATGCCGAAAACGGCATTTTTGGTCATGCAAATCATTCCGTAAGTGTTCCTGCACTAAGTGGTGGGAAAGTTTATTCCGGTCTTTTGGTGGATGCCGAAGGACATATCACAGATATAACCTCCAGAACATTAACAGCAGCAGACATTGGAGCAGCTAGCCTGGCATTTAAAAACTTCTCAGTAAATGATACCGATTCAGGATTTACCTGGGCATCAACTGCCGGAACTGATATTGTTGCCGGATCAACATCAGATACCATTAAACTCATTGCAGGTTCCAACATAACATTGCAACATGATGCCTCAGGAAAAGCTATCCGAATCACCGGAAGTGCAACCTATACACATCCATCATTCACCGCAAGAAATGCCCAAGCCACTGTCTCGATAACTGAAGGAAGCAATCCATCATTATCAATCCTTAATTCTATTACCGTTACCAGTAATGAATTCGGGCATGTTACTGCTGCTTCTGCAGATACCATTTCTGCAAATAATGTAATAAAAGATATTGCCGGCTATATCCTGCATAATGCAACTAAAACCAATATCGCAATATCGTACAATGCCACCAGTCATGAATTGACCGTCACGGCACAGCACCCAAGTATCACCTCCAATGGATCCAATGTTTCCATTTCCGGTTCTGGGGGTTCTGTTTTAGCAAGCCTTACAGTATCAAAAGATGCTAACGGTCACATCACAAATCTTTCAGCAGCATCTGTAGATCTTGATTCACGATATGCCCTGAAAAACAAACTCACAGTGAAATCAGTGACCGCAGCATCATCCACCATTGATGCAGCGTTTATCACTCACCTGTTAAAAGATAGTGTTGGTAGTGTTACTCTTCCTGCAAATGTTGAAGGTGCATGGTTTATTCTAAAGAATGCCAGGTCTGTAAGTATCACCGTAAATGCACCAACATCAAGCAATATATACGGTGGTCAGGACAACACAGCCTCATATACATTACATTCTCAATCCTCGATCACTGTAGTTTCCGATGGTACTGATTATTTCGTAATATAGCATGAGTCATAAAACAGCAAGCATACGACATTGTATTGATACGGATATTCAGAATACTTCTGGTATCCGTATCCTGGTTAGTACAGATGGTGGCAACTGGCAGGATGAATACAGCATCTCAACTGATGCCAACCTTGGAGATTCTGACCTGATACTTACCACACAAAAAGCCATAAAAACCTATATAAACTCACACCAAAAATGGAGTGAGAATGAATATGGCATTTATCAATCAGACCATGTATGTATCGGCATTGAAGCATCACATATAACAAGCGTCTCAGGATACCTACTATACGTTAACGGTAACTTGAAAGCAAATGACATTGGACTAGCAGGCTCAATCAACTTTAGCGAAGACGAGGGGCTTGACTGGGGATCTGGCGATGGAAGATTTTTTTTGGGCAGTGATGGGATGCTTCATGTTGAAGGGATGGATGGCATCTATTTAAAACGTGCTGCTAATACAATTGCCACCATAAACGCTTATGGTCTTGGTATTGGAACAGTAGCATCGGCCGATGGTAAAATGGCTGTATCAGGAACAATTGTTTCTGACAATGCTTTCAGGTTGCTTTCTGCAGGCTCTGACCTCTCAATTACAACCAATACCACATCTAGCCGACATGTAATATCGAGTACAGAATTCCCTATTGCAATTTTGGAAGAAGGTGAAACCGGTGGTGGAGTTGTAATCTCAAAAGCAGCTTTATATCCATTCATAAATGGAAATACAAACCTTGGTACAAGTTTAAAACGATTTTTTGAGGGTTATATTAATACGCTGTGGCTTAATGGTGATATCACTTCTGACAAATCAACCGATACTGAAATTTCAGTCACAGTAGCAGATAAAAACCTACTGTTAAAAACTGCTTCCGGAACCGGTAAAGTAAAAATGAACAAAGCCATGAGCTTTCAACTCACGCGTATGGCTGGTGGCATCCTGGATGTTGGCACCAAATACGAGAAAATCGCCCGACAGCTTGTACCACCTGAACTTGGTGGATTAAAGCTTAAAGCAATGTATGTATCCTGCAATCCACAGGTTGGTGATACCGACTTCTACATACAAGTTTATAGAAGTCCCGGAGCAGCCACCAATGTCACATACAATAACTTACTAATCGAAGACACCGGACTATTTCAACTTGACAGTGTAACAGATTGTTTCGTCACAGAAACCGGAACACCTATCGCCAGTCCGACCGTTTACGATAAAGATGCCATTACCATCGCAGCAAGGTATAAAGTAACACCGACAACAAAAGCTCAGGATGTGGTTGTAACGCTAATGTTTGATTTTTAAGATATGGCTTGGGATTTAAATGAATTAGAATATATCAATACAATTGATATAAGTGCAATATCAAGTTATCCAAATGGTATTTCATTTAATGATGACGGAACACGAATGTATATAGCGTGTTACAGTCAAAAACGAATATTCCAAATGGATTTAACAACAGCTTGGAATCCTGACACTTTTACAAATGTTACAAACATATCGCTTCCAGATCCTCTTCATCAACCTGGGGGAATATGCTTTTCTCCTGATGGCCTAAAACTATTTCTTTCAGTTACTGGAGTTTATGATAATGTGTTACAATATAGCTTAACAACACCTTGGGATATTAAAACTGCTAGCCTTTTATATACATCAATAAGTTTAACCCCTTGGGAAAATTCTATTTCCGATATTTTTATAGATCCTTTAGGTAACTATTTATACATTATAGGGTATTCTTCTGACAAAATTCACAGAATGACTATGTCCACTTCTTGGGATATTTCTACATTAAGTACATCTGGCGTGCAGGAGATTTCATCAGGTGATCCAACTCCTAGAGGTGTTTTCCTCAGCGAAGACGGACATAATATTTACATCATCAGAGATGGCCAAAACGACATCGTCCAGTTTAAATTAGGAACCGCTTGGGATTTAACAACAATAGGTTCATTAGTTTATGAATTAGAGGTAAATATTTATGATAATTCTCCACAATCTTTTTACTGGGATTCAAGAGGTGCTTTATTTTTCTTTACAGGAGCCAGTGGAGATACCGTAGAGAAATTCGAAATCCCAAAACCTGTTACATTCATCCCACAAGTATCAATCCTATAAAACAATAATAACCATGAAAAAAAAAGAAGTCATTGAATTCATTGAAGCCGGAAAGAACAATCTTTTCGCTTCAATCCGTGGAACAAAACTCGTTTATGCCATTCACAGAAACATGGCTAAACTCTCATCGCTTTATGAATCAATCAAAAAAATGGGTGAACCCGGCGAAGAATTTAAACCCTATCTCAAAGCACAATGGGAGTTATTTGAAAAGTATGGAGAAAAACTTCCTTCCGGTCAGCTGAAAGTAATCTCAGTGGATGGGAAATTTGATGTGACTATTCCAACAAAAAATCAAAAGCAGTACGCCGCCGCTGATAAAGCTATGAAGGAAGAGTTTGAAGAAGTAATTTTAAAATACAACCAGTTCAATAAAAAATATGATGAATTCATTCAAACTGATATTGAAACGGAAGACCAGGAACGAATCCACATGGTCAAATATGACGACCTTCCGGATAACCTGACCTTCAGGCAACTTGAGACCCTTAATTTCATGATTTCCGAGTAATGTTCGCGCTAATTGCCAATAATACACAGATCGCGTTATCATCCGAAACCAAACTGCGTTATGAAGTATCATCTCCTGTTTTTTCAACCGGAGTAATTACTTCTGCAGTTGTATATCCTTTTGATATGCCCATTACAGGAAATGAAACCATTTATGAATGTGCTCATTTCCTTGATGCCAAAAGGAAATATAAAACCATTCCATGTACACTTACATTTTGTGGAATACTACTTTGTTCCGGAGAGTTGGTGCTATCGAAAATATCAACAACAAAATTACGGGCAAGTATTATTGGCAATGCCTTTGCAATCAGTGCTAAAGACACAAATATTCGTAGATTTGAATTGCCTTCAGAAACAATCATTTCTGACCCTCATCATCCCAGAGATATCAGCCAATATGTCACACAGGTTGTAAAAGAGGAAATTGAATCCATGTTCCAATTTCCTAAAATGTGGGCAGAACTTTTCTATGGACAGGCGGATGAAGAGGGCCTTTCAACACTGAATCCTGATTTCGGTCGACCTTACCTGCAGGAAATCAATGGTAAATTCGTGAATAACTATTCCGGGGCAAGTATAGTATTCGGTTTTCCTTATAATATTATCCGTGAAGATCCAGATCCAACAAACATTTATACCTTAGTACCTTGCCCCTTTCTTTATAAAACACTTTTTAAATTATTAAAATCACAAGGATACAATTCCTATGGGGCTTTTTTTGAAGATAAGGATATCCAAAATATTCTTATTTCAAGCAATGTACCAATTGACAAATTACACCCCGCATATTTTGTAAAAGCATCAAATTATGACGATGTACAATTTTTTGATGTTTCCGGAAAAATAATAATAAACAACATTAATGATTTTCCAAATAGTGACGAAAACAACTGCTTTGATACAACAAATTCAGAATACATACCCAAAGAAACTGGCTATCATCACATAAAATTCTCATGTGATTTCATGCTACATATATCACAAGCACTTCCATATAAAAACACTAGAATTCGAATTAAAATAAATGAAGCGACTGCAGCCTATGTTGACCAATCAGCTGAAGGAGTCGTTGAAAATTGGATACCAGGTGTATTTGAATCGACTATATGGATTCCAGATAACTGGATTAATCTACCTTTATGGCTTGAAGTCATTTTTTTAGAAAGTGGAAATCCGGAATTAGGATGGTATCCGCAGGCTGGAAGTCTAAAAAATGTCTCAATTGAAATTACAAATGTCTCAAAAAATGGATACAATGATTTTTCAAATACCCTCTCTCTTGCTAAACATCTTCCAGATATAACATTTGCTGAATTTTTAAATGCCGTAAAAGATACTTTTTCCCTTGCTATCTGGATAAACAACAACAGCAAGGAAGTACAGGTTGGCTTTACAAAAGATGTGATAAAATCACCTCATTATCTGGACTTAACACAAAATTTGATTGCCGATACAACTGAAATTGAAATTCAACAAGAAGAGGGAATGGAACTCCGGTTTGACTTTAAAGACAGCTTCCAATCGTCCGACGGTAAAGACTTTATTACATCTTTTCCGACACTGAATGAGATGTATGCTCCAAACAGGCTCAATGTGCTGTCGCTAGTTGAAAACCTGAATGTTTTATATCACTATACTGTGGATGATAACAACAAACCTTCCTGGTTTTATTTTGCCGACAATTTCTATCCATACAAATCACATGATAACAGTAAGGAAATTCAAATTAAACTTTCACCGGTGACTATGCATCAAAAAAATGCAAGCCTTGATGACGATGTGATTTGCCCTAAACTTATTGAAATTGCCAACTCAGAGGCCTTTAATCCTGAAAACAGCTCCATGCCCTTCAAAATAATGCTTTGGTTGGGTATGCAGGAGAATAATTCCGGATACACATATCCCATGGCCAGCTGTACCGGAATAAATTATAAGGGACAAAGGATCCTTTCTCTCGACCTGAACTGGACTGGCGACCATGGTCTCATCGAAAAATATTACGCTCCTTTATTGGATTTAATACACTCACAGGAAAAAACCACTGTGAATCTTTCAATCAACCCACTGGAAATGGAACAAATATTATCCCTTTTCCTTCCTCAAAAATCCAATAAGGAGATTCGGAAAATCCGATTATTAAATCGAAACTACATACCTGCAAAAGCAACCTTTCAGCTCACACAACGTGGTATTGAAAAAACAGAAGTTGAACTTATTGCAAAGAATAACCAGTAATGTCTGATCAGAAGATATCTAAACAGCAGTATAATCAGCAGATTAAAGAGTGGACGCAGGAGATGCGCCGCTCGTTGAAAAGCCAGATCAGTATGATGTCTTCTGATGGAAAGAAAGAACTTGTTCGTTCTCTTCGTTACAAAACCAAAGTCCAGGACAAAGAAATCGTAAAAATATCCTTCGAGTTTGCCCGACATGGAGTTTTCTGGCATTATGGTGTTGGTCGTGGATACATTCGCGAAGGAGGGAAAGTAATTCGTGGCAGAAATGCCTCCAAATTTGAAAAAACTCTGGCTGCCAGAAAAAATCGTGAAGCCGGAAAAGTGCTCTACTCCGGGAATGCAACAATCAAGCGAAAACCAAAAGAATGGTTTGACCCTGTTTACGATAAGAAAATTGATTCCCTGGGAGACATCCTGGCGAACTACCATGGAGATGATTTCTTTGTGGAATTCGACAAAATGAAAATTGCCAAATAAGTCAACCGACTCAAATCCCTATTGATTGCGGCAAATCCCTATTGCATTTTTGTAAAAAATAACGTATGTTAAATGAATGTAAATGTTATTCTTTGACATACAGGCGTTTAACTTAAATCTGTAAAAACTAATGCCACCAAACGGTTAAACAGTCTCGCCAACGAAATAATTTCTGAACAGATGGATCTATTCAGTAAAGACAAGTAAATATTGTATGCAACTTCAGGCATCGTGATGACATGCCTGCATTTGCATTAATTGTTTTAAAGTCCCGGGGTCACCTTCCTTCGGGATTTTTTATTTAATTCCATTCGGCATACAAGAAGCCATATTTCTCACCTTCAACCTTGCAAGAAATGGTCAATTTTTGAGGCTTCTGATTCAATGTAAATCTGTTTCCATCTTTATCCGCAAATCGCATAATGCCAACAGTGTAAGTATCACCAGCATCCATGTCAACATTTTTTAATAAATATTTGCTGTTTAATTCTATTCTACAGTTCTCATAATCAAAAATATCATTATTTGTAATAATAAATTGAGTGCCAGTAAAACTAACATCGGCGTTTAATTCAATGTTATCATCCTCTCCAGATCCATACGCAAATACCATGTAAACAGCAATAACAACAATAGACAATAAATAAGGTGCTTTCTTTTTCATGTTACTCTAATTTTAGTTCTGTGATTAATTATAAAAATACCTAATAATCCTCCGATGATATACGATCGTATGTCAACTATATCAAATGTACCATTTATAACACTAGTTTTTTGAAGAATTTCAGCTACTATTCCTGAGCACATCGGAATTAGTAATATACTGAAACTTTCTAAATCAATATTGCAATTCCAAATTATACCCAAAAAACAAGTAAATGAAAACGACCAAAATAAAGCAGGTGAGTTATATATCGTCCAATTATTCAAAAAGTCATTAGCATTAATCACTGACCTTATACTGATAATAAAACTCTCTAGTCCAAGATCATTTAACCATGAAAATAAAATAATACTTGTAGGCCTAGCAATTACGTAAATCGTCCCACCAATAAGCATAGGAAATACGACAAAAATCACTAATTGTATCGAAGTCTTTACATTTGTCATGATGATTCAGAATCAGGTTAATGCGATAACCTTATTTTTTTAATTACTCCCCACAAACTTACAAAACAATAACACATCTATAGCCACTCAATACTATTTTTCACACACCACCCCGCCCCTCTCACTTTTTTCTATATCTTTGTAGCGTTGAAACGATTAATTAAATGATTACAAATACTCTTAATAAGGGAAAAACCCGTAGGTTTCCGCTGTCGCGAGGCACGGACGGTTCTTAATCGGCCGCAACAAACCTGCGGGTTTTTTCTTTGGAGGTAATCAAAAATGAATGACTCAAAAACCACAGTACCGGTCATGGTACTCAATCCGCTAACAGGACAACAAATCGATGTGCTCCCGTTGCTCAAACTCATTAACCATTTCAATGATGATCCTGTCCAGGTGGCCGGGCTTCTGGATGGACATATCCAGGATCTTGTCTGCTCTCAGGAAACAATTAGCACTTTCGGCATCGAGGGATTGAAAATTTATGAGCTTTACCTGCTCCGTGATGCCTTTTCCGGATGCACCATCAAGGAAAAGGAAGGAGGAGTATCATGAGCGAGTATTTAATTAAATATGAGTTTTCGCTCAAAACAGAAACTCCGGAATCAATGGAAGCTCTTATTAAAGAGGCAAGTCCTAAATTAAATGGATTTCTTATCACAGACCTCAAACCTTCCGAAGTTGACCAGGAAGCCATATGGGCAGCAAGGAATAATTTTGAGGAAACACACACACCAAAAATGATCTGGTATGTCGAAAATCTCACCGTTACTTCACTAAAAGTGATTGATTAATTATCTGGCCCCGGACTCCCGGGGCTTTTTTTATGTCCTTTTGTTCAATCCTTTCCGGCCATATTTTCATGGAAAAATTATCTCCATGGCCGACAAGAAAATTCGCAGAGGCATATATCTATATATTGACGGGAAACAAGTTAAAAATGATGTTAACAGTATTCAAAATGAGATGCGTAAGCTCACCGCTGAGCAACGCAAAATGACTATCGGTTCTGATGAATACATCCGTCATTCAAAAAAAATAAAACAACTTGATGCAGTTCTGCAGAAACATAGAACAGATCTGCGAAAAACAAAAGATAGCGTATTCAGCCTCAAAAAAATGGCTGATGGATTCAACAACTATTTCGGCCTTGTAGCTGCCGGTGTAGCCTCATTAACCGGTGTTGTAATGGGCTTCCGAAAAGCTATCGACACAGCAAACGAATTTGAAGAACGTGTTGATAACCTTTCTGCTCTTACAGGACTTGCTGGGAAAGAACTTGACTGGTTGGCTGAGAAAGCAAAAGAATCATCCATTAGCCAGGTGGAAGGTGGTGTCCGCATCAGACAATCTGCATCAGATATTGTCGATGCCTACACAAAGATGGGATCTCAACGTCCAGAGCTTCTCAAGAACAAAGAAGCCCTGGCCGAAGTAACTGAAAAAGCAATCATTTTATCCGAAGCCGGTAAAATGGAACTTGAGCCTGCTACAGCTGCTCTTGCAACTACTTTGAACCAATTCAATGATGAAGCTGAAGACTCAACCAGACACATTAATACCATTGCTGCCGGATCTAAAGCAGGTGCCGGTGATATACCATACATTACACAGGCTGTTGAAAAATTTGGTACCACCTTCGCTTCTATGGGTGGAAGCATTGAACAGGGAGTTGGTCTTATTGAAACTGTTGCACCTAAATTCAAAGAAGCCAGAACAGCCGGTAACAGCCTCGACAAAGTGCTGCTGAAAATGAAAGACAAACAAATCGGATACAAAGATGGAGTATTCGATATGAACAGAGCACTTGATGAGTTACGGATCCGTTTTCAGAACGGGGAATCTTCCACAAAAATATTTGGTGCTGAACATGCCAAAATGATTGACGTTCTTATGCAGGGTCAATCTGAATACAACCGATACACTGAGGCAGTAACCGGGACCAACACAGCTATTGAACAAGCATCTATCAACACAGATAACAATGCTTCAAAACTTGACCAGGCAAGAAATAAATTCCAGCTTCTGACCATTGAACTTGGTGAAAAACTTGCACCGGCAATGACATTTTCCACCAATAGCTTCAGTTATCTTATAAAGGCTATCATGGCTGCTCCTGAATTCTGGAAGAAAAACCAAATCCTGATTATTGCATTAGCAGGAGCTTTTCTGGCCATGAATGCCAGGATCATTGAATCTATTGCCCTGCAAGTTAAAGACCGGACTGTAAAGATTCTCTCTATCGCAGCTGACAAACTCCAAATAGTGACAGTCAATGCCAGAGCTGCTGCCACCAGAATTCAAATCGCATTGACAGGTAAAGCAACCATAGCACAAAAACGCCTGATTGTTCAACAAAAAGCACTGAATGCTGCAATGAAGATGAATCCCATTGGGTTAGTCATTGCCGGAATTACCGCCCTGGTAGGTGCGATAAAACTCTATGATAAATACAATGCCAAAAGTCGGCAGCTCGAAGAAGAAAAAGTTCAGGCAATATCAGATATCCAGCAAGCAACAGAATCATTAACTGAACAATATGATTCAGTGCATCACAGCATAAGCAACCTAAATACATTATCAGTTGAAGAAAAACAACATTTGCAGGAAAAAACAAACCTGATAATTGATCAGGCTGAAGCAGAGCTCCTGCTCCTTGAAGCAAAACAACAACAAGTTCTGCAGGATAATGCCAGGACTACACTCTGGCAAAAAGTAAAAAACGCGGTCCTCTCAGGTGGTAACGTTGCTGTTCAGGCAGTAAGAAATGCTGAAGATGCAATCAATAATGGGGTTGAAGCAGCTCAGGAATTAAACCCTGAACTCGAGAAAATGAGAGACCGAGTTAATGCACTGAAAGGTGATGCCAGTGACCTGAATAACATTATGAATGCCGAAAAACAAGGTGACGAAATCGGTACTGAAACCATGGCTCAGCTCGAGGAAAAACTCGCAAAATATAACCTGGCACTTAAGCATGCCAAAATAGGTTCTGAAGAATTCAGCAGATTACAAGGGAAAATAAGCAAGGTTCAGGGACTCATCAATAATCTCAAAAAACAAGATATTGAAGTTGATGTAGAAGTAAAAGGAGCCGAAGATGCTAAAAAACAACTCGAAGAAGCACAAAAGGCAATCGAAGACTACTATGAGGCAATGGATAACTTCCGACTCTCTGCAGAGGAAAGAGAGCTTCGGCAAATAGACCAAAAATATGAACAGCTCTATTTGAAACATGAACTTGCAAAAGAAGCTGAACTGGAAATTTTAAACAACAAATACTCACTAGGGCTTATATCGGAAACCAAATTCCAAACACAAAAGAATGCCATTATCAGCAAATTCAACAAAGATACCATTGCCTTACAGAATAAACATGCTGAAGAAGTACAGCAGAAAACTGATGAACAAGAAGAAAAGAGGTTAAAAACCCTGGCAGACAAAAAACAAAAATATATTGATACGGATATAGCTGAAATTGAAAAATCATTCCAAAGGGAAACTACCTTACGAAAGATCGAATTTAATAATAAAATGGCTGCCCTGAAAGGGAACAAACTTGCCCAACAAAAGCTTCAGGAAGAATTTGATAAAGAAGAGTTATATCGCCAGCAAGAGCACCTGGAAGAATTAATGAGTCTTTTTAAAGACGCACTTGATACCGGCCAGTGGGAAGGAATTCAATTAGATGATAAGCTTTTAACTCCTGAACAAAAAGCCGCCATTGAAAAGCGTCTTGAGGATTTAAAAGCGGCATTCTCAGCACTTGGTCTGACAATGGCAGAACTTGAATCTACAGAACAGCAAAGCTTTGATATTCTGGGATATTCAAGTGACGATTGGCAGGTTCTTTTTGATAACCTGACAAATGCGAAACTAGGAGTTGAAGACATTGAAATGGCTGCAAATGCCATGCTCAATGTCTTTACTACTTTCAACGAGATCCAATCAAACCTCGAAGAAAAGGAGCTTGAGGAATACAAAAAGAAGAACGAAGAGAAAAAAACTGATCTTGAATCTCGATTGGAAAGCGGGTTAATTACTCAATCCGAATACAATGCCGGAGTTGAGAAACTGGATAAAAAACTGGCAGATAAAGAAGCCAAGCTGCAGGAAGAAGCTGACAGAAGAGAAAAAAACTCAGCTTTGATGGGAGCAATAGTAAATACCTCAATGGCAATCACAAAAGCACTTACCATTGCCCCTCCTGCCGGTATCGCTTTAGCAGCATTAGTCGGAACTATGGGGGCTCTCGAGATTGCCAAAATTGAAAGTGCATATGTGGAAGGTGGAATGACGCCTGAAAAAGAATCCATCATTCGGGTATCTGAAAAAGGGAAAGAGTGGATATCACCTAACTGGATGCTTCAAGATCCGATTACCGGCCCCATAATCTCAGACCTGGAATTGGTTAGAACCGGGAAACTTCAGAAGACCGCCATAACAATGCCACGGGTTCCGGATTATCAATCGATGAGCACAGCTGCAGTGAAAGCCTTCTCTGCAGGTGGATATAATCCTGAAACCACAAGCTCAACTAAGATTGAGCATAACTACAATACACATTCGCAAGATGCATTGCTAACTGGTCTTATTCAGGAAATTAAAGAAATCAAAGAAGACCAAAAGAAATTAGTTGAGTATCTCAGCGACCCGGCAAATCGCCAGGCCTATATGACATACGACATGATGTCAAAAACTCAAAAGGAAATTGATGAGTTGAATACTTTATCAAAATTTTAATCAACCAATTATTTTAAAAATCAAACGCCTTTTGAAAGATATCCATTCGATCGTCAATTACAGTATCTGTCAAATGAACATAAGTCATTGTTTCTCTAAGATCCCCATGACCAAGAAGAACCTGAAGCGCTGCGACATCATTTGTTTCAGTAATAAAAATAGTAGCAAATGTATGTCGCGCACTGTGGTTAGAAATATTTTTTACTATCCCCAATTTGTCAGCTATTTCTTTTAAATATACATTCATTTTTTGCTCAGAAATAGTATCGAATATTTTACCCTCATTTGATCCTTCTTCACGTATCAATACAATAGCCTGATTTGTGAGTTTTATTCGAATCATCTTTGATTTCTTTTTAAGGGTCTTTAAAGGAACATAATAAAGGATACCATTAACAACTTGGTCATGTCTTATTGCATTAAAGTCAGAAATTCTTAATGCTGTAAAACACATAAAAAGAAAATGACGTAATACTCGAATTTCTGTATTATCAAGTTTCATATCACGCCTGTTGACATAAAGGTGTTGCAACTCATCTTTGGTTAGGAAAACTCTATCTGTTTTAACCTTTGTGATCTTATGCTCCTCAAATGGATTAATTCTTATGATGCCTTTTCTCCTTGCTATGTTTAAGTAAGCTTTGAGTGCTTTCATATTGCTGTGTACAGTGTTAGGTTTGTTGTTTTTGGTATACGCCAACCAACGCTCAAAACGTATTAAAAAGTCAACATCCACTTCAGAAAAAGGCAACTCTTTTTGAAACTCCTTAAGCTTTGCAGCAATTGATAGATGATGTTTCTGTGTTGACCACTCGAGTTCACTTCTCTCCTTAATTGCATTATCTAAAAACAAATGAAAATCTAGTTCATAGCTTGGATTCTTGTATTCCTGGTACAACTTTTTTGGAGTTAAGTTAGCATTCATTAGTCTGTACTTAACAATAATATCCGTTAAATCCTTACAGATATTATCAATAATCAAATTCCCGTCTCTGGCCTCTTTAGATTTCCCTTTTATAATACCTCGAGTTTCATCAAACTGTTGTGGATTAACATACACCTTAGTGGGAATATGAATTGTTTGCTTATGACTATATACTGTTATCCTAATTGGCTTTGTTCCATCCTTTCTTGTGTAATTTCTTAGTGTCTTGTGAAGTTTCATTTGTGTTTGGCAATTGTTTCGGCATTTTTCAGAATACCTATTAAAAATCACAAAATATAGTTAGCTGTTTATGTGGTAATTAAAAGCAGGGAAGGCCTGCAATATTTGACCTTCCCTGTACTCAGTAGTCCCACCGGGATTCGAACCCAGATCGTCAGAACCGGAATCTGAAATTCTATCCATTGAACTATGGGACCGTTTCGGACAGCAAATATACAAAGTTTTTTAAATATTTATTGTTCGCTTTCAT
>Ga0265294_10001601_pt1 | contig 30489 bp, 27 predicted proteins | sample MunlanPumphouse3_FD_192504 | JGI IMG/M metagenome (GOLD analysis project Ga0265294, IMG submission 192504) | Groundwater microbial communities from a municipal landfill in Southern Ontario, Canada - Pumphouse #3 | ecosystem: Environmental > Aquatic > Deep subsurface > Groundwater | place...
GCTCGCGGGCTCCCCGGAAAAACCGGGATACCGCCGGTGGGGAATTGCACCCCGCCCTGAGAATAAGTTCAATCGTGCTATGTCCAAAGAGGTTTTGTTGTCAATGGGGGAAACCTGGAGATACGATGGAAGATGGCAGCAACGATAAGAATTTAGGTCCTATGGGTCGTATAGGTATGGTATTGAAAAAGCGTGCCGGGGGCTGTTTATTCAGCTCCCGGCACGCTTTTTTCGTATATCCTATATCCTTCCTTCCTACAAATCTTCTAGACCCATCTTGGGTTTGTTGTGCTTCATGATGGCGTTTTTCTTTTTGCCGAAAAAGCGTTCACTTATTCCCTGAATGACCACGTAGAAGACCGGCACAAAGAAGATCATCAGGAAGGTGGCTGAAATCATGCCTGCGAAAACCGCCGTGCCCAAGGCCTGACGGCTGGCTGCTCCTGCGCCCGTTGCAATGACCAGGGGAAAGACGCCCAGGATGAAGGCAAAGGCTGTCATCAGGATAGGCCTGAAACGAAGTTTGGAGGCCTCCAGAGCTGCTTCCATGATGCCCTGCCCTGCCTCGTGGCCCTCTTTGGCAAATTCCGCGATAAGAATGGCTGTTTTGCAGGCCAGAGCTATGAGCAGGACGATTCCAATCTGGGTGTACACATTCACGTCCATACCCCGCAGGAATACCGCGGTGACTGTACCGATGAGAGCCAGAGGGACGGCCAGAATGATGACCAGGGGGAGAGACCAGCTTTCATACTGGGCGCACAGGACCAGATAGACGAAGATGATGGCCAGGACGAAAATCAGGATGGTGGACGAGCCGGCCACTTTTTCCTGGTAGGACATACCCGACCAGGCGTAGCCCATGGACGTGGGCAACTTGGCTGTGGCAATGCCTTCCATCAGGGTCATGGCTTCACCGGAGCTGATACCGGAAGCGCCCTGGCCGTTGAGGGTGGCTGTGGGATAGAGATTGTACCGGGTGATCAGCTGGGGCCCCAAGGTCTTGTGCACGGATACAACCGAGCCCAGGGGAATCATGTCGCCGTTGTTGTTGCGCACTTCCAGTTTCTTGATGTCTTCCACCCGGGCGCGGAAGTTGGCATCGGCCTGGACCCGAACCTGGTAGGACCTTCCGAACACATTAAAGTCATTGACATAGGTCGATCCCAGATTGGCCTTCAGTGTATCGAAAACATCGGATAAAGGGATGCCCAGGCTCTTGGTCTGGGTCCGGTCCACATCCGTGAACAACTGAGGGGTGTTGGCCCGGAAGGTTGTGTACACGTTGCTCAACGTTGATTGAGAGTTGGCGTCCTGGGCAATTTCCTGGGTCATCTGTTCCAGGGCGGTGAGTCCCACGTCGCCTTTATCCTGGATCTTCATTTCAAATCCGCCTGCCTGCCCTAGACCGGAAATGGCCGGGGGAGAGAAGGCAAAGATGCTGGCTTCCTGGATGTCGCTGGTCATTTTCCATAGGTGCCCGAGCATGGCGTTCAGGTCCAGCCCTTTGGGCAACCGTTCGTCCCAGGAGTCGAACACGACCCAGATGGTGGCAGCGTTGGAGGTTACTGCTCCGTCCAGCAGAGAATAGCCGGGCACGGAGACCCAGCTGCGGACGCCGTCCAGTTCGGCCAGTCGCTTGTTCAGGATCTCAACAACGTCCAGAGTCCTTTTCTGGGACGCAGCATCGGGGAGTTGGACGCTCATCATGGCGTATCCCTGATCTTCCGTGGGCACAAAACCTGTGGGAAGCTGGGTAAATCCCCAGAAGGCCGCAGCAGTGATACCGGCAAAGAGAATCATGACCAGCAGACCCTGGCGGACCATGATGGCGATAGTGCGTTGGTACCCGTTCTGGGCCTTGTCAAACACCCAGTTGAAGGCCCGGGCAAAGGGATTGTGATGTTTGGCTGAGGGCCTGAGCAGAATGGCACACAGGGCCGGAGAGAGGGTCAGTGCATTGAGAGCACTGAATATGGTTGCCGTGGCAATGGTCAGGGAAAACTGACTGTAGAGCTGGCCGGTGATGCCGCCCATGAAGGCCGTGGGAATGAACACGGCCAGAAGGACCAGGGTGGTGGCGATGATGGGCCCTGTCACCTCGTTCATGGCCCGGATGGTGGCTTCCTTGGCTCCTAATTTCAGGTCATCCATATTTCTGGTGGCATTTTCAACGACGACAATGGCGTCATCCACCACGATACCGATGACCAGGACGATGCCAAAAAGGGAGAGCATATTGATGCTCACCCCCATGACGGACATGACCGCAAACGTACCGATGAGGGAAACGGGAATGGTGGCTGCGGGAATGAGAGTCGCCCGCCAGTCCTGGAGAAAAACCAGAATGACAATGAAAACCAGGAGAATGGCGATAAACAGGGTCTCGACCACCTCGTTGATGGAGGCGTTTACAAATTCCGTGGTGTCAAAAGGAATTTCATAGGTCAGTCCCTGGGGAAAACTTGTTTTGAGTTCCTTGAGGGTGCTCTTGACCTTTTTAGCCACATCCAGGGCATTGGCCCCTGGCTGCTGGAAGATGCCGATAGCTGCAGTGGGCACGCCGTTTGACTGGCTGGACATGTCATAGGTTTTGGCCCCGAGTTCGATGCGGGCGACATCCTTGAGACGGACCATGGCCCCGCCGGGCAGGGTCTTGATGATGATCTGTTCAAACTGGGCTGCATCGGCCAGGCGTCCCTTGACCGTGATGGCATATTGGAAATCCTGCTCCTGGGGTGCCGGCGGTTGTCCGATTTGTCCGGCGGCAACCTGGACGTTCTGCTCGTTGATGGCATTAAGGACGTCAGTGGTGGTCAAACCCCGTGATTTCAACTTGTTGGGATTGAGCCAGATACGCATGCTGTAGTCGCTGGCTCCGTAGATGGAGACTGAACCGACCCCGTCGATGCGCGAGAGTTCGTCCTTGATGCGCAAGGAGGCGTAGTTGCTCAGATATAGGGAGTCAAACCGGTTGTCCGGCGAGGTCAGGGAAATAAAAAGTAGAATATTGGTGGACTGTTTCGCGGTAGTCACGCCCATGCGTTGGACAGCTTCAGGAAGCAGGGCCGTAGCTTGGCTGACCCTGTTCTGGACAAGCACCTGGGCCATGTCTAGGTCCGTGCCTATGTCAAAGGAGACTGTCAGGGAGTAGTCGCCGTTGTTGGAACAGGTGGAGGACATGTACAGCATGCCTTCCACCCCGTTGACCTGTTCCTCGATGGGTTGGGCTACTGTGTCGGACAGGACCTGAGCATTGGCACCGGGATAGTTGGTGGAGACCGAGATGGTCGGGGGAGAAATTTCCGGATACTGGGCAACGGGCAGACTTTGCAGGGTCACCAGACCGGCAATGATGATCACGATGGAGACCACGGCCGCGAAAATAGGGCGGTTGATAAAAAAACGACTGAACATGGGGGCTCCTTAAGCGGCTGCGGGAATACTGGATGCCTTGACCAATGTATCCGGTTTGATTTCCGTGGGATTGACCACAACGCCGGGGCGGGCTTTTTGCAGACCTTTGACGATGACCTTGTCATCCGGGCCGATACCTTTGGTGATGACCCGCATGCCGTTAACCAGAATTCCAGTGGTTACGGCCCGGTGTTCCACGGTGTTTTTGGCATTGACGATCAGCAGATATTCTCCCTGTTGATCGACACCTAGCGCGAGGTCGGGGACAAGCAGAGCATTAGGGGTTTGACCAATGGGAATGCTGATACGGGCAAAAAGTCCAGGCAGCAGGTGGTGATCCTGGTTGGGGAATACTGCTCTGACGCGCATGGTGCCGGATGTGGCCTGTAGTCGGTTGTCGAGGTAATCGATATTTCCCTCATAGGGATATCCTGACTGGTTGGAGAGTCCCAGAAACGCTTTGACCTTTGTTTGGACCGTGAAACTTTTTGTATGGGCGTGGGTCTGGTAATAGAGTATATCCCGTTCGCTCACGGAAAAATAGGCGTACATGGGATCGTCCTTGACGATAGTGGCCAGGAGTGTCGGGGTGCCTGCACCAACCAAGTTGCCCACGTCCACCAGACTGCGGTCGATGCGGCCGCTGATGGGGGCTGTGATGTGGGTGTAGGAGAGATTCAGTTCGGCGGTATCCACGCTTGCCCTGGCAGATTCCACCTGGGCTGCGGCCTGTTTCTGCTTGGCCCGGGCTTCAAAGACGTCTACTTCGCTCACAGCCCGGTCTTTGAAGGCGTTTTCCTTGCGGGTCAGGGTGGTATTGGCCAGTTCAAGTTCGGCTTTACGCACCAGAAGCTCGGCCTGAGCCTCTTTGAGCTTGGCCTCATAAGGGCGGGGATCGATGACTAAGAGAAGATCTCCCTTTTTGACGTAAGAGCTGGGGGAAAACAGAATTTTATTTAGATACCCTTCCACCCGTGGACGGATTTCCACTGATTCCTGCGCCTCAGTAATTCCGGTGAATTCAACGCGGTTGGTCACGGCCTGTACCAGGGGCCGACTGACAGTGACGGTCGCCGGCGGCGGTGGAACGTATTTGTTTTCCTTGCGGCAGCCGGTACTTAAGACTGCCAGGCTGACAAGGATCAGGAACAAAGGCATAAAATGGTCCGTCCGGTTGTGTTGCATGGGGGAAACTCCTTGATTGTTCTTGGGGGAGAAAAGTTGATAAAAGTTAGCAGTTTGTAATCGTCGGTGAGCCGTTGGCCGTGCGCGTGGGAAAAATGTGCGGTGCATCCGGAAATTATCTCTCCGCCCGATGATGCTGGCTGTTCCCGGAGGCGGTCGAAGTTTTTTCTGCTTTATGTGCACGGACTGCGTTTTTTATTCCTTGCCTTGGACTGTATCCATGAGCGTCGGCGCGGGTGCCGTGGGATCATCCGGGTTCCATCCGCCGCCGAGGGCCGTGTATAAGCGCACAAAATTGGCGGCGCTAGCGCCCTGGGCCGAGGCCAGATCGTTTTCAAAGGAAAACTGGTCCCGCTGGGCGTCCAGGACATCCTGAAAATTGACCAGACCCTGCTGATACAATTGCGTGGAGAGCTCTACGGAACGTCTGGATGCGTCCACTGCGCGTTTGAGAGCGCCTAGTCGAACCCGGTCTTCAATGTATGAACGCAGGGCGTTTTCCACCTCGTTTAGGGCATTTAACACCGTGCTTTCATAGCGCAGCATGTACTGCCGCGCCACAGCGTCCTGGGCCTTGACCCGATTGCGGATGGTGTTGGCGGAAAAGATGTTCCAGCGCAACGAAGGACCAAAGGCAAATACGTTGCTGGCAGGCTCGAAGAGATCATTGGTGTTGATGGATTCGTAGCCAAAGGAACCGGTCAGGGAGAGGCTGGGATAGAGATCCGCCTTAGCTACGCCGATGCGCGCGGTCTGGGCAGCCAGCTGGCGTTCGGCCTTGCGGATGTCCGGGCGCTGTCTGAGCAGATCCGCAGGCATACCCAGGGTGACATTTCCTGGAGGCAGGGGGATGGCTTCAGGCTTGCTGAGCTCAGTGTATAATGCTCCGGGCTGGCGGCCTAAAAGTACAGCCATGGTGTTAATGGCTTTGGCCAGGGCCATGCGCAGGGGAGGGACTGCGGCCTCGGAACTAGCCAGGACACGTTCGGCCTGCGCTACATCAAGGCTGGTGGCCAGGCCGTATTTGAATTTGGACTGGGTCAGTTCCTGAACCTGTTTTTGAGAATTAATGTTGGCACTGGCAGCGGCCAGACGAGCCTGGTAGGTGCGGATATCCAGATAGGTCAGGGCCACGTTGGAGTACAGGGAGATCATCACATTGGTGCGGTCTTCCTGGGTGGCCTGGAAATCGGCACCGGCGGCTTCCACCGAGCGTCGGATACGACCGAAGAGGTCGATTTCCCAGCTGGCGGCAATACCGGGGGCATGCTGGGCCTTGGTTATACCCAGACCGTAATTATTTGAGCTGGTGCGGTAGCGGCTGATGCTGGCTTCTGCATCCAGGGAGGGGACTTCTTCTCCCAGAGCAATGCCCAGCTGGGCACGTGCCTCATCCACCCTGGCCACGGCTTCCTTGAGATCCAGATTGCCTTTGGATGCTTCGGTGACCAGCAAAGTAAGCATAGGATCGTTATATAATTTCCACCATTCTAGAACCATTTTTTCCCGGGCATTGAGGACAGGATCGAGGGGCGTGTGCCATGCTTCGGGCATAGTGGGAGTGGGGGGGGTATAGTCGGGGCCCACTGCGGCGCATCCTGCGAGCAGGGTTACCAGGCAGGTAAGCAAGCCTAGAATGATACCGTGTTTGCATGTAAGATAGTACGGGGTGCGTAAACTGGATCGGTCCATAAGCGAGGTGTCCATGATTTTGGGGGTTGTGGAACGGGAAACGTGGTGTGTCCGTATAGATAATATCGGGCCATGGAGTGGTGGGTCATGCCCGGTACGTGGCCTGTGCGTAGCAAATATTCAGGGGAATGAATAGTCTATAATGTGTCATGATTCTGAAAGGGAGAGGGTAAAAAAGGGCATAGGATAAAGGATATACGATATACGTATCTCCACAATTTTATCCAAAATTCCGTAGGGCCCGGGATTGGTATGGTCTCAGGAAGAGGTGGGGTGCTGGAACCGGCCGTTGTGGAGATAGAACAGGATGTGCCTGAGAACTTTCTGGTTGGTCATGATGAACGGGTGGGTGGCGTCGACCACGAGAAAATCATGCATGCCCGGAACCTGAGCACGCAGGGTGGAAACCTTGCCGTCGTTTTCTCCCGGAATCATGGTCGAGAGAATCCAATTGATGGTTTTTCTGCCCACAATGACTCCCAGATCAAAATCTACGGGGCCCAGGCTGCTGGGCAGATTGCTGTTTTCTGTCCCCAGTTCTCCGCCGGCAGGGCCATTGAGCATCTGGAAAAGCGGCCAGCTTTTGAGCCTGTCCACCACCTCGCTGCCCTGATTAGGAGGGCTGAGCATGACCACCCGGCCGAGGTGCGCAATCTTTTCATGTTTGAGCATCTGTCTGAGAATAATTCCGCCCATGGAATGGGTGACACAATGAACGCGGCTGTATTTTGTTGTGTCCAGATCCCGGATGCGCCGAGAGATCTCTGCGGCAAGAGGAGCGATGGCATATTTTCGGGAGGGGTAGCCGATATTGAAGACGTCGTACCCGTTCTTGGCCAGCATGCCCTCGATGGCGGTCATGGATCGGTGTGTCCTGCTCAGACCGTGTAGCAGAATGACGCATTCCCGGTTTTTCTGGAGTGTTTGTTTGATAAGTATGGATTCCATGGTCGTTGTGCGTATATTCTGAAGCGATGCTGGGAAAATCAGACATCCGTCAATTGGGAAGAGGTCGCAATATGCGCATGCATATGTGCTGCGACCCTGCGTTTGGAGACCTGCGCGTGCCTTGATGCGTTCCCCTTTGGCTGTCGGGGAATCCAGCCCCAGGAAATGGATAAAATGTCCCAGCTGAAGGGCAAAGACAAGTTTTTTCCAGGTGTTCATTGAATGGATATGCCCCCTATCCCGTCTGGACATCCCGATTGGCCCCGGTATACATCCCAGGTCCTGTTGAGGGAAAATTTTCTCTCCCTCTTGTCCTGCAACGTTCATTCTTGGAATTTTATGCAACACAGAGCCAAAACCCTGATGATTCAGGGCACCTGTTCCAATGCCGGGAAGAGTTTTATTGTGGCCGGGATCTGCCGGGCCCTGAGGAATGAAGGGGTGCGAGTGGCCCCGTTCAAGGCACAGAACATGTCTCTGAACTCTTACGTCACCCTCGGCGGGGAAGAAATCGGACGGGCTCAGGCATTGCAGGCTCAGGCCTGCGGGCTGGAACCCGTGACGGAGATGAACCCGGTTCTCTTAAAGCCCAATACCCATACCGGGTCCCAGGTGATTCTCATGGGTAAACCCATCGCATCCATGGAAGCGAGAACCTATTTCGAGTACAAGACCAAACTTTTTGACACGGTCAAAGAGAGTTTTGACTGCTTGGCCCGGAAATTCGATGTGGTTATCCTGGAAGGGGCGGGGAGTCCGGCGGAAATCAACCTCAAGGCCCATGACATCGTCAATATGCGCATGGCCCGCTATGCAAAGAGTCCAGTGCTTATCGCCACAGATATTGACCGGGGCGGGGCTTTTGCCTCCCTCATCGGGACCATGGACTGCCTGGATGATTGGGAACAGGAGCTTACGGCCGGGTTCATTCTCAATAAATTTCGCGGGGACGCTTCTCTGCTGGATGACGCCCTGACCTATACGACCGAAAAGACGGGCAAACCTTTTTTTGGGGTGCTGCCCTTTCTTCCGGATTTGGGGCTGCCTGAAGAAGATTCGGTCACCTTCAAGGAGTCCGGATTCGAGCATCAGGGGGGAAAAGATGAACATTGCCTTGATATCGGCTGTATCGATCTGCCACATATCTCCAATTTTACGGATTTTGACGCTCTTGCTCTGGAACCCGATGTGCGGATGCGTCTCATCCGCACTCACGAGGACCTGCGCGCCAAACGTCCGGATTGCCTGATCATCCCCGGGAGCAAGAGCACCCTGGCCGATCTGGCGTTTCTCAGAAAGAACGGGCTGGCCGAAGCCATCCGGGATTTTGCAACAACCGGGGGGATGCTTGTGGGGATCTGTGCCGGATTCCAGATGCTGGGGGAAGGCATAAGCGATCCCTTGGGATTGGAGTCAGACTGTGAACAGGCACCGGGACTGGGACTTCTGCCCATGGCCACGGAGCTTGGAGAACACAAAACACTGACCCGTTCGGTGCGAGAGCACATCCCCTCGGGACTGTCTGTTTCAGGGTATGAAATCCATCATGGACGAACCTGTATTCTGGACAACGGGAAGAGCGTGCCGATTTTTTCGGATACATCCGATGTTGCGGGATTGGCCAATCCGCAGGGAAACGTCTGGGGTGCCTATGTTCATGGCCTCTTTGATGCCGATGGGTTCCGTCGCTATGTCCTGGACAGGCTGCGGGTGCCCAAGGGGCTTGCACCCAAGGGGGCTGTCCAGGTCTCCTATAATGTTGAAGAAGGACTAGATCGTCTGGGCAGGGCCATGGTTGAGCATTTGGATTGGGACCGGATAAAAGGCATGTTGGAATAGGCCGTGCTGCCCCCTCTGCATTGAATGCCAAACATAATATCTGGTAGGGGCGGGTCCCTGTGCCCGCCCTTTTCGAGCACATTTTCACGTTTATCTGGTATGCCTAAAACGGCCAGGCACGGGTTTCCTAAAACAATTGGTCACGGGTTGCCCTAAAAAGGGCAGGCACGGGGGCCAGCCCCTACGGAAATGGCGATATGCCTCGAGATTGTTCAATAATTTTGTACATTTGGAGAATACAATAAAAATGACCAACATACATATACGACCATGTGCCCCGGCTCAGATTGAAAATACGTCCATGGCCATCATCGATTCCGAGGTTCCGGACAAACCCTTTTCCGGCGTGGAATGGCTTGTTGCCCGGCGGATGGTGCATACCACGGCTGATTTTGATCTCTTGAACCATATTCTGTTTTCCCCTGGGGCCGTGGATGCAGGGCTGGCTGCTTTGCAGGCCGGATGCGTGCTGTACACGGACACTCAGATGGCCCGCATGGGCATCCCCATGCGGAGGATGACTCCTCTTGGGTGCGAGGTGCGCTGTCTTTTAGCTGATCCTCGGGTGGAGGGGCTGGCCAAGAAAAATAATACGACCCGGACCCGGGCCTGTGTGGATCTGGCCCTTGCGGATCACGGGTTGGGAAGCGGGAGTATCTATGTCATCGGCAATGCACCCACGGCGTTGATCCGGCTTCTGGAACTGGTTGATGAGGGCAGGGCCAGACCGGCCCTTATCGTGGGTATGCCGGTGGGATTTGTGAATGCTACGGAATCCAAGGAATTGCTCATCGCCCAGCAAACCATTCCCTTCATCACCATCCGGGGCAGAAAAGGTGGCTCGGCTCTGGCGGCCTGTGTCATCAATCAGCTGGCCCATTGTCTTCTGGAACAACGTGATGCCTAGGCCTTCATCCCATGGCGGTGAGGTTCTGACTGCGGCCCGAGCCACAGGTGTCGGGCCTGAGGATCTGCTGGATTTCAGTTCCAACGCTGATTCCCTGGTGAGTGATCTGACGGATACGATTGTGCGTTCCATTCCCTATCCGTACGGGTATTATCCTGATGACGGATGCCGGGAGCTGGTTGGGGTGCTGGCTGGAATGGAAGCGGTGGAGGAGGGAGAAATCCTGGTTGGGAACGGGTCGTCGGAGCTTATTTTTCTCTGCTTTCAGGCCCTTAAACCCCGGAAGGTGGTTATCGTCGGCCCGGTGTTTTCCGAATACGGACGGGCCTGCGAAAACCTGGGTATCGACCACGAGCTGTATCTGTTGGATGAAGATAACGGCTTTGCTCTGACCCCGGATGATCTGACAACGCTGGCCCGGATGGACGCGGATATGCTCATCCTGTGCATCCCCAATAATCCCACCTCTGCGGTGTACCAGGATGTGGACGCGATCTTTTCTTCGGGAAGGCACAAATATATTGTGGTGGACAATACCTACCGGGAATTTCTGTTCGGGAGTCCGGCCTATGAGGAGCATGCCTTTACCCGGTACTGCTCGTTGGCACCTCGGGGAACCAGCGTGATCTCTCTGCAGAGTTTCACCAAGGCCTATTATTGTACGGGCATCCGTCTGGGCTATCTTCTGGCTTCGGAGCAGATCATCGATATTCTCAGGGCGTCCAAGGCTCCATGGACCGTGAGCCGATTTGCCGAGCTGGCCGGTTTGGCCTTTCTTGCAAACCGTGACGCGTATCGTGAACGCAGGCGTAATCTTCCTGCCCTTCGGGAGACCTTTGTTACGAGGTTGGAGTCTACAGGACTCTTTCAGAACATTGTGTCCTCAGAACTCAATTTTCTCCTGGCCAAACTGAGGCCAGGACAGGACGTGGTCCATCTGCAGGAATATCTTCTTGAGCGCAGAATGCTGGTGCGTAGTTGCGACAATATCCCGGGAATGCCTCCCGGATATGTCAGGATGCAGGTCCGGTGCGGGAAGGAGAATCTCGCTCTGGTTGAGGCCTGCGCAAGCTATGCCAGGCTGTAGGCAGGGATGGGGTATATAAACCGGTCAGTCCGGAAAGAGACAAGGCATGCCTTGTCTCTACAATCAATCCCGTCCCCCACCTGTCAACAAGGTCAATAAGGTCCGTATAAATACCTATTCAACTTTGAATAGTGTTCCCCTCATTTTCTGCGCACTGTGCCCTGCCTACTGCGCACTTTTCTCCCTCTTCCTCTCCCCCGTCTCCAAATCATATTTGTTGAAATACCCTCTGGGCGTGATCATCCGGTCGCCTGCTATCTGTGTCTGTGCATTTCCCACAATGACGATGGTCGTCATGTCCACGTTTTCCACGTCGAAATTCCCCAGCTGTGCCGTCCTGATTTCCTGTCCTTCCCGGTAGGCCCTGCGCACGCTGCCTACTGCCACCTGGTCTCCCCGGTGTTTTCTGATGATATCCAAGGCAGTTTTCAGCTGGTCTGAGCGTCGTTTGGATTTGGGATTGTACAGAACGATGACAAAATCGGCCCCTGCTGCGGCTTCGACCCGTTTGAGAATCAGTTCCCAGGGGGTGAGCAGGTCACTTAAGGAGATGGAGGCAAAATCGTGCATCAGCGGGGCGCCCAGCAGTGCTGCGGCTGCGCACAGGGCGGGGATGCCCGGGATAATGGTGCAGGGCACGGTGTTCTGCAGTCCGGTTTTATCCAGATATTCCAGGATGAGCCCGGCCATGCCGTAGACTCCGGCGTCACCGCTGGAGACCACCACGACGTTCTGGCCGTTTGTACAGGCTTCCACCGCCATTTTGGCCCGGTCCAGTTCGTGGCGCATGCCTGTGGCCATGACCTCTTTGCCGTGGGTCAGGTCCAAAGGGAGCAGCTTGATGTAACCGGTATAGCCCACAATGAGATCACTTGTTTCCATGGCATCTCTGGCCATGGGTGCCAGCAGGGAGACATCGCCGGGGCCGAGGCCCACGACGGTCAGGCTACCACTGCAATGGCCAGGGTTATCCGTCCTTTGATCTGCTTGGTTACAAGAAGGCTGGTTTGTCCGGTTTTCTTCAGGGCTGCTGCTTCGCATACGCTTTCAACTCCGATATGTTTTTTGACCATGGATGACGGGGTGGGGATGCTGATCCCCCGCAGTTCGTCGGCCGAATAAAAGGTGAGGGGAATATGTAATGCCGAGGCCGCTTCAAGCATCCCGGCTTCCTTAGCTTTAATGTCGATGCTGACCAGGGAGGCCAGGCTGTCCAGAGCCAGATGATGTTCGTCAAAGACTCCAGTTATAGCCGTCATGATTTCTTCCCGGGTTGTACCTTTGCGACACCCGATCCCGGCGATGAGTACTTTGGGATGAAGGATGAGCGCCTGATCGTCATCGATCATCCGCCAGGTTATTCGGACCAGGGGGGTGTTCTTGGCGTGAAAAGTTTTGTCGCTGACAGGAATGAAACAATTAGCTATGTCAGTGTGTTGTGCACTATCTAGCCGGTACTCAGGATCGTCCAGTTCTACGGGGCGTCCTTCGGCCAGGGCCGCGTTGATCACCTTAATCCGTTGTGGGTTGGCGATGACCAATCCCTGTTTGGCTGCCAGCATGTCCATTGCCGGAACGCCTTCCGTGTCGGTGGCTGTGGTGATCACAGGGGTCCCGCCCGTCAGATCCGCAACCTGTCTAGCCAGTTTGTTGGCTCCACCCAGGTGTCCGGAAAGGAGACTGATGACGTGAGTGCCCTTGTGATCCAGCACAATGACCGCCGGGTCCTGTGTCTTACCCTGTAGATGCGGGGCGATGGTGCGTACGGCAATCCCTGCGGCGGCGATGAAAATATGGTTGTCGTAGGCATGGAAGGTCTGGGCCACAAGGTTGGGCAGGGAGTCAAATCCTCTGATGGGTGTGCCTTCTTCCAGACGCCCGGGTGCGTACAGATCAGCGCTCAGATTTTCGGCGAGGCTGATAGCCAGAGCAATTCCCTGTTTTACCAGCACATAGATGGCGCAGGAACCCGTCATTGATCCCCGCCCGTGCGATAGCCGTGGGCAAAGGTGGGATCGTAGAGCCGGGAGCGTTCCGAAGACTGGTTATCGGCAGGCAGGATCAGGAAGACAGCCTGGCGGATGATTTCCTGTTCACGGGCCACCCGGCTCAGATCGCCCAGCCGGGTACGGATGATTTTTTCACTGGGATGGCCGACCATCTTGGCGATGATCACGGTGGTCTCGGGAGACAGCCCGGCCGTGAGAAGTTCTTTTTCCAGTTCCTCATGCTTGTCGGCAGAAAGGTAGACGGCCATGGAAGAACCATGGGCTGCCATATACCGGATCGCCTCTTTGTCCGGAACCGGAGTGCGTCCGGCCATGCGGGTCAGAATCAGGCTCTGGGTACCGCCTGGAGCGGTAAAGGAGACCTTGGCCCGGGCGGCTGCAGCAAAGGCGGCCGTGACGCCGGGGATGATTTCGTACCCGATACCGGCCCTGTCCAAAAGGTCGGTCTGCTCTTTGACCGCACCAAACAGGGCGGGATCACCCGTATGGACCCGGGCCGCGATACCGCCCGCGCGTACGGTGCGCACCAGCAGGGCATGGGTTTCCTCCAGGGTCAGGGGAGCCGAATCAATGACCTCGGCCGTTGGCCCTGCGGCATCAATGACTTCCCGGGGAACCAGGGAGCCGGTAAACAAAACCAGATCGGCACTCTTGATGATGTTTTGGCCCTTGACAGTGATCAGTTCAGGATCGCCGGGACCGGCGCCTATGAAATATACGTTGGGTTGAAGAGGGGTCATGCGTTCTCCGGTTTGTCGGCCTGGATAATAAATACCGGGTTGAAGGGTTTGAGTCGGGTGGCTCCGGCCACGGGATCGGATATGGAGCCGCTCATCTGGGCAAGGGAACAGGGCCATCCACGATCAGCCATGGTTTTTCGTACGGTCTCCAGGGTTTCCAGCAAAATGGCGTGGATCACCAGGCGTCCGCCGGGTTTGAGGCGGTCCATGGCAGTTGTAAGCACCTGCACGTCTCTGGCTCCGCCCCCCATGAAGATACGGTCGGGATCGGGCAATCCGTTTAAGGCTTCGGGCATGGTGCCAAGGACGGGTTCCACCAGCCAGGCTCGGAAACGACGGATGTTTTCCCGGATCATGTCCATCCTGTGGGGTTTGGCCTCCACGGCAAAGGCCTGTCCCCGGCGCAGGAGGGCGGCGCCTTCGATACACACGCTGCCGCATCCAGCACCAAGATCCCATACAATGTCGTCCGGATGCAGGTGCAAAGTCGCCAGCCCTGCGGCACGGACCAGGGATTTGGTGATCAGCCCCCGCTCGTGGACAAAGGCGGAGTCGGCAGTGCCGAAACAGAGGGGGCGAAAATCCTGCTGCTCAATAATCACAAAGGAAAGGGACGAATCGCGGCGCTGCTGTGCTTCTTCCAGGGTCAAGGAGACGGTCTGTTCCTTTGGACCTTCCAAATCTTCAAAGATATGGAAAATGCAACGGGTCAGCCCCCGGTTCAGACAGGCCCCGGCAATGCGGGCGGGAGAATTGGTTGCATCTGTAAAAATACCGGTGAGGGGGTGGTGAGTCAGGGAGGCGAACAGGGGTGCCCAGTCGTTCCGGCCGTGTAACGAGACCACGTCCAGGTCCTTGATCCCTTTGCCCAGTCGTGCCGCCGCTGTCTGGGGAGTGGAGAGGCCCGGATGGATGCGTACCCGGGAAATGCCCATTTTTTTGATCAGAGTAGTGCCGATACCAAAGGTGAGAGGATCGCCGTCGGCCAGGACCACGATCCGCGTACCCGCCCGCTCTTCCTGGTCCAGGATTTCCAGAACATGGGAAAGGGACGGGGCAAGCCCCTGTTTTTTGCCCGGCGCATGGGGAAACAGGGCCAGCTGGCGGTTTCCTCCGGCCAGGATCTCGGCCTGGTCGATTAAGTGCCTATAGGCTGGAGGGAGAAAGTCGGGATTCAGCCCCAATCCGATAACCTCGATCATGGTGTTTCCCGGGTAAGAGTTGAACAAAGGAGGGTGCCGCTGAAATCAAAGAGGCAGTAGTCCACGCAGGGCTTGCCCTTGCCGTATTCTAGGGCTCGCTGCCGTGCTCTATGGACCAGGGCTTCGTAATAGCGTTCGTGTCCGGGTTCACGGGAAATCATATCCTGGATCTGCATGGCCGTGTTGGCCCGGGCGATTTTCATCCCTATCTCCAAGGAAAGGCCCAAATCCGTCCACCAGGCGGCCAGGGTGGCAAAGTCAATTTTCGAGTTTTTTGCGTGGGTGTTGGGATGGCCCAGGGCCTGCTTGACCAGTTTGCCGAAGAATACTCCCCAGACCACATGGTCCATGCCTAGTTTCGCGGCCAGGATCATGGAGGGGGCAAAAAAATCAGCCACGGTGATAAAAGATTCTTCCGGCCATGCGGGCAAAAATGACTGAAGCAGACGTTCGCTCCGCCCCCCGGTGTTGAAGGCGATGCTGGTCTGATCCAGGGCACGGGCCGTACGCAGACATTGTCTGATGGTGGTCAGGTAGGCCGCATTACTGAAAGGTTTCACCGTGCCCCGGGTGCCCAGGATGGAGATCCCGCCCACAACGCCCAGGCGGGGATTGAGGGTCTTTGGGGCCAGCTGTTCTCCCTCGGGCACTTCGATGGTCACTTCTACCCGTCCCGTCACTTCATATTTTCCTAGAAGATCCCGAATGGTTTGAGTCAGCTGCGCCCTAGGGGCCGGGTTAATGGCCGGTTCTCCCACGGCAACGGGCAGTCCCGGCTTGGTCACTCTGCCCACCCCCCGACCACCCAGAATGCACACCAGGGTGACGGGAACGTCTTTTTGCAGGGAAACCACGCACTGAATGGGAGTCTCGTGGGTCACGTCAGGGTCGTCTCCGCCATCCTTGATGACGGTTACTCTGACCCCGTCTTTTTCTTCTTCGTAGGCGTGCACAGGCAGAGTGAGTTTTTTGCCCAGGGGGGTGAGGATAGTGACCTGCGTGGGGGATTCTCCGGTGAGAAGATGGAGCAATCCCGCATGAGCCGCGGCTGTGGCTGAACTACCCGTGGTATACCCGTATTTGAGTTCTTTGGTCATGAGAATTTTTCTCCTGCACAGGCCCTGACAAAAGAGGGGGCCAGATCCGGATTGGAGCCGAAATGGAGATGGATGTAAGAGCCCAGAGTGCGGTATTTGAGGAGTCCTCTGCTCTTGGGACAGGGCCCTTTACGGTCGGTTGTCTGGTAGATGTTCCGGGCCAGGGCGTCGGTTTCCTGCATGGTTGAATAATGGAATTCGTGTCCCCTGAACCGGGAACCCTCCGGACCCAGAATGGAGGATTCCGCAAGGGTGACCTCTCTGTAACCCAGGGCAGCGAACCTGTTCTGCATGACGCAGGCGCAGTCAAAAATCCCGGCCATTTCGTAGGAGGTTCCCTTTTTGTCCTGCAGGGTTTTCATAAGGTACATGAACCCTCCGCACTCGGCATACACGGGTCTGTCCTCCAAACAGAATGCTTTGATTGCATCCCGCATGGAGGAGTTGTCTGCCAGGGTGGGGGCAAAGAGTTCCGGATATCCCCCCCCAAGATACAGGCCGTTGAGATTCTCGGGCAGTTCCGTGTCTTCCAGGGGAGAAAAGAAAACCAGAGTTGCCCCGGCCTGTTCCAGGGCTCGCAGGTTTTCCCGGTAATAGAAGCAGAAGGCTTTATCCCGAGCCACGCCCACGCGGACTCTTTCGGGTTTACAGGGGATTCCACATGAGAAGCGCGCGAGAGCAATGGGTGGCAGGTCGTTTGCCAGTTTGCGTACGTCCATAGTTGAATCGACCCAGCTGGCCAGTTCTCGGGTTCGCGTTATGCTTTCCATCTCGTGGGCCATGACCAGGCCCAGGTGACGAGAATTTATGGCCAGATCGTCATTTTTGGGCAGACATCCCAGTACGGGGACGTGAGGACGGCTTGTTTCCATGGCCTGCCTGAGCAGTTCTCCATGGCGGGTGCTGCCCACTCTGTTGAAGATGACCCCGGCAAAAGAAAGTTCTGGGTCAAAGGTCACGTATCCTTTGACTATGGCCGCAGCTGATCTGCCCATGCCCTTGGCGTCCACCACCAGGACCACGGGGATGTCCAGGATTTTGGCCAGCTGAGCGGCCGAGCCCTGTTCGTTTGTGCCCGAAAAGCCATCAAAAAGGCCCATGGCCCCTTCCACGATGCCCACATCCCTGCCCTGCATCCGGCGGGCAAAAATTTCCCGGACCGTATCGGCATCCAGCATCCAGCCATCCAGATTGTGACTTGATTCCCCGGTTACAGCTTCGTGGTGGCCGGGATCAATGAAGTCCGGCCCGGCCTTGAAGGGCTGGACCCGGATTCCCTGACCCGCCAGGGCGGCCATAAGGCCCAGACTCACAGATGTCTTGCCGCACCCGCTGTGGGTTCCGGCGATGAGGATAGCTTTGGGGGATGAAGTGATCATAGGTGTGTGAGGCTGGAAGGTGAGAAATCGTAGATTTGTTATTTTTTCACCAGCAACAAGGACAGATAATGGGGCTGCCTGGTTATTTCGTCCAGGTTATGGGTGATGCGTTCACCTTCAAGACCCAGGCGGGAGACAAATACCGAAGATTGTGTGCGGCTATGTTTGTGAACGGTTTTCCGGAGTATGTCGAAATTTTTATAGCTCTTGAGGATGACGGCATTGTCGGCCTGGCCGAGCAGGGTATCAAGTTTTTGTTCGTCTCCCACCCCGGAAAAGATGACCAGATTTTCCCCGGACTCCGTTAAAATGGTTTGGGTCTTTGCGGCCGCCGCCTGAAAGGAGGTGACCCCGGGGATGATTTCCACGGGAATTTCCGGATGGGTTTTCTTGAGAATCTTCAGCAAGTACCCGAAGGTGCTATAAATCATGGGATCTCCCAGGGTCAGGAAGGCGGCGTTGTGTCCCTGTTTGAGAATATCTGCAGTGATACGCCCGTTTTCTGCCCATGCGTCAGCAAGGGCCTGCTTGTCTTTGGTCATGGGGAATTTGAGCATGACCACCCGGATATTTTCGGGGAGATGGGGTTTGGCAATACCCAGGGCCAGAGAATACTCGTTTTTGGAGGAAGAGGCCGCAAGGATGACGTCCACCTGGGCAAGTTTCTTGACCGCGGCCATGGTCAGCAGATCGGGATCGCCCGGGCCAACGCCTATGCCGTATAATGTTCCTAATGCATTCATATCTATCTCGTGCAAAAATGTTAGGGGAAAAAGGTGCAGGTTCAGATTATTGTCCCGGGTGCAGATATTCTGCCAGCATTTCAATCGCTGTTACGGTTTCAGGCCCAGGCCTGGAAAAAAGATGTTCGTCCACGACCAGAACCCTGTCTGTTTTCACGGCCTGAAGGGTTCTGAAATGCGGCCGTTTTTTGGGAAGCACCGGATTAGGATTCATGGGCCCCTTTTGCAATACGTACACATCCGGGTTCATATTCAGCAGTTCTTCTTCAGACAGACGAACCAGCTTTTTGTCCTGGGGGACACCATTGGTTCCCCCTGCCAGAGAGATGATCTCCGAGACAATGGAATGCTGCCCTGCGGCCAGCAGATTGGGGTATCTGACCTCAAAGAACACCTTGGGTCTGATGGGATGTGGCCCCAGTTTTTTCTGCACCCGGCTGACGCGCTCCTGCATGGAACGGACAAGATTATTCGCTTGGTCCGATGCTCCGGTGATGATGCCCATGCGGGTTATCATGGCATAGAGTTCGTCCATGGTTTCCACCCGGAACAGAGCCGTGGGGATACCGTGTTGCTCAAGGGCGTTTAAGGGTTCGGAAACCCCTTTGCGTCCTGCCATCTGCAGAATCAGATCCGGGCGTAACCCCACCACCAGTTCCACATTGGGCCGCATGTGGGTTCCGATGGATGGTTTTGTCCTGATGGTGGCAGAAAAATCATCGGCATTGGTCCTGGCGATGATGCGTTCGGAAAGCCCCATGGTTTCCAGAATTTCGTTCATGGCTCCGTACAGGCAGATGATCCGCCGGGCCGGTTGTTTGAGTTGGATGACGGTACCGAAATCGTCGGTTATGGAAACGGCCTCTGCATTATCCGTCAGTAGGAGCGGGAGCAGCAGACCCAGGAACCAGAACGCATTGAGGCGTTTGGGTCGTGGGGTGTGGAAAAACCGTGATATGGGCATGGTATATCCTTGATAAATGGGTTTGGGTAAACACCTGTGTCGTTGGGCCGTCTAAAACAAGGGTGCCGTCCTGAATAAAAATGAGACGGTCACAATATAACGCCGCAAGATTGAGATTATGGATGGCGCTGACAATAGTCATACCTTCGCGGTTCAGTGCTTTAAGCAGGTCGTAGATTTCGGCCTGGGCTCCGGCGTCCAGACCCGAAGCGGCCTCGTCCAGGAGAAGCAGGGGCGTTTTCTGAGCCAGGGCCCGGGCGATGAGTACCCGCTGCAATTCTCCGCCAGAGAGCTGGTTGGCATACCTGTCTCGCAGGTGCAGAGTATTGGTTTTTTCCAGGGCCCAGTGAACGGCCTGGTCATCTTCCGGTGTATAGCCTTTGAAAAAAGAGACATAGGGGTATCGGCCCATACGCACGAGAGAGGTGACCTGCATATCAAAGACAGCTTCCAGTTTCTGGGGAACGCAGGCCATGATTACGGCCTTTTCCTTGGGTTTGAGTCCGCTCAGGACGTGGCCGTCTAGGCGTATTTCTCCCGAAACCAGAGGCAGGGTGCCGGAGATGGCCCGCAGGAGTGTCGTCTTCCCGCTCCCATTGGGACCCAGGACCCCGACCATTTCGCCATGCCGGACGTGGAGATCAATGGAGTGCAGAGCTGTTTTTTTCCCGTAGGCGCAGGAAAGTCCGTTTACCCGGATCATTTGAAGCCCCCATGCCCTTTGCCTTTGAGCAGCAGACAAAAAAAGGGACCTCCCAGAAGGGCAGTGATCACCCCCACAGGAAGTTCAACCCCGTCCGGGAGGATGGTTCTGGCCAGCACATCCGACCAGAGCAGGAGCAGACCGCCGCCCAGACCGGACATAATCAGCAATGGCCGGTGTTCCGAACCTTGGAGCATTCGGACGAAATGAGGGACCACAAGGCCCACAAAGCCGATAATCCCAGAAACGGCTACGGCCGCTCCGGTCATGAGGCTGGCTCCGAGAAGGAGCATGATGCGCACCCGCCCGACATCAACACCCAGATGTCGGGCCTGCAAATCACCCAGACAAAGGATGTCCAGTTCCCGGGAATAGCGGTAGATCAGTCCGAACCCCAGGATCATGTAGGGGATGAGCAGGCCCACATGGCTCCATCCCCTGCCTTGAAAACTGCCCATGATCCAGAAAACCATGGCGCTGACGGCTTCTTCGTCCATGGCCTTGAGCAGAGAAATGAGGGCCGCTAGAAAGGTGGCCACCACGATCCCGGCCAGGATGAGGGTTTCGCGCCTGAGTTCGCCGTTAATCCTACCCAGGGCAATAACCACGGCCAGAGCCCCCAGAGAACCGACAAGCCCGGCTACAGGGAGAAGGCTGAGTCCAAAAAAGGTTTGGGAAAGCCCCAGATAGATAACCAGAGTGGCACCAAATGCCGCCCCGCTTGAAACCCCCAGAGTGAAGGGATCAGCCAAAGGGTTACGCAGAATTCCTTGGAAGACGGTCCCGGCCACACCCATGCACGCCCCCACCAGACATGAGAGAACGATACGGCTCAGCCGGATGTCCACAACCACGACCTGCCAGGTGGTGTCGGCGGCCGGAGCGGAAAGACCCAGGAGGGAGAGGGCCTGCATCCATAAAATATGCAAAACGTCATGGACAGGAATGGGCAAGGGGCCGAAAAGACAGGCCAGCACAAGAGACGCGAGCAGGAGGGGAATCACCAGCAGGGCCGGGTTCCAAAACTTGTTGTGTTTCTTTTTTTCTGGGATGTCTGAAGAAGACATGGGGTCTCGTTGCTACTGGTTGGGGTGGGTACGGCGAAAGAAGATCATGGCCGCAGGGTGAATCCCCCCGCGGCCAGAGGTAACATTTAGAAATGGGCCATGGCCGTTTGGAGGTGATCCAGCCACAGGTCGGCAACAGCGTCGTATTCGGCCGTGCCTTTGAGAACTGGGACGCAGGTGATGCCTGCCTTGGTCAGGATGGATTTCCATGAATCATCTTCGTCACCGGCCATATCGTTGCGGGCATGGTCACCGGCAACAGACATCAGGGGTATGAGATAGGCCTTGGTAATGCCCTTCTTTTTCAGGCCCGTCAGTACGTCGTCCAGGGTCGGTGAGCCTTCCACCGTGCCGACAAAAATATTGGGGTCCATTTGGCCGAAATAGTATTGTAGGGCGGGATAATAAATGTTGCCGGGATGCTCAGTGCCGTGGCCCATGAGGACGATGGCCTCGTCAGGTTTCCGCTCCCTGGGGAACTGGGCGGCAATAATCTTGACGGCCTTTTTTACATCTTGGGGGCTGTAAAGCAGGGGTGCGCCCACGATGATGGAACGCATGCCCTTGGGCAGTCCCTCAAATGCCTTGGCCGTGGTGCGCAGGGCATTGTATTCTTTACCGGGGATGGTGTGCAGGGACTGCACGGCCACATGGGTAAAATCCTCATCCATCATTTTTGCCAGGGCCTCGGACGGGGAGTCGATAATCTTGTTTTCCCTGGCGAGCTTGTGGCGGATAATTTTGGATGTGTAGGCCCAGCGGACTGGAACGCCGGGAAAGGCGGCTTTGACCTTGGTGTCGATATTTTTGAAAGATTTTTCAGCCTCGGGAATGCTGGTGCCAAATGCCACCAGCAGGATGCCTTTTTTCATGGGCCGGGTATCACCGTGGGCCATGAGTAGACTGGCCTGGAAAATCAGGCAGAAAATCGTGAGAAGAGTGGTACGTGCGGTACGGTGAAACATAGTTCAACCTCCAAGAAGGAAATTGGGCATGTTGAGGGGAAAACAAAAAAAACCTCTCTTCAGGCGTGAGCATAAAGAGAGGTATCCGTTTTTTTACCCCTGAACCTTTTCCGGCAAAGCCCCGTTGTCGGAAAAGAAAACACATAGTACAAATTTTGGGCAGGTATTCCGGCTCTTCCCATCTGTTTCGGCCTTCCCAGGAGGATTTCCCAGTGACACGCGAGGAAACAGACTTGAATAGGAATTACGGCGGCGGGTCCGCTCCCGAATCTAACGGGATTCCCTTTGTTTTTGGGTGAGAATGCACCCATCTACTTCGTTGCTGCGGACTTTTGCAATCCTTATGTATTTGTATACACTGCGGATTTCAAAAGTCCTTGTGCCTCGTACCTGGGCACATTCTCACCCAAAAACGGGTTTTTGGCTCAGGCATTTTTAGGAGACCTTACATTTTTTGTACTGCGGGGTTTTGACGTCCTCATGTACTTGAGTACACTGCGGGTTCAAACCCCCTTGCGCCTCGTATCTGGGCACATTCTCACCCAAAAACCGAGCGTTGGTCAGCTTGCGAAGTATTTTTAAACCCAAAGGATGGTGGATATTTGAGAAGGGGGGGGGCGTCAAGAGAGGATGGATGCGGATATCATGTATTCCTGGCGTTCTCACGTAGGGGCAGGTCCCCGTGTCTGCCCTTTTCGGCCATGACAAATAAACAGAAAAATGTGCGCGAAAAAGGGCGGGCACGGGGACCCGCCCCTACCGTAATATTTTGATAAATCGAACGTTCATCCCTCAAAACCACACCAGATACGGCGTTGCCACGATGATAATGGTTCCGATACGCAATGCCTGGCTCAGGCATAATTGTTTCAGGGCCAGGCTTGGGGAGAATATGCCTGCCTGGGAGGGGAGCTGGTGGCGAAGGGCTCGGATGGGGGTTGCGGCAATGGTTCCGATGATCAGGGCTAGGACCGTCTGTTTGATGGTCAGTATTCCGCCATCCAGGAGGGCTCCGGCTGCGGCAGCGCCTGAAGTGAACTCTGCGGCCAGGGTGACAATGACCACGCTGGCACTTTCCACAGGGAAGAAACTCAGGGAAAGGGAATGGGCCAGGCTGGTACGCAGGTATTCGAAAAAGCCCAGGTGATTGAGGAGGAAGATAATCACATAGATGGGAGCCGTGTAGAGCACGATACGGGCAAAGCGTTTTTTAAAGGCTGGGATAAGTCCCCTGTGTGGGGATTTTTTTGTTTTGTCCTGCACGGGGGGCGTGGTTGCGTGGTTTGAAGCAGGGACGGATCTGCCCAATGAAATCCGGCAGTAGATGAGTACCAGCGCGCTTTTGAGCCCGGCTGCGGTCAGGCAGATGCCCAGATAAATAAGGCCTGCTGTTTTGACCAGGGGGGCGATGACGAAAAACGTGGTGGGCAGATGGACCAGAAAGACCGGGAGCCCTGTGTTCAGCAGATAGGTCAGGGTCATTTCTTTTTTGGTGATGCGCCCTTCCTTGTAATAGCCCATGAGTAGGGTATTGGCTGCCAGATTGGAGGCAAAGGCGGTCACAAAGGCGACGCCGCTTTCATCCTTGAGTCCGGAAAGACGCATGAGGGGTCTGGCAGGCAGGGCTAGTTTTTCAGCCCAGCCCAGGCTTTCCATGGCCTGGCCCGCAAAGAGGCCGATGCCCAGATAGATAAGCAACCGGGACAGAGGTTTGATCAGTCCTGTATACACATAGCCCCAGGAGATGCCCGTATCCGTGGGATCAATCCAGGCCAGGAACGCCAATGCCAGGGTGATGCTCCCAAGAACCAGGGCCGGGATCAGTATTGATTTTTTATGTTTCTGGCTCCGGTGCGAAGATGGTTTTGCTGGCTGTTCGGGAGCGGTATCTTGCGTGTTTGGTTGATAATGCATAGACGAGTCGTTTTGGAACGATAATGGGTTATGGATATAGGATGTTTTTCAAACAAGGAGATGTAGTATGAGCCACCCCGCGCTGTCTGACATTATTCGAGATATTACGGCTACAGATACGGCCATGTTTGCCAAGGCCAGAGAACGATCCGGCCAGCTCATTATTCCGACCCGGGCGTTGGGGACCTTGCTGGATATCGCGGAACGTATGTGCGGCATTCAGGGTACACTGCACCCGGACATCACGTCAAAAGCGGTTTTGGTCATGGCCGGCGATCATGGTGTGGTCGAAGAAGGCGTCAGTGCGTATCCCCAGGAAGTGACGCCCCAGATGATAGGAGCCTTTCTTAAAGGCATTGCCGGAGTGAATGTCCTGGCGGATCATGTGGGGGCTGCTGTGTATGTGGCTGATCTGGGCATTGTGGCGGATGTCAGTGATCTGGCGGAGGCGAGCAACGGTCGCCTGGTTATCCATAAGATCCAGCAGGGAACCAATAATCTGGCTAAAGGTCCGGCCATGACCCGTGCGCAGGCCGAACAGGCCGTTATGATCGGGTTTACTCTCGCCTCCGAGCAGTATGCGGCCGGGGTGGATATTCTGGCCACCGGTGATATGGGCATCGGCAATACGACACCGTCATCGGCCATTGCCGCTGTCCTGACCGGGGAATCTCTGGATATCATGGTCGGCCGGGGCACTGGAGTGGATAATCCCGGGTTGCAGCGCAAAAAAGACGCAGTCCGCCGGGGCATTGAGATCAATAGTCCTGATCCTACCGATGGTCTGGACGTGTTGTCCAAGGTCGGCGGTTTTGAAATCGGCGGTATTGCCGGGATTATTCTGGCCGCAGCCTATCACAAGAAACCCGTGGTCATCGACGGGTTCATCTCCACGGCCGGAGCGCTCATCGCTCAGGCTCTCTGTCCTACATGTATGGAGTACGCTTTTGCCGGACATGCTTCGGCGGAACCGGGGCATCAGGCTATGCTCGTCCATCTGGGCCTGGAACCCATCCTCCGCCTGGGCATGCGCCTGGGAGAAGGATCGGGAGCAGCCCTGGCCTTCCCCATCATGGAAGGGGCACTCAAGGCCTTTACTAGAATGAAAACTTTTGAGGAAGCCGGGGTATCGTTGGGGTAGGGGGGCAGAAGACCCCGTATACACAGTAGAGAAACGGGCATGAGGAAGAAGCGGATTCTTTCTCATGCCCGTTTTGTTTTTTTGCAGGGTGGTTATTATATGGTCAATGCCAGCAGCACCGCTGTCTGGGATATTTCACTTAAGGCCCCGATCATGTCACCGGTGATGCAGCCCATGGTGGTGCGGTAGACGTGGATGACGCCGACTACGGTGCCTGCGAACAGAAGATTGACGCTGATACTCGTTGTTCCCTGGTAAAGAATGATGCTCGCAAGGACAATGGCTGCGGCCCAATAAGGAGCCAGATTTTTGTGTCCGAACATGCCCGTGGCCATGCCGCCCTGGGGGCGGCCGTAGGGCAGACTCTGGATGCCGAAAAGCATGGCCAGTCGTCCGTAGGCCGGGGCCAGGAGGAAGAACAGCCAGGCATGATCCCGGGTAACGATAACCGACAGGGCGGACCAGTTGAGCAGCAGGATGGAAAAGAGGGCCAGAGCTCCCCAGGTGCCCAGTCTGCTGTCGCGCATGATTTCCAGGGCGCGTTCTCTGCCTCGGTGGGAGAGGATGCCGTCGGCGGCATCAGAAAGGCCGTCCAAGTGCAGACCGCCGGTGATGAGGATGATACAGAGAAGGTCCAATGTGGCCCGTACTGCAGATGGGAAAATCAGACCTGCCAATGCGTCGAATCCTGCCCAGAGCAGGCCAATGAGCAGGCCTACGGCCGGGAACCATTGCAGCATATCGTGATCCATGGACCGCTCATCACCCCTGACGGGCAGGGTGGTCAGAAAGGCCACGGCGTTTTTGAATCCACTCATGAGCGGGGCTCCTTGATGACCAGAGGGAGTCCGGCCACGGTGAGAATGACTGCTTCGGCGGCCCGTGCCAGACGTTGGTTGGCAAATCCCGCAAGATCTCTGAATCGCCTGGCCAATGGGTTCTCCGGGACAATGGACCAGCCGGTTTCATTGGTGACCATGATGATATGAATTGGTGTCTGTTGCAGGACTGTGCAGAGCTCGTCCACTCGTTCCAGGATGTTTGCATCGCTCATATCCTGTCCCAGAAGATTGGTCAGCCACAGGGTGATGCAGTCCAGGAGGATCACATCGTAGGTCGCCTGGTGTTCCTGGATGACGGCTGCTGGATCAAGAGGTTCTTCAATGGTTGTCCATGACGGATCACGTTCAGCCCGGTGACGTTTGACCCGGGCTTCCATCTCCTGGTCAAAGATCTGCGCTGTGGCAATAAACAGCCGTCTGGTGCCGCAATGTTCGGCATGTTCCAGGGCGCAGGACGATTTTCCGCTGCGGCATGGACCGGTGACGAGCAGGGTTTTAGGTTCTGGGTGCAAGGGACAGCTCCTGTATGCGCGGGCAGGACTGGAGAAGATCTTTCAATGAAAAGACCTCCAGGCTGAGTCCTCCCGTATATCCGGCAAGGCCGGTTTTGATAGTTTTCCATATCTCGTCAGACAAATTGGTTAGGGCCTTGTGATCCCGTGTCTGGTCGATGCCGTGGAGGTGGATCATTAAGGTATGGGGCATATAGGTGGCCAGATGGGTGGCCAGGTCATACCCGTGATCAATGAGGTGGCCCAGATCCTGGCAGAAGGCAAAGCCCAGGGGGAGGGCAATGGGTGCCAGGAGATCCAGGGGATGATCCATATTTTCTATGGCCATATGCGCCGGATTCATGCCCAGAGCATTGAGTTCGTGCAGAGATTTTTCGGCCTGTTCAAGCCATGCTGCCGGTGTTGTGGCCATATCCGAAGGGGCAGGCTCCAGGTGCATAACATGGCAGGTGGGGGCAAGGGTTGCCGTACGTTCATAAAACCGGAACATGGTTTCCACATCCTTGCGCCGGAGGATGTCATCCTTTCTTCCCAGATAGATATCAATGGGCAGATGGACATTGTAGGTCAGGTCCAGGTCGGTTCCCAAAGCGAGCAGGGTTTGGACATCGGCCTTTGATGGCAGGTTGCCCTCATAGACGCTTTCAAAAAGCACCAGTTCGATTTCGTCGACATGAGGTCCCAGAAACCGGACATTGGGGATAAGAGCGTTGGGAAGGATATAGGAGGGCACGGCCAGCCGGAAGGGGAACCGTTTCTTGAAATCTGGAAGGTTTGGTTGGTCAGTTTTCATGAGCACATTCTCCCCAGCATACCCCACCAGCCTGCATGGGTGATGACGAGGCAGATGAGAGCCAGCCCTGCGGCCAGAAGAGATGATCCATAGAGCAAACGCACTGCGCGGGTATGGTCTCTGGCTGTGATTTCATGTCCCGGATCGCCCATGAAGGGTTTGTCCACCACCCGGCCGAAATAGGTGCTTGGTCCCCCCAGACGGATGCCCAAGGCCCCGGCAAAGGCGGCTTCGGGCACGCCCGCATTGGGGCTTGCGGCATTGTGTCTGTCCCGGATCATGATGCGGCAAGCCTGTTTCCAGTCGCTGCCGGTCACTGCGGCCGTTATAATGAGCAGGAGACCGGTCAGTCTGGCGGGGATGAAATTGGCCACATCATCCACCCGTGCAGCGCATCGGCCGAATAGGATATATTTTTCGTTCTTGTAGCCGATCATGCTGTCCAGGGTGTTCACCGCTTTGTAGAGGATCATCAACGCAGGCCCACCCACAGTGAGGTAGAAGATGGGGGCGATTACCCCGTCGGAAAGATTTTCGGCCATGGTTTCCAGCACGGCCCGGCGTATTCCCTGTTCGTCCAGGTGAGCTGTTTCCCGGCCCACGATACGGGCCAGAGCAATGCGTGCTGGCGTGAGGTCTTGGCTTGTATGCAGGCAGGTTTCCACTTTAGCACATGCAGAGTGCAAGGAGCGGGTGGCCAGGGCTGAGTAGACGAGCCACACCGTGCCCAGGATTTCAAGGCCGGTATAGAGAGCAATGGTTTGTTTGAAGAGATACAGGGCCAGGCAGACGCTGAGCATTACCAGCAACCAGTGCCGGATGCCCGCAATCAGAGTGTCCTGATAGAATTTTTTTTCAAAGAAGATACTTACCCTGCCTATCCAGCGGACGGGGTGGGGCCAGTTTTCGGGATCTCCCAGGAGGAGGTCAGTGACATAGGCGATGCCGAATACAGGGGCAAGATACATGAAAAGGAATTCCTTGGGTTGAGGGCGTTCTACGTATTTTTATTGCTGAGGTATGAAGTAGTTGGCGAACGGTCGTCAGCAGGAAAATGTCACCACGAGTGGATTACAAACAGCTTTACAGCAAAGGAGTCTTTGCTGATATGTTAGGGTCGGATTGTCAAGGAAAGGAGATGTGTTCAAACAATCTTGTACCATTTCGCTCAGTTGAGCCCCAGGGGGACGACCACTGCAGGAAGACTCCGTTAATCTGGTAAAAAATTTGTTTTCTTCCTCTCATTCCCGTGAGCACTGAGGTCCTGAAGATCCTTGCGCTGCATGGGGGCAAAGGATATCCTTTTTTCCCTCATACCCGGTCAAACCATTCATACGCCGGGCACAACGCACGAGCCCAAAATCATGGCTGCACATGACCCTATTGTTTCTTCCATCCAGAACGTTCTTGAGAAATTCCCTGAAATTCTCATTGCCACGCTGTTCGGCTCGGCGGCTCAGGGTCGGATGACCGATACGAGTGACATCGACATCGCCATAGCATGCAGACAAAGGCTATCCTGTGAAGAAAAAATGTCCCTGGCTGCAGAACTCGAGACTGCCTCACAGCGCAGCATCGATCTTGTCGATTTGCAGCAGGTGTCAGTCCCATCCTGCAGCAGGCTTTGTGCACTGGCCGGATTATCCTGAAAAAATCCCCCCCCCGCTTCTGGCCGAACTGCTCAAAAAAATGTGGTACAACCAGGCGGATATGATGCCCCATACCACCATGATCATGCGAAAACAGGTCCGGAGGTTCTCCCATGAATGACCAGGTCCTTCTTTCCAAACTGACATCTCTCAAACGCTGCGTGGATCGTATTCAGAGCAAAACGCCTTCAACAGCAGCGGATTTGAACGGGGATATCGATCTGCAGGACATCATCTCCCTGAATCTTCAGCGGGCAGTTCAGATTTGTGTGGATATCGCCTCCCACATCGTGGCGGATCTCGATGTCCGCCCGCCCATGACCATGGCGGAAAGTTTCGAGAGACTGCGGGAATCCGGCATCCTCTCGGATCATCTCTGTACACGAATTAAAAAAAGCGTGGGATTTAAGAATATCGCAGTGCATGATTATTTTTCCATCGACTGGGATATTGTTTATGCTGTGTGCACCAGCCATCTCGATGATTTCAGAGCCTTTGCCCGAGAAATCCTGCGCTGGATGCAGACAGACATGCTGCATCCAGTCTAATGATCGGCAGGGGGAAATGCGCTATATGTTTATCCCTTATGTCCCCCTTGAATTTTCACAGCCCGTCTCCAAAAAAAGGTGAATGCTTCGTGTGGAGACGGCATCCTTCAAGTGTTTGGGATGCAAATAATCACATCCCCTGCACTAAAGAAGAGAACGGGTTCTGATATCACTGAATTTCCGAATGTTGAACGTAATAATCCCTGGGCAGTCGTATGACCGCACAGGGATTTTCTGATTTTTTAGCCGAGGTTCTGACTCAGGCGCCTGCTAACGTCGCGCCTGACCGGCGTTGGAAGGGCGCTGTCTGTGGTGGCCTTTCAGCGTACGTGTCCATTGCGTCTTGTTGGCACTATCGGTCAAAATCACCGGCTGCCTCGGGTTGGTAAAGAACCTTTTCGATTCTGATTTGTCTTATCCCCGCAGGAACGGGCCACTCCACAGAATCCCCTTCTCGATAACCGAGAATGGCCGTTCCGATAGGCGCAAGCACTGAGATTGCGCCTGAACTGACATCTGCTTCGTTTGGGAATACCAGGACGTATGTTACATCTTCGGAAGTGTGAAGATCATGGAGAATAACCTTCGAGTTCATCGTGACGACATTTGCAGGAACCTCTGTTGGCTCTACCACATTTGCTCGCCCCAATTCTTCGGCTAGATCGTCAAGGTCGTCTCGGACATGTTCGCCGAATGCGCGGGCGACAGCAATAAGCTCATCAAGCCGCTTCTTGTCAAATGCGGTAATGAATATCTGTCTCTGTTTCATCGGTACTCCTTCCTGTTTGTGACGTGCCAGCGCCTTGCTTATTTGCGCAGCGTTTGTAGTGGGTTCCTGTGCAATAATGAGCGCAGCGAATGCACAAAAAGGAGCGTAGATCGCTGCGTTAAATGGAGCAATTTGTTATGCGTATTGTTACTGACCCTTGGATATTGCTTGTTTAATAATTGGAGCAACTGTTGAAACCGTGATATTGCGATCTTGGTAGTACTTTGTAGTGAGTAAAGTGCCTGTCTCCTGGTTCCTCGCTGTTTCACGTGGGTAGACCGAAATTTAACCGTCCTCCAATGAGATAGATTATAGCGATGAGATTGCGGGAGGATCGATAGCCTCGCGCTTTAGATTTTGCCGACTGAACCAAGCTG
>Ga0265294_10001602_pt1 | contig 30488 bp, 27 predicted proteins | sample MunlanPumphouse3_FD_192504 | JGI IMG/M metagenome (GOLD analysis project Ga0265294, IMG submission 192504) | Groundwater microbial communities from a municipal landfill in Southern Ontario, Canada - Pumphouse #3 | ecosystem: Environmental > Aquatic > Deep subsurface > Groundwater | place...
GTTTGGAAAATTCACCAATCTTTAGCATTTTTGCCTCCACAATTTGACTTTAATCTATGACCTAAGAGGAGAGTCAACAACAAAATTATAACTCATAAAAAAACATGTTTTAATTATATCGCTAAAGGATATCGAGTTTTTTATATCTTCATGACTTTGTGAAGTTGATACTGCCCTTCGAGAGGATCTTTAGGGTTAGTGATATGCACGCAGGCAAATCCGCATTTATTAATATAGAAGTTATGGTTTCTTGTTGAATAGATAGGCGTTTCAGTCCGCCATTCTTTCGTGTTGGGATAAAGGGCCTCAATATGTGACCATACTCTCTGTCCGTAACCCTTGTTCTCACATTCAGGGGAGATGAAAATGCAACCGAGGTAATTGATGCCATTATCATTAATAAAAAGATTAACCCCACCTATTGGTTTTCCTTCATCTAAAATGACATAAGCGGTCGCTCTTGGGGACAAGAACCATTTCCTTAAAAAGTCGCCATTATCGTACCCTTCTGGACCACCATCTTTATTTAGATGTATTCTTGAATCTTCATTAAAAGCTTCTTTCATAATTGGAGAAAGAGCATCAATATCGGATGAGGTAAATTTTCTTAGTTTTATCATAATGACCTTCTTTCTAAAATTTGATTCTAAATCACTGAACACTATCGCTCAATATAAAGTTAGAGGTGTTATTTAAGCCCTTGTTCTTCGCGGCATATTTTTTAGGCGTAGTTCCAACAATTTTTCTAAATATTTGAATGAAATAATTGTAATCGGAGAAGCCACATTCACTAGCGACATCATCGAGACTGATATCAGGGTTTTTAATTAAGAGTGATTTTGCCTTTTCAATGCGAATGTTTCGAATATGTTGATGAATACCACATTCGAAAAATTCTTGTGATATTTGACAAAGCTTGGTTTTGCACACACCTAGCAAGGAGCATAGGTCTTTGATAGCTATTTCTTGATCAATGTGTTCGTGTATATATTTATTAATTAAAAAAGGAAAAGAATTGCTGTTCTTCAAAAAGCCCATCTGCTCCATGCACAAGTGAGTCGTAACAATATCTAAAAGGCGTTCAGAAGATTTAATATACTCCTGATTAAGCAGTGGCGAATTTCTGACTAACTTATTTAATATCTTAGGATCAAGATTATATTTTTTGGTGCATTCAATGATTTCTTTAGAAGCAGTTTCATAATCAGGACCAGAAATCATGTGAGCAAAAAACAAATAACCAATGACAATATTGTTAACAATAAGTGGGTCAATGATTTCATATAACCCAGCATGGCAACGATACATATAGGCTTGTCCACTTTTTCGAGATTCTTCACAAGCTCGCTTGTCACATTGATGGCATTGTTTGTCTGCTTCAGCCGATGAACGAATATAATTACAAATTTCAGCGCGTTCTTTAGGATATCCCTCCACATCACTATAATTGTTGTCTAAAAAGGCAATACGAATATTAGTGATATTGTAATAATCTTTGAGCACAGCGAGAAGTTTTACTCGGTTAAAATATTGTTTCATCATATCAATATTAATCTTTTTTCGTGAACGTTTGCAATGTTTTTAAGCGCTTTCATCTATTATAATCACCAAAAATCCCTTATAGAATGTGGTTATCAAATGGTTCGTAAATGAAAAAAACCGTCCTCTCAACCAAGAAACTTTATTTGGGTGTGGAACTCGGTTCGACACGCATTAAATGTTGTTTAATTAATGAAAATGGGAACACCATTTCCAGTGGCATTTATAATTGGGAGAACGAATTTATCGATGGCTATTGGACATATCGTCTAGATGAAGCAATTTATGGAATCGGACAATGCTATCTCGATATGAAAAATAAATTCACATTGGCCTACGGATTTAATCTTTCCCATCTCGATGGAATTGGCATATCAGCGATGATGCATGGTTTAATCGCTTTAGATGGGGCGAATCGATTACTAACTCCCTTTAGAACTTGGAGAAATAATAACACAATCGAATGTGCGAAAGAGTTGTCAGACTTGTTGCACTTCAATATCCCAGCCAGGTGGTCAATTTCTCACCTATATTATTCTATTAAAAATAAAGAATCCTTTGTCCCTAACATTGCCAAGATCACCACTCTCGCTTCTTATATCCATCAGAAGCTATGTGGTGTCTCAACAATTGGAACAAATGATGCGTCAGGTATTCTGCCAGTTGATGAAAATGGTGAATACAATCAGAAGTTCATCGATCTAATTAATCAGAAATTTCTAGAACATAATTGTTCCTTAAATCTTCATTCTATTCTTCCTTCAATTAGTCAAGTAGGTACACCTTGTGGTGTTTTGTCCCCCGAAGGAGCGTCAATCCTTGATCCAGAAGGAGATTTATTACCCGGATGCCCATTATGTCCACCTGAAGGTGATGCCGCCACAGGGATGATTTCCACTAATTCAATCGCGACAAGATCAGCCAATATATCCGCGGGAACAAGTATCTTTGGATCTTTTGTTCTTGATAAACCACTGACTAACTATCACCCCGAGATTGATGTGGTTATCACTCCCGATTGCAAGACCGTGGCAATGATTCATTGCAACAATGGAACAGGCGGTATCAACGCTCTCATTAAATTAGTCGATGAAACCCTCAAGTCATTTGGAGTTTGGAAAGATGAACTCGAAATTTATGACATTCTATTTCAGAGCGCCATTAATTATAAGGGTGATTTAAAACACATGGTTTCTTATAACTATGTTTCAGGTGAAAACCTCACCGACATTAAATATGGCTCGTTAATGTTAGCCACATCTCCCGAGGGAAATCTCGCCTTAGGATCTGTTGTTCTGATGCAATTGTTCTCCTCCTTTATCACTTTTTCTCTCGGAGTCGACATTTTAAAAAGAGAAGGCTATTCATTTGAAAACATTTTCGCTCATGGCGGAATCTTTAAAACCAAGGTCGTCGCTCAAAAAATATTGGCTTCTGTTCTTGACCAGCCAGTTTCTATTAATGAAGCCGCTTCCGAAGGAGGAGCTTGGGGTATGGCGGCGTTAGCCCTCTATCTTGAGTATTCAAAGAAAGTCCCTTTAGAAGAATATCTCAAAACAATCATATTTAATGATTATCATATCAAAACCGAAAAATCAGATGAGCACTTTAAGCACATCTTCAATCAATATAAGAAAAACTTCTTAGCGTGTTTACCAGCCGAAAGAAAGCTGGGAGAGGAGCTGAAATAATGAGCATACAAAGCATGAAAAAGCAAGTCTATCTTGCTAATAAGAAACTAGGCAAAAGTGGCCTTGTTATCTTGACTTGGGGCAATGTCTCGATGATTGATCGAACCCTTGGGTTGGTAGTTATTAAACCAAGCGGTGTCTCTTATCGGACCATGAAAGAAGAAGACATGGTTGTGGTCAATCTTAATGGAGAAGTCGTTGAAGGGAGTCTTAAACCATCAGTCGATTTATTGACTCATTTAGAGCTATATAAGCACTTTCCTTTGATTGAATCCATTGTTCATGATCACAGCACCTTCGCCACGGCATTCGCTCAAGCGGGTAAAGAAATACCTCCTTATGGAACTACTCAAGGAGATACCTTCTATGGCAGCATTCCCATCACTCAACCTTTAGAAAAGGAAGAAGTGGAAAATAATTACACCCAGAACACCGGCTTATCAATAATCAAAAGGTTTGAAAAACTCGATTATCAAGCCATACCTGGAGTCCTCGTTTATCAACACGGAGTGTTCGCTTGGGGTAATGACCCTGATAAGGCAGTGGAAAACGCCTTAATCATCGAGCAATGCGCGAAGATGGCCTATCTCACTCTGATGATTAATTCAAAAGCTGAAGTATTGCCAAAATATCTCCTCGATGAACATTATTTAAGGAAACATGGGAAAAAAGCTTCCTATGGACAAGAAAGGATTAAAAAATGAAAAAGATTCTATTAGTGGTCGGGTCTCAAAGCCTCTATGGACCAAAAGTATTAAAACAAGTTGATGAAGACGCAAAAACAATCGCTCACTTTTTGAGTGAAAAGCTCAAAGGAACAGTTGAAGTTCATCCTTCTCAAATCGTTACTTCGAGTGATGACGCGCTTTCAGTGATTGAAGGAGCTTCTCTTGATCACGATTGTGTAGCCATCATCACTTGGATGCATACCTTTTCACCGGCGAAAATGTGGATTAAAGGTCTGCAAAGATTGAATAAGCCTCTTCTCCATCTCCATACCCAAATAAATGAGAAAATTCCTTATCAAACCATTGATATGGATTTCATGAACCTCAATCAAGCCGCTCATGGAGATCGAGAATACGCTTTTGTTCTAAAGCGTTTGAATATTCCTCATCAAATCGTCGTTGGCTATTATCAACACCAAAAAGTAGTTGATCAGATTAGACAATTCGCCGAAGTATCCATCGCGATCGATGCCTCCAAACAGCTTAAATGTGCCACCTTCGGTAATAATATGCGTGAAGTGGCTGTCACCGATGGAGATCGTCTCGAAAGCCATATCCATTTTGGCTGGGAAACCAACTATTTCGCTTTAGGTGATTTAGTGGAATTAATCAATAAAATCCCTAGCGATGACATCAAAGTCAAAATGCATGAATACCAAGAAAAATATCATATCGAAAGCAACGACATTAAAGCTATTGAAGAACAAGCAAAATACGATATCGCACTTCATCAATTTCTAAAAGAAAATGATATCAACGCTATTACTGATACTTTCCAGGATTTACATGGATTAAAGCAACTACCAGGATTGGCTGTTCAAAATCTCATGAGTGAAGGAGTCGGCTTTGGACCTGAAGGCGATTATAAAATCTCCTGCCTTTCCTATGTATTAGAGAAGATGGCGATGAACCGTAAAGGGGCTACTGGTTTCATTGAAGATTACACCTATGACTTATCAGAAGGTCAGGAATTAGAGCTCGGTTCTCATATGTTAGAAGTATCCCCAGTCTTTGCAAAAAACAAACCATCCATTGAAGTTCATCCTTTAGGAATAGGCGGAAAAGAGAGTCCCGCTCGATTAGTCTTTGATGGAGTGAATGGAAGAGGGATACAAGTGACATTAATCGATCTGGGAACACATTTCCGTCTTATTGCTATGGAAGTCGAACTAGTCGCACCTAAAGCAATGCCAAAGCTTCCCGTTGCACGCTTGATGTGGAAAATCCTTCCATCCTTTGAAGAGGGATTAAAGTTCTGGCTCGAAAATGGCGGTGGACACCATTCTGTTATCTCAACAGCCTTATCCATTGATGACATTTCCTTATTCGCAAAATTGACAAACACCGAATTAGTTTGTCTAAAAGCAAATAAGTAAACATAACTTAAAAGAATAAAGAGGTGATGAAATAGATAAGCAATCAGTTATTATTAAGGATGTTAATTAACATCCAATCAGTTCAAAAGAAAACAGACATTTTGTCTAAGAAAGGAAACTATGAAACAAAAGAAACTTAGTGCTAGTAGCATCGCGTTAATCGCCCTACTAGGAACCGTAGCCGTCAGTATGTTTGGTTATTCGCTAGTTAAAACCAACGGATACACGGTTGATGTAACCAATTATCAAATGACCTTAACAGATCTAAGCGAAAAAATGGCGGAAAATCTGGCAGAAAATGGACGTGATATTGATGTTTTATTCACATTAAACGATACATATAATTATTCATTTTCGACATTTATTCCCAAAAACGCCACCAAAGACAATCCTGCTCCAGTCGTCATTGGCTGTCATGGATACAACAACAGCAAGGAAATGCAACTTGCCAACTATGTTGAATTAGCCAAGCGCGGATTTGTCGTTGTTACTCCTGATTTAGCCGGACACGGCTATAGCGATGCGGAAATTATCGATTATACCGGTAATACTGAAGGTGTCATTGCAGCCGTCAACTACGCCATGACCATGGATGAAGTTGATATTAATAAAATCGGACTTATTGGCCACAGCGCAGGCGACCTCGATGCCGTCAATGCGATGAACGCCATTAATGTGGCAGGAGCCAAAGCTACCGTATCATCATTCTTCTGCCCATGCGGAACCATTTCTGCATTGTTTGCCGGCGCTCACCCAGGAGTCATTCTCGGTGTCGCCGCTGGAAAATATGATGAGCTCGATACTTACTATTTCTCCACTAGCCATTTCATGGATTCGTTCCTCGCCACTTTGATGGTCAAAAACGTTTATCCAGCCTTTGCTGATACAGTCGTCACTGAAGGTCAATGGTATACCGCTGCTGGACCAGTTGATGCTCCCGCTGCTGGACAAGCTCTTGGAGTGGATACCGCTGTCGCAATTTGGAATCCTGCTATTACTCACGTCGGTGGTATGTTCACCATCGAAGCCACAAAATTAGCCATCGATTTCTTCTATGCCGCTTACGGAACTCCTACCAATGCTAAATATATCTCTAGTAGTCTTCAATCATGGCCAGTCGCCGTTGTTTTCCAACTACTCTGCTTATTAGCATTCTTCGCTTCCCCAATCGTTTTAGCTTCTTGCTTACTAAAAGTTAAAGCCATTAAAGAATTAAAAATCTGCAGCCGTGAAGTTACAAGCAACAATGTGGTTGTCGATTTAGCCGCTGAAAAGATTGATTCGGATGAAACAAATGAAAAAGCCTTAGATGCAAGTAAGGTAGATAAAAAGAAGGAATTGCCTTCCATTAAATCATGGAAAGAATTTGTGCCAATTATTGTGACATTCGTTCCTCTTATTCTCTTCCCAATCTTCATGTATTATCCTTGCTATAATGCTGCACCAAGATTATTTGGTTCAACATTTGGCATACCCAATATCAATGGTATTGCTTTCTTCACTCTTGTGTGTGGGGTCTTTAGTATCTTCATGTTATTTGTTAACTGGATTGCTAAAAAGCTCTGCCACTTAAAAGATGGCGTCAAAGTCGTTAGCCCATTTAGCTATGCTAAGCTCTCAGGCTTTGCTCAATTCGGAAAACTCGCCCTCTTCTCATTGCTCCTCGTCTTATTAATGTATCTCCCTCAATTCATCGCTTTCAAAGGCATTCAAATGAATTTTGGAATATCCGTCTATGTCGTCGGTCTCCCACGCTTTGAGTGGTTACCTGAAATCTTGAAGTACTTACCATTCTGGCTAGTATTCATGTTCGCGAACACCTTGCTCAATGCTGGAGCACGATTCAAAGAGATCCCAGAATGGGGTAGCACATTATTCATCGCTTTAGCGAACTTATTCCCCATCGTCTTATTAATCGTTATCAACTATACACATCTAGTCACCACTGGACAAACATACTTCACATTTGGTGATCCAAGTATCATGATTTGGAACTTGCTTGCCCCAATGATCTTGATTGCTGTATTAGGACGTTATTTCTACAAGAAAACCGGTAATATCTGGATGGGTACGATTGTCTGTGCGTTAATTCTCACCACCATGTCAATCGCTATCACTCGCCACACCACCGGAGCTATGTTCTATTTCTAAAATTCTTAGTTAATAGAATAATTAAAACAAAGAGGAGTCATTTAATTGCCTCCTCTTTTTCATTGTATTTTTCCTTTTTTAACAACTGTTTGAGAAATTGCGCAAGACTTTTTCGCGTTTTCTTTTTGGAAATTTTAAAATAAATGAGCTAATAGTTGAATTAAATATAGAAAAGTCGCTTCATCAAAAACGAGGAATTTTTCCACTCACAAATTGACGACACTTTCTGGTAAAATGAATCTACAAAACTTGTGATTATTATGATGTCATTCCTATCGATGATTCCCACTAATGCTAGGAGAGCAGGGAAACATGTTTGGATATAGATATTAATCAGGTTATAATAGTAACCGGAAATTGTGATCTTATAAATAAGATAATTGGAGAAAAAATGAAGATAAAATACTTTTTATCGCTCGCGCTTACCACAATATTGGTGGCTTGTGGAGGCAGTAACGATATCATTAAAATCAAAACGGCAGTTTTTGATAACTGTTTATTCACTGCTAACTATGATTCAGCGACCGAAGAAAGAAACGCCCTGTTTATCGCAATGTTTAATGAAGATGAAGAAGGCGGAGATTTAATTAACTCTTTTACTTCCACAAAAATGAATATTGATCAACAAACCGATTATGTTGCTCTTCGCCTGGGTTCAAGTTCATCTAACGGGACATTAACTTTAAATACTAATTATGTTGTCACCAAAGTTAAAGCAAATGTCGAGGCCTATTACAAATATATCGAGTATTCTTCCAGTTGGAGTATCTCAACAGGAGCCAAATTATCAATTAATGGAGAAGAAAACACTATTGATTTATCAACAGATAATACAACCGCTCGTCCTGGCGCAGAAGACTTTGAAATAAATTTTGATAAGAAAGATAATGTTAAAACATTAGAATTTGCTTCTATTGAACGTGTGTATATTCATTCTTTCGAAATATCATATCTTATCTCGTAATCGAAAAAAGAATACAAAAAGCGGCTTAATAATCTGTTGAATTAGATTGCCCCTGTGATGATTATTTTAATAATTTATTCAATAATTATTTGCTTTTCACTGTTAACATCTAGAATGTTGATGTGATTTTTCTTTAATAGAATGATGTATGCAATGCCTGAAACGATAGCATCAAACGCACATCCCGCGCCAAACATAATGGCGATGCTTGTTAAATCAGGAACCCATACACCAGTCTGGTAGAGAATAAACCAAACCACATAATATGTGCTATTTGTTACTATTGATTCCCAAAGCATATAATGAGTTTTACCAAGCCCATAGAATGTGCAATCAAATATGTTTTGGAAAGCATATGCGACATAGAATCCAATTAATACCATCACGAGTCCATAAAGCTTTTCAACTTCAGAATAATTGAGGACATATTGCATAAATGGTTTAAATGTCGGAATGAGGATGAACCACAAAGCACACACAACAAATGTAATAGCGAAATAGCCCAGTGTTTTCCTTTGCAATGCATTCTTCTCCACACCACAATCGCGTTTGATAAGTTCACCTAATTGGATAATCGGCAACAGTAACCAACCCCATATAAAATTATTGGCCACCCAATAGGTCCCTTGTTCCCCTACTGCATTAACCATTCTACAAACCATAAGCATATAAAATAGGTTCCTAACCAATGATTCAAGACCAGAAATCCCGCCTTGTTTTAAAAAACCCTTCACCCATGAGAACATCATTTTCTCTTTGTTAAATATTATAATATTTTCCTTGAATTGAATAATTAGAATGATTACAGTGGTCAAAACCAAATTGACGATTATTTTATTAAGTTCTTTTTTATCACTAATGACTTTTCCAATAAAAAGCAGACGGGCAGTATAGTTCCTTTGAATACTACTTCGAAAATCAAATTAACCCAGAAAAGTTGGCCTGCAATTGAATAAGGTGCTAATTATATTAAATTACTCATAAAAAGTTCCATAAATCTTTTTTGGATAAGGAAATTAGTTTACTTCTTCTACACGTAAAAATTGCTTGTCAGAATGACCAGTTTGTTTTATTTTAAAATGATGGTATATTATTTTTATGAAAAAATCTTGGCTTTTTTTTCAAAAAAAACACGTTTTACTTTTTTTGGCAATTCTATTAATTTGTTTGTTTTCAATCTCAACAATCCTTTATGTTTTGAATCGTAATCCGGCTTTTATTGTTTTCAATGGGTTATTACCATTAGCATCCATCTTTTTATTCAAAGGGAAATATCGTTTTTATGTCTTTTGTTTTGGGATCACTTTAGTGAAGTTTATGTCTTTGACTAATTGGTCCTACGGATCTTTCTTTACCTGGAATGTCGCTTTATATTCTGTTGTGGTTTTCTTAGAAATCTTGGTTAAACGAGCACCTCTCTCGACAAGTCAAAAGCGTTTGCTTACTTTTTTCTCTGTTTTCCTAATTTGTATTTTTCTCGCAGAACTAGTTAATGTGGAAAACATCTCTTTATCAAAGTTTGCAACCTCGTTGGTATATTGGTTTCTCGTTCCAGCAATGATAATTGACTGCAAATCAAAAAAAGATTTGAAAACCGCAGTAATAGCGTTTTCGGCGGGTCTTTTCATTTCAAATATTATCCCGCTAATCTTTTTATACTTTTGGAAATCGCAATCTGTTCCTTTTTTGTCAACATACTTGCCATCGGTGATGGACACCTTCAGCATTAATGGGGGTTCGGCTTTTAGATTTACTGGTTTGCTTGGGGATCCAAATCACAATAGTTGTTGCATTTTGCTTGCTTCTTCATTATTGTTGCTTTCTCTTTTTAAGGATACTTCTTGCCCACCAACAAAAAAAGCAATTACTGCGACTTCAATCACAATTTTGTGTTTTCAAGTATTTGCGTTTTTGGGTGGATCTAAAACTTATCTCTTATGTTTGCTTTTATTGCTAGTTATATTTCTTGTCGTGAAGTTTAGAAAATCTGAATTCTTTTTGCCTGCTCTTATTTGTTTTTTCTCATTATTGATTATTGTTTTTATTGTTTCAGCATCAAACCCATATCTGTACATCTATATAAAGCGTTTCATACTAATTGATACAAGGATGGGACTTTTTCATTCATTGACGACGGGAAGAACATCGATTTATGTTTCTTATATTTCTGAAATGCTTTCCGATCCCTTCCATTTGCTTTTTGGCCATGGGATAGATGTGGGGGCGTCAACCACAGTATTTGACAAGCATAGTGTAATTGTTGAATTATTTTGGGATTTTGGGGTATTAGCAGCATTTGTTTATTCTTTGTTCATTGGCAATATTTTAAAATTCAAATATCATAAAGCTCCAATCTATTATTTTCTTCCTATTCTCGTATTTCTTTTTTATGGACTTACCCTCCACCTAGTATACAAAGAATATATTTTGGTTGGATTTGTAATCTGCTATCTTTTCAATAAAAATTATCAAGAAAAACAAAGTGAGGCGCCTTGTTTAAATAAAAATCGCATAGAGAATTATGAGGTAAGCATATGAAAAATGTTTCGGTTTTTCTAAAAAATATATTTTCTCGCATGTTTCGCAGTATAGTATCCGCCTTTAATGCCTGTAAACTTTTTTTCCAATCTCTTTTCCGTTTTTTGAAAAATGAAAAAGCCTTGTTTCCGTTTTTAATGCTTTTCTTGGATTTTTTACTATTACAGTCATCGGCGCTCGTTATTTCATCTTCTTTATCAGCAAACAAGCCTATCACGCTTGCAGAAATCTCTTATCAATATAAGAATGAGAACGGTGAGTACCCATATGGTTTAATTTATTCTTACCAGCTTAATCAATCTTATTCAGAAATTGTTTTTCACGATCCAGAAAAAAGCAAAGAAGTTCGAAACATATTCTACAAAGAATCATGTTTTGACCTATACCCTGCAAATTGGGAGAACAATACCTCTCCTGCTTTGATCGAAGATGAGGATGGGAATGAGAAAAAAATCTCGCTGCTTCTATGGCCAAAGCACCACTACACACGAAGGGAATTTGCATACAAAATACCATTACTGTCCGGATTGGTGGAAGATTTTACTTCACCCAATGATATTTATGTTAGCAAAGAATATGCAGATATCCTTATCGCGAAAAACGGGATTCTTCCTGGAGAATATGACGAACTCATTCTTAATTACAGTGAAATTACAATACCTTATTGTATAAAAAATGGTTCACAAGATAAAAAAGTTCCAGTTTTTTACGATATTAAAGGCGTTTTCGATTCAAGTTCTGAAGAATACTTATACTACTACGGAATATTTGGCGAATTTTTCTTGGTAAATGAGTTTTTTAGTCTTGCAATCCCTTCTGTGACATTTTTTACCATGACAAGTGAAGTTTACCCGAATTGGAAATACCTCGATGTTTTGAACAACATTTATTCTTATGAGACAATACGAAAAAGCTCAGACTCTATAACCTCTTTCCCTTCGTGTGAATACAGGATGGCTTTTTTCGGCGACTTAAAATCGAATTATCCATTTTCTTCATTGAGCGATGGGAGCTCAAAATATTGGTCTCAACCAGCTAAAATGTACGAGTTCTATTCATCAAAATACGATGTTTCGTATATAGCGATTTTTGGTTTGCTAAATCTCATTTTATTCACCTTTTTATTTATTCTAGGCAAAATACTAATTGCTAAAGTCTTTCATTATTTTGACAAGGAGCATTTGAAACAAGGCTTACTGCAACTTTCACTTTTTTCTATCATTTTAGTCATTATTTCGTTTTTTCTTGGCATATATGGATTAATGCTCTTTCGCTTAATAATTCCCCCTCTAGCTTCTGTTATTGGCATGAATTATTGGAGCGTTGTGATTTTTTTGGTTGAGTTTATTGTTATCACTGTTTTCTCCGTTTTGAAAATCAGGAGGTTGATAAAGAGCCATGAGTAGAGTTTGCGTTTTAGTAACACAATTTTTCCCTTACGGAGAGAAAACTTTTTTAACAAACGAAATAAGAATGCTTGGCAACACTTTCGATAGAATATATATCTTTTGTTTTTCAAAATCAAATGATAACCCGGCGCCTCTCCCATCAGACGTTACAGTAATTCCATTGGCCATACATGAAAAAGCTTTCAGGAAGGTAAGGAGATTTCTTAGAGGTTTTTTTGATTCAAAAATACACATCGAAAACGACAACATTAAATCTAGACTTTTTTCTTATTATTCTAGAGGATGCGTTTCATATGCATATTCATTAATCAAAAAATATATTATAAAGAATAAGTGTCTAAGTAGTGATGATTCTGTCCTTTTTTATAGTTACTGGCTAAACGAAAACGCAACTACTATTTGTTACTTAAAAAAACATTTTGGCAAAAAGGTCCGAACCAGCATTGCTCTTTCAAGAGCTCACGGAACAGACGTCTATTCATATCGCCGTAAAAGTAATTTTATTCCCTTTCAAAAAGAAAACATCTCGCAATTAGATGGTGTTTATGTATGCTCACAAAATGGAACAAACTATCTTCGCTCTTGCTATCCTGAATATACAGATAAAATACATCTGCTTCACTTAGGAACTCCAGATTATGGCATCAAAAATTTCACCTATGGCAAAACAATAAATTTTGTAACATGTTCAATGATAATACCAGTAAAAAGGGTGATGCTTTTCGCGGAAGCGTTTATTGAAACGATTGAGAAAAAAACCAACATTCATTGGTATTGTTTTGGTGGAGGATATCTACTTCAAGAAATAAAAACATTTATTGAATCTGCATCTGGGAATGAGTTTGTGACATTTTTTGGTGATACACCAAATGAGATGGTTTTAGACTTTTATCAAAAAAATAATGTCTTTGCTCTTGTCAACACAAGTTCATCTGAAGGACTACCTGTTTCAATAATGGAAGCAATGTCATTTGGAATACCCTGCATCGCAACAAACGTTGGAGGAACATCCGATTTAGTCAACCAACAAAACGGCAGACTTGTTGATCCTAATATATCTAGTGAGGAATTAAGCAAAATATTGATAGAAGAAATCAATGAGTCGCCCGATTCTTATAGGAACAAAAGGAAAAATGCTCGAGATACATGGGAATCGACTGTTTCTGAGAAAAAAAATCATGAAAAGTGGAGAAAGATTATCCTTGATTGTTTTGGAAAAGATTTTTAATTATTTAGGAGATTGCTATGGCAAGTACAAAAACGTTTGTTAATTGTGAAAAAATAGATATTCTATTTTTCGATATTCCCTACAGCAATTTAAGAAGGTTTGGAAATGAGATTTCTAAGCATCTTAAGGCAATCGAAGGGAATGTTTCGATTGGTGGGATTTTTTGCAAAGCACCACCAAAAAATTACGATGGTTGTGTTTTTGATTCTTTGTTTTTAAGGAAAGATATCAAAAATATTGATTTGTTTTTTGAAAAGTATCATGTCCAAATGCTCGTGTTAACAAACCCAAGGGTTCCGGATCAGGAGCTTATGCTCCATGCAAAAAAGCATCACATAAAAATTGTAATGCTTCAGGAAGGAATTATTTTTAAAGGCACAAATATAAATGATGTGAGTACTAAAAATATCCTTTCAATTTTTGGTAAAATATCTTCTTTGGCAAAAACATTGAAGTATTTAAAAATACTTCATCGCATGTGCAAATATGACAAAAAAAGCTATATTGGTCTTTTGAAAAAAATCTTATCAGAAAAAATTAATATTACGTTGATTACAGCTGAATATTTTTCCGAAAAACTCAATGCAAATTTTATGTATACAATGGGGCATTATTGGGATAGTTATTTTATCGATAGCTTGGGATATAGTGAGTCGCAATTAGTCTTAATTGGCGACCATGATTTAGATGGGTTTGAAGAGCCAAGGAAGATTGAGAATGCGATTTGTTATGTTGCAAATGTTTTGGTGGAAGATGGAACAATCAAAAAGAAAGACTTTTTAGAATTTGTTGGATTTTTAGAAAAAAGCATAGATAAAACAACAAAATTATATGTAAAGCTTCATCCTAGGAGTGACATCAAATTATATAAAGCTTTAAATGACCATAATGTTACATTTCTAAGACACGAAGCATTGCCAAATGTTAAAGTGTATATTGGTCATCGTTCAACTCTTCTTGGAAGAGCACTATATATTTCTGACCAGTTAATGTTATGGAGATTTAAAAGCGAAGATATTTGCTTCTATGAAAAATTCGCGTCAGCGGTTTGCACGAATATGGCAGAATTGGCTTCCGCAATTGATAATTCAATCTCTAAAGAACACTCGAACGAAAAAAGAATTATCATTGAAGACTACTATTGGTGGAACAAAAATGGAGCATTCAATACATGCGCCAAACATATACATGCATATTTGAAAGGAGAAATAAGCAGTGAAAAATAAAGTTGTTGCATTGATGCCAATGAAGGGGCATTCGGAACGAGTCCCTAACAAGAACCTAAGAATGCTTTGTGGAAAACCTTTGTACCAGTGGGTTGTTGATGCTCTTTTGGAAACAAAGGAGATTTCCAAAATACTTATAGATACTGATAGCCAAGAGATAATAGAAGACATTAAAAAAGCATATGTGACACCAAGAGTGATTGCTTTTAGAAGACAGGAATTCCTTCTGGGAGATTTTGTTTCTATGAACGCCATCATTAATTATGATATTTCTTTGTGTGATGAGAAGTTTTTCATGCAAACGCACGCAACAAATCCTTTATTAACATCCAAAACTATTAAAGAAGCCATCCAATTGTTTTTTGACAATCAAAAGCAAAATGACAGTGTTTTTGCAGTAAACAAGATACAGTCTAGGCTTTATGACAAAAATTGCAATCCAATTAACCATAATCCAAAAGAAATGCTTAGAACCCAGGATTTAGATCCTATTTATGAAGAAAACTCGAATTTTTACATTTTTTCAAAAGAGTCTTTTTTTAAGGCCCAAGAGCGTCGAATCGGTTTGAAACCATTGTTGTTTGGCATGTCAGAATTAGAATCTGTAGATATTGATTTCGAAGATGACTTTATTTTGGCGGAATGTATAATAAAAGCTACGAGGCATGAAAAATGATTAATTTAAAAGAAAGACTGAAACTCAAACAACCGACTTTTGGGTCATGGATAAATATTGGCAATCAGTTCATTGCTGAAATAATGGCGCAGGCTGGTTTTGAATGGATTGTTGTTGACATGGAACATACCTCAATAACATTTGAACAGCAGCAACAATTAATCCAAGCGATTGAATTGTCGGGTTCTGTCCCGCTTGTTCGAGTTGATTCAAATAACGAGCAAAGTATTAAAAAGGCTTTGGATGCAGGCGCCCGTGGAATCATCATTCCAATGATTAACACCCTTGATGATGCAAAAAAAGCTTTAAGTTATGTCTATTATCCACCTAGAGGCGTAAGAGGCGTTGGCTTGAGTCGAGCACAAAAATATGGGTTTGGTTTCGAAGAGTATAAGAAGTGGTTATCAAGTGACTGTGTTGTTATTGCTCAAATCGAACATGTTGATGCGATAAGAAATTTGAAAGAGATTTTGTCATTAGATGGCATTGATGCTTTTCTTATAGGGCCATATGATTTGTCGGCCTCGCTTGGAAAACCAGGTGATTTCGCCCAGAAAGAGGTGGTTAAAGCTCTTAAACAGGTCGATGATATTAGTGCATCGATAAATGCTACAAAAGGGTACCACCTAGTTCATCCCACCAAGAAGGGAATTGATGATTTGCTAGATTCCGGATACACTTTTTTGGCTCTAGGCGTTGATGAAATATATCTTGGCAGTTCTTGCCGTGATATAATTGAGATAGCAAAAAAGAAAGTAGGATAGAAAATATGGGCTATTATTTTGATTATTGCGATGATATTATTCGTGGCTTAAAAGGGTTATGTGTGACCGATGGAAAGGGAAACACAATAGATCATGAGAAAGCATTTGATATTTTTGCATCGAAAGTTAAGCAAGTATCTGAAGAAAGTGGGTTTGTTTTCTTTTGTGGAAATGGCGCAAGTTGCACAATGGCAGAACATATGTCTCATGACTTTTTCCAGAATGCCTTTGTTAACACTCAAACATGTGCCGAAACAGCGCATATAACTGCAATTAGTAATGATATCAGTTATGAGGATGTTTTTGCATTTAGGATTAAACGTATAATGCGGCCTATTGATGCAATTGTTGCAATTTCATCTTCTGGAAACTCAAAAAATATATTGAAAGCAGTTCAAAGTGCGAAAGAAAATGGAAGTTTTGTTATTACTATTTCAGGCAAAAAAGAAGATAATTCGCTAAGAAAAATGGGCAATCTCAATTTTTATGTCAAATTAGACACATATGGGATGGTAGAATCCGCTCACGCGGTCCTTCTCCATTCTCTTTTAGATTATTATCTAGATAAATTTTACCAAGGGAGACATTAGTATGAAGGTACTCGTATCCGCTTCTTCTTTTTCCTGTGAAAAAGCAAAAGAACTAGCAAAAAGCAAGAATATTGAATTGGTTTTCAACCCCTTTTCGAGGAGACTAACCGAGAACGAGATATCTGAATTAATCCCCGATTTTGATGGTTTACTTGCCGGTCTTGAACCTTTAAACACGAATGTTCTAAAAAGAGCTAAAAAATTAAAAGCTATTGCAAGAATCGGCGTAGGAACGGACAATGTAGACTTTGCTGCTGCAAAATCATTAAATATTAAAGTCTCAAATACCCCAGATGCCCCCACAGAGGCGGTGGCTGAAATGACTGTCTCTGCTCTTTTATCTATTTTGCATAGAATTATCCCTTCAAACGAAATCATCCATAATGGCGAGTGGAAAAAGATTATGGGTTCATCAATTAAAGGGCTCAATGTTTTGATAATCGGATATGGAAGAATTGGCAGAAAAACCGCAGAATTATTAATGAAATTTGGCTGTAACATATTAGCCTACGATCCTTTTCAAAAAGAATATTCCAGCAAGGATTTAAAAGAGCTTTTGGGCAAATCTGATGTTATCAGTATCCATGCCTCTGGCGAAAAAGAAATACTTACGTCAGAATTATTTAGTTTTATAAAATCCGGCTGCATCATCTTGAACAGCGCAAGGGGAAAATTAATCAATGAAGAGGCTTTATTTGAAGCAATTCAAAGGGGTAAAGTAAGTTGGTTCTGGGGAGATGCTCTCTGGACAGAACCATATGTCGGTGATTTGGTTAAATGCAAAAATGCGATATTAACCCCTCACATTGCCACTTACACTGTGGACTGTAGAAATGATATGGAATATCAAGCAATGTCAAATCTAATTAAAGATTTGGGAATGTAGGAGTTCAAAATGTTAACTGTTTTAATCACTGGCGCATCTTCGGGCATAGGAGAAGCTATTTATAATCTTTACAAAGAAAAGGGATATAGAATTATTGCTCCAACCATTGATGACTTAGATCTTTCAGATAGAGAGTCTGTTTTATCATTCATTGAAAAACACAAAGAAGAAAAAATTGACATTCTTATTAATGATGCAGGAGTCAATTTTGTTAACGACATCGAAAACGTTAATCTGAGAGATTTAGACTACATGATGTCGGTAAATCTTTTTGGACCAATTCTTTTACTTAAAGCATTTGTGCCCTCAATGAAGAAAAACAAATTCGGACGTATTGTGAATATATGCTCGATTTGGAGCCAAATATCACGTCCAGGACGTTCAATTTATAGTGCAACAAAAAGAGGTTTAAGCGGAATAACCGAAACGCTTGCTGTTGAATTAGCAAAAGACAATATCATCGTAAATAGTGTATCGCCTGGATTTACATTGACCGAGCTAACCAGACGAACCAACACCCCTGATGAAATTAAAACCATTAATGAAAAGATTCCACTTGGAAGAATGGCTGATCCACAAGAGATAGCTCGTGTTGTTTTTTTTCTAGGAAATGAAAACAACACATATTTGACAGGACAAAACATCACTGTTGATGGAGGCTTTACGAAAATATGATAATACATTCAATATTTAGAGACTATTCCGCTTCTTTTTATTCAGATTTTACCTTTTTAAATGAAATCAAAGCCATTCCAAATAAATATTTCGTCGTCGATAAGAAAGTCTATGATTTATATCGCGAGGAGCTTGATCCTTTACTAGATTCATTGGTTTATTTTGTTGATGCAAATGAAGAGAGCAAAACTGAAGTTACCGCTTTTAAAATCATTGATCAATTAATTAAATTGCCGACAAAGCGTAACACAAATTTGATAGTTATCGGGGGAGGAATTGTCCAAGATATTTCCTGCTTCCTTTCTTCTATTTTATATAGAGGCATATCTTGGTTTTTTGTTCCCACCACCTTACTTGCCCAAACGGACAGTTGCATTGGAAGTAAGTCATCTATTAATTACCTTGATTACAAGAATTTGATTGGCACCTTTTATCCTCCAAGCAAAATTTTTATTAGTTCAGCATTTTTAGGCACGCTTTCTCAAAAGGACTATTTAAGCGGCGTCGGCGAAATGATGAAATGTGCTCTCATGGATGGAAAGAACGCCTTTAACGAAACATCTTCACACATCGATGGTCTGCTGAATAGAGACCATTCAACTGTGCTTTTCGAAATAAAAAAGGCCCTATCTTTTAAGAAAAAGGTCATCGAAATTGATGAATTCGACAAAAACTATAGAAATATAATGAACTATGGACATACCTTTGGACACGCGATTGAATCGACTTCACACTTTCAAGTTCCGCACGGTCAAGCTATTGCGATTGGTCTATTAATCGCCAATGAAATTTCTGTTAAACGTGGTCTTTTAAAGACTGATTACAATAAGGAAATCCGATTAGCGGTGGCTCGCATTTTAAGCAAAGAATTGCTAAAAAATGAGTATCTATCCAATAACGTTATCGAAAAAATGAAGAAAGACAAAAAATTCCTTGGCACATTCCATAGTTGCATTTTATTAAGCGACACAGAAATAAAAAAATACAATGATGTGACTGATAGCGAAGTTGCTGACTCTCTTGAAAAAATACGAAATGATTTTTGCGAGGATTAACGATGCTTAAATCTTTTAGACTAAATGACAATATTTCAATATCTGATTCAATCCAGGATCAAACGCTTTCTCTTGAAGAATGGAGAATTTCAGAGAAAACAGTTAAAAAAATCAGAAATAAGGAGATTAGAGACCACCCCTGTCCTGGCTGTCATTCTTCAAAAAGCTTAGTTTTTTTTGAGAAGTGGGGTGTTAAATATTTAATTTGCCAAGATTGTGGCAGCATCTATGCTATTTGCGCCCAGAACGAGATAAATGATTTCAATAAATCGACCGAATTGTTATCTTTGAGAGAAAGTTCAAATTATCAAAAAGATGCGTTCAATAGGCGAATAGCTACGTGGAAAGATTTTCTCGAATGGCTACAGTTTAGAATTTTCCGTTTCACTGGAAAAAAAGCAGGGCTTTCCGTCTTAGATTATGGAAACAGATATGTTGGTTTCATTGAATTAATTTCACATCATGACATGTTTGCTTCATATTCTTTATACGATTCGATAATAAAAACACAATACAGCATCTCTAGTACAGGTGAAAAACGATACGATGCCATTCTATATTTCAACAAGATTCAGCAATCTTTGAACCCCTTACATGATTTTTTAGCTTTAAAAGATAGACTAACTAGCGACGGTCTTCTGTTTTTCCAATCAAGAGTGAGCAGCGGATTTGATATTTTGACCTTGAGAGGCTTAAACGATAAGATCTTTCCCTTTGAACAAATTTTCATTCCTTCAAAAGAAATTCTTTGTTCTTTGCTCAAGGAAGCGGGTTTTGAAATACTTGAGATTACAACTCCTGGTGAACTTGATGTTAATTACGTTTATCAAAGAAGAAAAGAATTGAATAGCGATAATTTGTTCACGAGGTATATGTTCAATACAGCCTCACCAGAAACTCTGGTAGAATTCCAAAGATTTTTGCAAAAAAATAGTATGAGTTCGTTTATTCAAATAATCGCCAGAAAGAGGTAATTGTGAAAAAGATACGTGTAATCATTATTGGCATGGGTAAAATGGGTAAAATACGACTCAATGCTTTTCTCCAACACGGCGGCTTTGAAATTGTGGGATTGTGCGACAGTAATCCACAAATGCTTTCAAATTATAACAATTACCCATTGTTTTCCGAATGGAAAGAATGTATTGATAAAGCTAAACCAGACGCAGTGTTTGTTTGTGCAATCAATTACTTAATTGCGGATATTGTTTGCTATTCTTTAGAAAAACATTGCCACGTTTTTTCTGAAAAACCACCTGGAAGAAATTTAGAAGATACTTTAAGAATGAAAGATTCTTTCGAAAAGAATAGCGACTACGTTTTGAAATTTGGTTTCAACCACCGATATCATAATTCGATTATTGAAGCGAAGGCTTTACTTGATTCCAATACTTTAGGAAAACCAGTATGCATTCGTGGAATATACGGAAAAGCCGGTAATTTAAATTTTGCGAACGAATGGAGAAATAATCCCTTATATTCTGGCGGAGGAATATTGCTTGATCAAGGCATTCACATGCTAGATTTAATTCGATATTTTCTTGGAGATATTGCTGAGGTCTTTTGTAGCGTTGATAATCTAGTCTGGAAAAATATACCAACCGAAGATTCTGTTTACGCGATTTTTAAAACTAGCGGTGGACAGATTGCATCACTACATTCTAGCTGTATTCAATGGAAACATAAGTTTGACATGGATATTATTTGTGAAAATGGGTATATTGCGCTAAATGGCATTTTAACCTCTACTCAGAGTTATGGTGAGGAGCACATTACCTTCTATAAAAAAGATTTAGAATTCACTAGCGGGAAAATGGGTAATCCAATAGAGACCACAATGTGTTTTGATAAAGATAGCTCATGGGATATTGAAATTGCCGAGTTTTATGATGCGGTCGCTAAAGGAAAGCCACTCCAGAATGGCACAATTTATGACGCAGTTGAGGTAATGAAATTAATCGACAAAATATATAAACAAAAGGGAGAAAATTTATGATTATTGATAAGATTGAAAATTTGGGAAGATATATTCCCCCATCGTTGTATAGCAAAATAAGGAAGGGATTGACCGAGATTAACAAGGATACTCCTAATGGACTGTATCCTGTTGATGAAAACGTTTTCATTAAAGTAATGGACTACGACCTTATGAGCAGAGAAGAGTGTAAGATTGAGGCTCACAATGAGTATGTTGATGTCCAATCAGTCCTCATCGGAGAAGAAGGTGTTGGAATTTTCGACCGCGAAACTCTTTCCGAAATAGTTCCTTACTCAGCAGAAAAAGATGTTGTATTTTTTTCTAAAACTGGTTCACAAAGAAAACACGAGATTACAGTTCACGAAAATGAATTCGTTTTGTTATTTCCCAACGAAGCCCACAGTCCAAAACAGTTGATGAGTAACAATATCAAACATGTTAAAAAATTTGTGATTAAAATTAAAGTTTCTTTAATTAGTAAACGAGGATAAAGGGTGAAAATCTGTCACGTAACATCTGCTCATAGAAATGATGACCCCCGCATTTTTCAAAAAGAGTGCAAAACACTCGCGGCGAAAGGTTATCAAGTGTTTTTTGTTGCACCAGGAGAAAGTTTCATAAAAAACGGAGTCAAGGTGGTAGGAATCAAGAAGAAAAATTTTAAAGGGTTCCTTGGAAAGATTGAGAGAGTTTTGTTTTACTCCAAAAAAATAGAGAAAGTTGCGCGCTCCTTAAATTGTGACGTCTACCATTTCCATGATCCAGATATGCTAAAAACAGCAATTCGAATCTCAAAAACAGGGAAAAAAGTAATCTTCGATTTTCACGAAAACTATTATGATTCAATTTTAAAAAATGAAAGAACCTCAATTCCAAAATTTGTTCGTAAATTAACGGCCAAAGTATATCGTAGATTAGAATTAAAAGCATGCAAACGTATCTATGGATGCATCGTCGTAAACCCTGAAATGATGAATATTTGGAAATCAAAATCCAACAATATCCTTCAAATAACTAATTTTCCATTGTTAACAAAATGTCCAGTTATTAATGACAAAAAAAATAATATAATTATTTTCGCCGGAAAAAACCCAATGAACTATTCGCAAGAAACATTTGTAAAAGCAATGTCCTTTAATCCAAATATTAAGTACCAAATATATGGCGATATCAGCAAAGAGAATAAAAATAATTTATTCTCGCTCTCTCCTAATAATATTGAGTTTAAAGGGGTCGTTCCTTTTGATAAAATGTATCAAGCTATATGCCAAGCAGATATTGGAATGGCTGTAACGAGCATGTTTTCCGAAGGGGATAAGAATGAGGGTTCAATTGGAAATACTAAACTTTTCGAATATATGATGCTTGGGGTTCCAGTGATATGCAGCGATTATGTTTCTTGGAAAAAAATTGTTGAAGGGAACGAGTGCGGCATCTGTGTCAATCCAAATGACATTTCTGCCATAAAGGCCGCCATTAATACAATTTTGGCCGACAAAGATTTGGCCGACAAAATGGGCAAGAATGGAAGAAAAGCAATTGAAGAAAAATATAATTGGTCTAATGATGCTGAAAAACTCTTAAGTTTTTACCAAAGAATCGAAAATGAAATAGGAGAATAGATGTGAATAAGAATATTGTTGTAGTCGGATTGGGATATGTTGGTTTATCGCTTTCTGTTCTATTGGCGCAAAATAACCATGTTAAATGTGTTGATATCGCAAAAGAAAGGGTGAATTTAGTCAATTCTAAAAAATCTCCAATAGTTGATCAGTACATTACTGATTATTTAGCAAATAAAAAATTAGATATTCACGCTACTGTTGAGTCTACTGGATTGTATGGTTGGGCTGATTTCATTCTAATTGCGACACCCACCAACTATGACCCTGAATCAAATTGCTTCGACACAGGGTCCATTGAAAGCGTTTTGAAGGATATTAAAGCAAGTGGAACAGATGCGACCATAATTATCAAGTCAACAATTCCAATTGGTTACACAAAAAGAACAAGAGAATTGTTTGCTCTGCCCAACCTTTTGTTTTCCCCTGAATTTCTTAGAGAAGGAAATGCATTAAGAGACAATCTCTTTCCTTCAAGAATTATTGTTGGCTTAACCGATGATTCCACAACATTGAAGGAAAAAGCACAATCTTTCGGTGAACTGCTAAATGAAGGAGCAATCGAAAAGACCGACATTATTTTAATGAGGTCTATTGAATCAGAAGCAGTTAAATTATTTGCTAATTCTTATCTTGCTACTCGAGTGGCTTTTTTTAATGAATTAGATACGTATGCCGAGATGAACAATCTCGATTCAAAAAGCATTATCCATGGAATGTGCAAAGACCCGCGTATTGGAGATTTTTATAATAATCCATCTTTTGGTTATGGCGGTTATTGCTTACCAAAAGATACAAAGCAGCTTGCTGCAGAATTTGTTGATATTCCAAATAATCTTATCGATGCAATAGTCGCTTCAAATGTAACAAGAAGCAAGTATGTCGCAAATAGGATTGTATCATTGGCAAAAAAGAAATCGAAAACACCAATTGTTGGAGTCTATCGGCTGATAATGAAAGCGGACTCCGATAATTTTAGAAGTAGTTCAATTCAAACTGTAATTTCGGTTCTCAAAGAAAATAACATACAGATGGTTTTGTATGAGCCATCTTTGCAAGAAAGTTCTTTTAATGGCATTCCCTTAATGAATGATTTTCAAGAGTTTGCAAATTTATCGACAATTATCATATGCAATCGAATTGATGATAAGATCGAAAAAATTGATATGTCAAAAGTGTATACTAGAGATATATATAGGAAGAATTAAAATGAGATACGCACTGATTGGCTGTGGAAGAATTGCGATTAATCACTTGCTTGCCGCAAACAAGAATAATTTAGATATTGTTGGGCTATGCGATTTAATTCCTGAACATATTGACCTCCTGAAAAATAAATGCAATTTTGATACAAGTGGCACAAAAAAATATCAAGATTACAGACAAATGATTGAAGAGCAAAAACCTGATTTGATTTCCATTGCTACAGAAAGCGGAAAGCATGCAGAGATTGCTAAATACTGTATTGAGAATTCGGTTAATGTCATTATTGAAAAACCAATGGCAATGTCGATTAATGATGCTCAAATGCTAATAGATTTGGCCCATTCCCATCATGTGAAAATATGCGTATGCCACCAAAACAGATTTAATGCCGCGGTTGTTGCAGCAAAGAAAGCCATTGATGAGAAAAGGCTAGGCAAGATTTCTCATGCGGCAATTTCCGTTCGATGGAATCGTAACCAATCATACTATGATCAGGCAAAATGGAGAGGCACTTGGGAGCAAGATGGCGGAACATTGATGAATCAATGCATCCATGGAATTGACTTGTTATTATATCTTGTTGGCAGTGATGCGATAACTGTGATGGGCCAAACAAGGCAACAACAGCACAATTACCTTGAAGCAGAAGATGTTGGAATGGCTGTTGTGTCCTTTGAAAATGGTGCTATTGCAACAATAGAAGGAACGGTTAATGTTTTTCCAAAAAATTTAGAAGAGACGTTGTATCTTTTTGGTGACAAAGGGACAATCAAAATAGGTGGCACTTCAACGAACACTATAGAGATTTGGCAATTCACCGATACAAAAAGCGAGGATGAACATACTTCAAAATTAGTTGAAGAAACATCAAATGTTTATGGAAATGGTCATTCGCTATTATTTAAAGACATGATTGATGCTATTAATCAAAATAGAAGTCCATTGATTGATGGCGAAGCGGGAAAGAGAGCTTTAGAAATTGTTCTTTCCATATATAAAAGTACTTTAACAGCTAGTCCAATCAAGCTTCCACTTACTAACTTCTCATCAACCGATATGAAAGGATGCTTCAACAAATGAAAATTCAATTAATGAACCTCGAGAGACAATATGCTGAAAAAAAACAAGAATTTGACAAAGCTGTTTTGGATGTTTTATCGAGCGGAAAGTACATCGGCGGAGAGATTGTTAACAAATTTGAAAAAGAATTTGCACTACACCTCGGTGCATATTACTGTGTTTCATGCGGAAACGGAACCGACGCTCTCGTAATTGCTTTAAGAGCACTAGGGATTGGGCGAGGTGATGAAGTGATTACTGTTTCTTTCACCTTTTTTGCTACGGCTGAAAGCATATCTGCAGTTGGAGCCACCCCAGTTTTTATTGATGTCGACAAGGATACCTATTGTATGGATCCAAAATTAATCGAAGCAAAAATTAACAAAAATACAAAAGTGATTCTACCTGTTCATATTTATGGAAATCCATGTGAGATGGATGAAATCATGGCAATTGCAAAAAAGCATGGTTTATATGTCATTGAAGATTGCGCTCAAGCTGCTAATTGCAAGTACAAAGGCGTAAATGTAGGAACGATTGGCGACGTTGGATGTTTTTCTTTCTTTCCGACGAAAATCATGGGGTGTGCTGGTGACGGCGGTGCAATAATATCAAACAACAAAAGAATTTCTGATGCTTGCAGATCTTACAAATTACATGGTTCTGGTCTATTAGGCTTTGAAGTAATGAAGGAAGAATATCTTCGAGAAGGAAAGACGCTGCCACAAGATATTAATATCGGCGCAGACAAGTACCACAATTACTTAATTGGCTACAATTCTAGATTAGATGCAGTTCAAGCTGCTTTGTTATTAGCAAAACTAAAATATTTAGATGACTACATCATTCGAAGAAGAGACAATGCAAAAAAATATATGGCATTGCTAAAAGGCTCCAAATACCAAATTCAAACAGAAAAAAAATATGCTCAACATGGTTACTACGTATTTGCTGTTGCCATTGATAACGCAAAAGACATTATGGCTCAGTTGAATGCTGAAGGCGTTGAAGTTCATACATATTATCCAGTTCCATTGCATTTGCAGGGCGTATACGCAACGCTCGGATACAAGAGAGGCGATTTGCCAATTACAGAATGGCTATCTGATCATTCATTTGCTATTCCGGTTTATCCTGAATTGAAAAACGAAGAACTTAATTTTGTAGTTCAAAGATTGTTAGAATATGGAAAATAAGTCACTTATTCATCCAACCACCATTATTGATAAAACAGCAACCATTGGTGAAGGAACCAGAATATGGTGTTTTTGCCAAATTATGTCTGACGTAACCATCGGGAAAAATTGCAATATTGGAAATAATTGCTTTTTGGAAAGCAGAGTAAAAATTGGAAATAGGGTTACTATTAAAAACAATGTTGCGTTGTATTCGGGAGTGATATGTGAAGACGACGTCTTTCTTGGACCAGATTGTGTTTTTACTAATGTGCTGAATCCAAGAAGTTTTATATCCAGAAAGGATTCTTTTTTGCCAACAATAGTCAAAAAAGGTGCCACTATTGGCGCAAACGCTACTATTATCTGTGGAAACACCATTGGCGAATATGCTCTTGTTGGTGCTGGAAGCGTTGTGACAAAAGATGTTTTGCCGCACGAATTAGTTTACGGCAATCCTGCTCGCACACATGGATATGTATGCGAATGCGGCGAGGTATTAAATAGTGACCTTGAATGCCCACGTTGTGGGACAAAATATTCCTTTTCGAAAGGTAGAATAATTAAAATATAGGCGGTTTTGAACCAACCACGAATTAGAACTTACTTTCAAAAAAGAATCGTTTGTCTTCTTTGTTTGGGTTAATTGCAAAAAATAATACAATCAGTGCTCCTCCAACAATAACATCGAGAACTAGCAACACATATATATTGAATTTTCCAATAAAACTTAAACCGAAAAAACATGCTGCAGAGATAATGAAAATTATGATGAAATGCAGCAATATTTTCCATGTAAAAACAGATTTCTTGTATATTACTATCGTTTCAATATATTTGATCACATTAACCACAATTTCTGATATTGTGGTGGCTAGTGCCAACCCAATTGCTCCAATTCCTTTCAACAAAAAAGCAAACAACAAGAAAACACCAATGTTAATTATTCCATTAATGGTTTCGAGCTTTTCATGACCCGACATTGCCAGCATTGTTCCATTTGGACCGCCAAGCAAAGTTCCTAATAAAAGACCAATGGTAAGAACCACTAAGATAGGCCATTCGGCGCTATATCCGTTAATCCCTCCTGAATCGAAAATGCTGAGCAGATATTTCGCTTGCAAACAAATTCCAGTGCAAAAAGGGATGATAAAATAAGCGTTTATGCGATTAATTTTTTGGCAGAAACGAATCAATTCTTCCTTCTCGTTTTTTAAAGAGGCAAAAACTGCCCTTGAAAGGGATGCAATGGTGGTTGTGAAAATATGACAAATAGAAATAATCTGTACAGATAATGCTATTGTGCCCGTTAATGCTCCCGTAGAATCATAATACAAAGTACCAATCACCTTCGCCAAAGAAGTATTCAGCGTATATGTAGAAGCAATCAGGAAAAAGAATAACAGAGAAACCAGTTGTTTTTTTCCAAAACGAAAATCAGTTTTTCTTATCAGTCTAATCAAAAAAGGAATTGTGGTAATTAGGTAACACCCTGTGTACAAAAACAGATATATTTGAGGGAATTCTTCGTTTTTATTAAAAGCAAAGATTGCAACTATTGAACATATTAATAACAAGAACTTTGGAATAAAAGTCGACAGTGAGGATAGTATTGTTTTATATGTCCCGAGCAAATATGAACTTATCATTGTTATGCTTATTAAAAGATATGAACAGAAAAACACCATTAATATTACAATTATGTTACTGGCTAGGAAACTGCTGAGAAGATAGTAAGATACAACGAAAAACATAGGGAAAACGATAATCAGCCAACAATTGACTAATAAAAAGCACTTTGTGAAAAAACCTTTTTTGTTGTCAGCAAATTGCGTTTCTTTATTTAAAAAATATTGCATTCCTATTAGCCCAATTACACTCACAATGTTTATTATTCCTACATATGTTTGAACTATCCCGTAAATTTCTTTTCCTAAAGGTCTGGCGACAAAATAGGTGGTCATTAAAGAAACAATGGCAGATAAACCTGAAAAAAGTATGGGCAAAATCTTCTTCCAACTAACGCGTTTCAAGATATTCATTTAAACATTCTATTAGAATACACAAAGAAAATAAAGTTTTATCAAAATAAGCATGAGACAAACATACAATGAATTTGTTCGGCCTAATCATGTAATGGGTATCAAAAAGACCATCGATGAAATGATTATTCAATAAGATTATCGTACAAGTTGCCAAAAATAAAAGACTTCAAAGTATTAAGCCCACATATATTTCAGTTAAAGAAACCCCGCCGTCTCTTTATGATAAGCAAACGGAATATATCAACTGTTTGAATATAAATTACTTGGTAGTTTTCTTAAAGGCAGACAATATCGTGTACTAATGTCTCAGGATTAAAGGATATATATGCTTTACGTGTTAACACTGACGAAAGGAATCGTTTATCTCTTCCTTTCCTTGAGGGATTCATGATAACAATGCCTAATTGATTAGGATCCTCATTGATGAACTTGCTAGCATCATTCTAATATAATTTAATACTAACTATTTTAGTATTTCCTTTGGCGTTTAATGGTCTCACAATCAGAAGATGTTGGAAAAATCCAAAACTGGCGACACAAGTGTGGAAGTGTTCAAATCATAAGTAATAACTTGTCGATCGGATAATGTATAAACAAAACCATCAATCATCGCCGCGCGATCAACGTTGACATAATATTGTTCACTATCGGCATGCTCAATAATAATTGGCTCGGCAATTGGTGATTCTTTGGTGAAATCGACCTTAAATAAATAGTAGTAGCTGTGATAGTTGCTGTACCAATTTAATTCTTCTTCGGATTCTCCATCTGTCGTGTATCCATATTCATAGGCTTGGACAGGGAAACCAAATACGCCATGGTCAACCGAGACGAGTAATGCTTTATGGTTCCAAAGAGCTTCCGAATAACTGTAGGCCCAAGTCGACTGGGTTTCAGTTTGATTAACAGTTAATTCATATGTTTGAATTTCGCTAGCGCTTCCAGCGGTGACATCATAGGCGGTCAATTTTATTCCTTCTACTGTCCCAAACTCATTTGCTTGATAGCCAAGACCTAACAAGTTATTTTCACCCCACGGGTGTTGATAAGCATCAAAGCCCGGCAAATGAACTTCATCAGTGATGATTGGGGCGCTAGGCTCCGATAAATCGATGATATAAAGGGGATCAGTTTGGAGGAAGGTCACGATGTAGGCTTGGTCCTCTAAAAATCGCACTGACTGAATACTTTCTCCGGGTTTACCAAGGCCTTCGCTCAAATGAGCGATTAAATCAAAAGTCTGGTTTTCGGGATTAATTTCTAATATGTATAAGTGGTTTCTCACAACGCGCTGATAATCGTACCAATAATAATTAGTGACAGTTTTCCAAATCGCACCTTGATATGTGGTCGCCACCCTTAAATAGCCATCGTATTCATCCATGGAGAATTGGTTGAGCATTCCTCCATCAACAATTGCTGCCCCCACAAATGTCATATCAGCTGTCGTAACATCGATGCTGAATTGACTGATGGTCATGGTCTGACCGTATGAGTTTTCGTTACTAATCCAGTTCGTGTCGGCTACATAGAGATTATTGAGCGACACATAGATTTGTTTATAGCTATAGCCCGCTCCTAGATATGCGCTAGCGGTATATTCAATCTGATTAGGATCATTATCGAGTTTAATTCCGGTTAAGACTGTCATTCCATTGGCAGGTGTCTCTTCAAAATAGAATATGTCGTCATAATCAATGTACTCAGGCGTCATGCTCCCATTAATGAGAAATTGAGGTCTCAATTCGGTTTCTTGCTCATATGTATAAACGTATTTGTGACCAACAAGAAATAGACTGTCTTCAATTAATCGGTGATCAAGGAAGTTGCTATCAGTCTCCATTTGATAGACTATTTGAAGGGTATCACGGTCATAAACGACGACTGTTCCAGTCGGGTACCACCAC